>ERZ779632.765-NODE-765-length-15960-cov-9.366300_pt1 | contig 15960 bp, 20 predicted proteins | sample MGYA00514194_ERZ779632 | MGnify/ENA primary metagenome ERZ779632 (study PRJEB29562, sample SAMEA4376704) | mouse gut metagenome | isolation source: Cecum | study: EMG produced TPA metagenomics assembly of the A DSS colitis mouse model was used to assess the...
ACAATTTGTTTCTTTCTCTAAGGTCGATAATTCATCATAAAAATCATCATATTCTTTATCTGTCATCAACGGTCTATCTAAGCCATAATAGGCATATGATGCTTTTTGTAGTATACTGGTTAATTCTTTAATTCTTTGTACTTTATCCAATCACATTCTCCTTCCATTGAAACACACATTCTATCTATACATACAAATGATATTTTCTACCTATCTGATCAATAACTTCCGAATCCATAGGTCTAAAACCAATCACTGTTAAAGTCCTGCCATCTTCTTCAGGTTCTAACTCAGTATGGCAATTATCTCTAATCAACCAAAAGTCCTCTCCTTCTTTCATTCCTAATTCTTCTGCCATAGTTTTAGCTTTTAAAAGTTGATTCTTATTCTTTGCTTGAAGAACACATTTTGTAAATTCGCCATCAATCCACTGTTCATATAAATCTGTATTAATCCTAAATATAGATTCGTATTCACCTTGGCATGGGAGCGGATGACTATTATTTCTTACCATCCAAGTTAAAAAAGCTATACTACCATGAGAAACCTGCGCCGCTAGCTTACCAGGACTCATATTTAAATCTTTTCGTGTAATTATTATCTGTTTATACATTTACACATCACCATTTTCCCTATTATTAGCTTTAATAACATCAAATCCTTCTGGATACCTTGCTTTTAATTTATCAATATTCATTTTCATAATCTCATCCAAATCCCATCTAAAAGCATGGCACATCATAGCAATATACCACATAACATCCCCTATTTCTTTTTTGGCATGTTCCTCATCGAAGTCTTTTTCATGAAAGATCCATTTCTTGATCATGTCATTAAACTCGCCAACCTCACAGATAATCCAAGACAAGCGTTTAATACGGTTCCTGTATCTTCTCCAATTCCGTCTTCTGTTGTATCAGATAATGTTAGTTTTAATAATCTACTTGTTGCGTTACCATCATTAGTTCTCATTGCTAATTCTTGATATTCTTTACTATTCATTTCTTATTTCCTCCCTTTAAAATTGCGATTCTATCTTAGTTCCTCTCTAACTCTCATAAGAATTTTACCAAGATTATTTTGCCCTTTCCCATTTACGGCTCCCCAAATCCTATCCCCCCAGGTATTTCCTTCCTCTAAATATTCATCTCCTGTTGCTAATAGCTTATCCTTTAACTCTGCATTCTGAGAAAATTTTGCTTTACAAATTTCGTACATAATATCAAATTTAACTTTCTCCCAATCATGTCTTAATTGCACGTGCCTACCTTTTCTTTTAGCAGATGATGGATCTAATATAGAAAATTTTTCTCTAACTGACATGTCTAATACCTTTGCGGACTGAAAGGCAGCTTCATTATTTTGATATGTTATTCCCTCATATGTTATTGGTGCTTCATAAAAATTACTAAGAAAATAATATTTACCTCTAAATTCTTTTATCATAAAACCTCCACTTAAAAGACTTGTTTCATTACCTCATTATTTATCAAAATCTACATTATTCAAAATTTGATATAACTCCCTAATAACTTTTGCATCATACAAAGAATTGTGCTTGTCACCACTAACTGAACCATCTCTCCATCTATCCCATAATATTTCTTCTCTTGATTTATCAAATGCTTCTAACTGACTAATTTTATAATATCTTGCAATATCCTGATTTATATCGTAGCAGCTTGCACTCACATTATCTGGTAAATTGAATGCAGTTCCAAACAAATCAATAAGCAAAACCATATCATAATGACATACATCAGACACCAACTCTACTTGACCAAATTGTTTAAACCAATTACCAAGAGCCAATGCAATATCATCCTTTGTTCCAATATGATAATTAGGAATATATTTTCTGTCATCTTCACTTTTGGATTTATAAAGATTTGCAATGACATTTTCTTCTATCCAATTCCAATTATCTACATCTGGCAGTGTTCTTTTATAATCTGTCAACTCTGCATAAAAACATCTTCTATCTTCTGAAATTAACCCAATGCTAATTAATGTTGTATCTTTATGTAACCCTGTAAATTCTGTATCAAAAAATATTTTCATTAGTTAGTTTTATACCTTACCTTTCCACACTTTTTACATTCACAATAATATAACTTAGCCATTCCTCCGTTAATCATGTGAAGATAAGTGTATGTATAATCATGCTTGCAAAATAGTCTTTTAATAAATTTCTTCATTGTTCATTTTCTCCTTTGAAAGCGTGGTTTTAGGTCATAATTTTTATTACTTTATCAGGTTCTTTTCTTCTGCCGTCTGTCATAAATATACACTTATCGGTAAATCTTTCTATTTTGCTTTTTACAAAATAACTTGATGTTTTCGTGTGAACCAGATACACTATATCATCTCCAACGCTTAACTTATTACCAACAAAATCCTTTATTTGTATCACCACTCCTCTCTTAAATCTTCAGGTCTGGCTTCCCACAATTCTTCTATTGTAATACCATACCCTTTTATGAAATTGAAAGCATCAATCATAATGTCATTTGTATGAAGTCTCATTATAATAAAATCTTCTATATCTAATGTGTCTGCTATATTATTCAAAATCGACATTCCTTCACAACTCAATTCAATATATAACATTAAATTTTTACTATCTTCATTCCACTGAACCATACAAGCATCTTGATTATTGATAATCATAGTCCAAAATTCATTTATTATTGATTGTTGTAACTCGTCTTTCTGAATGATAATCACCTCCAATATGGTCTTGAAACGAGCGATTCATTGCCTACCAGTTATATAAAAAATCAATATTAATATATTCGTTATTGCCAAGTCTATTAATACCAAATCCGTAAGGCTCAAACATTATATTGTGCATAAATTCGTCCCAATGTTCAATTTGAAATTTTATAAAATTTTCATCATTGCCTCTGCGATACATACGTCCAATCCATTCATTTAACATATTTTCTTTGGGGTAAACAGTACAGTATCTTATTCCAGCATCTTCTAATGCTTGTCTAACTTGAAGATGACTACTAACAAAAATAATATCTACCTTGCCAATATTTTCTTTGATATGATCTATGTAATTTTTAGGAAAATCTGGATTTCTAACTTTTATTTCTTCCCATTCACAACCATCTCCCATATCAGGTAAAGCCACTTTCTCAGTTTTCCAACTAAATCTACTACTATCACTGTCTAACATTAAATACTTATTCTGATAATGTTCATATGCATATGTTTTACCACAACAAGGATATGCACTAATTACTACTGTTTTCTTACTCATAAATCCTCCTTATTTTGCCAATAAAAGTCCTATTTCATTGCCAAAATCGTGTCCAGAACCCCTTATTTTGCAAGGGTTCTGAGACTTACGATTTCTACTACTTTATATAATTCTTCAAATAATACTCAAAATATCCCCTAATAAACAGTCCAGAATATTTATTATCTGGCATGAAGAATATTGGAATATTATATTTGAACCAAAAACTATGTATTGAAGCCCAGAATGATTTCTTATTATATTGTGTGTTATAGTTGCCAGTTGCTATGTCTGAATAATTGGCATTTTCAAGTAGTAATACTTTTATCTTGGGAGCAAGACACAATTCTTTTTCAAATCTATCTCGCTCCTTTGTCAGATTATTACTAATCTCTTCAAGATTTGCTTTACGTTCCACAATCACTTTATTCATAAAGTACAAATCTCGTGGAATTGATAACTTTTCATTGGCAGGAATCATAAAGCTATAATCACCATAGTCCAAGGCTTTCTTCTTATAAATTATTTTCTTCTTGTCAAAGTATTCTAAAATGTGGTCGTTGACCTTCTCCCTTGTGTCTACCAAGACAACCATTGAAGAAATTAATTCTTCCATTTCCTTATCTGTATATTTAAAATTCTCTATTATAGCTCTTCCTCCTCAATTACATCTTTGACGATAAATCTACCAAGCCAATACTCAAATTTATCAGGAACTTCCTTATAAATTTTTTTACCAGTAACTTCGTTTATCTCACCAGTTGCTTCTTTTTTATGTTTCTTATCAAGAGAAATAATGTATAAAATATTGCCAAGACTAAATGGATTCTTATTATATTGGCTTGTCCACATCTTTATTTCTCTTGTCTTGCCACTAAAGATTTCATATAAAGCAATATTTACAACCAATTTCTTAACATCCAATTCAGATACATAATAGAGTCTTTTATCTGCATCTGGATTATAATCGGTTACTATACCTAATACTTCTCTTTGGTTATCTAACTTTTCTTTCAAAGTAAGTTCCCTACAAGGTATCTCTTTAATTAATTCATTCAATAATCCTGATGAATTAATATTATTAAAATGCTTTGAAGTCTCATTACCATATTTAGAAAGCAATTCGAATGGTAAACCGTTCTTCTCTGCTTTATCTTTTGATATAGTTTTCGCACCATAAAGCATATCATAATACTTTGTAATGGCAAGTAGTGTGCTAATATTACCATATTTTCTGAAATAATCAATCTTGATAAGTTTGTCTGCAATAGTTTTATTGATAGAATTTGAAAATAATGCAGTTAATACTTCCACAAAATCTTTATACTGTTTCTGTCCTAATTCATATAAAGTTTGGGAAACCCCTTCTCCAAATCCTTTTATACTTGATAAATTTGGATATATAAGTTTCTTATCTTCATCAATAGTAATAGTACGATTATCAGTACCAAATTCATAATTACCAAGTTTATAACCATAAAATTTAATTGCTTCTTTTACTAACGCATCAATTTTGTCTTTTTTATTTTTCTCTTGATAGTGATTAATGGCAACCTCATAAAACGTAGCTGTGTGATGAGCTTTAAACCATGCTTGATAAGCACTATCCCCACCCATACTATATGCATGAGGAGAATTAAAAGCGTATCTTGCTGAATCCTCAATTACATTCCATACATTATTAAAATTATCTATATTATTAAACTCATCCAACCAAGCAGCATCTAATTCAGAAAGTAAATTCTCCTTCTTTTCACCTTTTAACTTTTTCTTTGAAATAGATTTAATCACTCCATATGTTTCACCCATAGCCAATTTTAAAAATGATAAGACTTTCATAATTGATTCCTGATAGATCATAAAATGGGCAGTATCTTCAAGAAGTGAATCAATCTTTGCTTCTCCTGTTGTATATGGTTCACGACTAAGAAATGTATTTAATAACGAAGCAAATCCTGGCCTAATTGCAGCAATAAAGTTACTTAATTCTGCTAAATTTTGTGGCTTATACTTCTTTACTCTATTAGTTGTTGCTTCTTTTTCACACTGATTGACGCAACATGTAATACCTTTAGCATATATATCCCATGTAGCTTTATCGCCATCAATCATTTTTCGTAGTTCATCAAAAGTAGGTACTTCCATTCCTATGTTGTGAAAAAACTTATATGTAAGATAAACACTATCCACAATAAGGAAATCTTCTTTTACATAACCAAATTCATCAAGAAATCCACCTTCAATAGCAGCACAGACTGTACGTTTACCAGTTGTCTCAGACACAGCACTAATCAATCCAACTTCTCTACGAATATCACCATCAAATATAAAGTGACCGCAAGCGTGAACTTTCAGATTAATAGTAATTCCTTGATACTCATTACTTTGTTTGAACAACTCAATATATTCTTCTGGAATATAATCTTCTACATGAATGTCTTCTTTTTCATCATCGTCAGCATATTTTAAGGCTTTATTATACTCATCAAGATATTTAGAAATCTGATTTGCATCTTCCGGTTTTACATCATTTGCACCTGCGTATAACTGCCATGCTGCTTTTTCTTTCAGCTTTTCAATAGCCATAAGAGGATAACAACCATGTTCTCCCAATAACTTTTTAGCTGCTTTAACAAATGGTTCTTGAGTTGCAACGTTGAGATCTATATCTGGCATCTGCCCAGCCAATACACGTTCCTTTGTCAAAAATCTTTCAGGATAAATAGGAATATCTGCATTAAATCTATCAACGGTTGTAAGTCCTAATAATTTATTTGTAATAAATGAAGCTGCACTACCTCTTGAAGTCGTTGTAAGAATCCCACCTTGATTATTTACAGCCTCATCAACAATGGCCTTACTGGTTAAGAAATAATCCACTACGCCAGATTCCATTACTTCTTTTGCTTCATATCTGATACCATCTGCTTTTTCTTTAGACTTCTCTTTTTCTTTAGAATAGGCGACATTTAATACATTCTTATAAATCTTGCATTTTTCATCATAGGTTTTACCCTTATGTACACTAGGAATCTTAAATCTTTTATCCAATATAATTTCTTCACATTCACTAACAAACACATTAGTATTCATGATTGCTCTAAGAATTTCTTCATCAGATAAAATACCCTGTTCCTTAAATCTTTTGATAACTGTCTGTGTATTAGGACAATCCATATACCATCCATCTTCATCTGGATAATTTACATTCTTATATTTAAGAATCTGATCACGCTTTACAGAATTTTCATCTTTTACATAATGGCTATCAAGACCACATATAATTTGGATGTTATTTTCTCTTGCGATTCTAAGTATTTTTTCATTTAACTTTTTCTGCTTTTCTGTATTGTGATACTGCACTTCTAAGAAAAAATTATCACCAAAATATTTATGTATCTTTATCCAGATATCTTCTGCATCTTCATAATTCCATCCTGCAACACAAGCAGATGTAATAATTACATTATCTTTTGGAATATTGAATAATAATTCCAAGTCAATTCTTGGTTTATAATAATATCCATCTTCATTCGCAATAGACAAAGCAAAGTTAATATCCCCCCTACCTTCAGCATTTTTAGCTGCAATAATCATATGACAATTTGCTCTATCTTTTTCCAATCTATTTTTTACCCAATAAACTTCTGATGAATGAATATACTTTAATTTCTCGCTTTCAGCTACTTTGTACACTTGAAATTGATTACCTTGTGACCCATGCTCACCAGAAAATAAACACTTTGTATTGAATTCGTGTGCCCTTTTTGCATAATTTTCAATAGATTCTGCACAATCTGGCGTAGAAGTATTACTAAAATCTTTATGACAATGATAATTTTCAAGATACAGATTTTTAGCATATTCGTCTGCTGAATATGGAAAATTAAAATTTAATGTTGGAATAATTTTCTCTATTAGTTCTAAATATTCTATTACACCACACCTACCTTTAAATCTGAAATAATTACTTTTAACATATACTTTCTTGCAAAAAATCCCGAATCTAGTTCTCCTATAACTTCAATCGGTTCATTCATTAAAGCATCATCTTCTAATTCCTCATAATCAGCTTTTGTATTCCACTCAATTAACTGAATATTATCTGTTGGAGTAATCACAAGATGTTTTCCTTGTTTAAAACTTCCTATACCATATTCATCAATATTAACTACTTTAAATGTTATTGGCTTGAAACCTGCACCACTAATCTTATTAATTTCTTTGACTTTATCAACCAATGTTCTAGTTATATCCTCTATATTTATTTCACAATCAATATCAATTTCGTCCGAAGTTGTTTGTTCCATATTAAATAACTGCTGATTTACCATACTGATAAATTCTTCAAACTTATCCTTTTTAATCTCGATACCACTAGCTTGTTCGTGGCCATGTAATACTGCTAATTCTGTGTTATTACACAATGCCATGAAGTCTCCATAACCAACAGAACGCATTGAACCGCAATACTTATCTTTACAATCTTTCAAGATAAACATTGGCTTGTTGTAGATTTCTAAGCATTTGTTCCCAATAACACCACCAATACCATATTCAGTATCAATGAACGTATATAATACTTCTCCATTCTGTGAATCAAAATCCTCATATACACTTGGTAAAATTCGTTCCAATTCATTTGCTTGAATCTCTTTACACTCTTCTAACTGCTTTTTCAGAGCCAAAACTTCTTTATTTTCATCAGATAAAAATAACTGCATTACAATATTATTTCTACCAATACGACAACAAGCATTTATTAAAGGTGCTACACTGAACAAAATAGCTTTACTATTAAATTCATAACTACCAATAATCTTTTTAACTGCCGGATTTTTTAAATTCTTTAAGCCTTCGCTTACAATATATCTATTCTCTTGACTATCCTCTGACACATCACAGACATCTGCTAAAATACCACAAGCAGCTAAATCTATATATTCATCTGCATAGTCATTCATAAAATATTCATCAAGGTATTTACAAAATTTCCATACCACACCTGCTCCTGATAAATTTGTATTATCATATTCTCTTTGCGAACTTACCAACGTCGCATATTTGTCATAATCAACATTAGTATCTATTGTATGGTGATCAAGAATAATAATTTGAATACCTTTATTATGTAATTCTTCATATCGACTTGTATCTTTATCTAAACTATCTACAATAACAAGAATATCAATATCATTAAATTGTTCTAAATCTTGCTCAATTAGTCCATGAGCTTTTCCTATATTAATATAAGTAGAAATTTTATCAGTATAATTTCTCAAATACCTTGTCATAATAGTTCCAGACGAAACTCCATCAGTATCCACATCCCAATGAATACCAAAATTTTTATTATTATCAATCCCGTTTTCTATAATCTGTCTTGCATCATCTATTCTCATTAAGGAATCTAATGGTAATAAATCTTCTGCTCTTGGATTTAAAAGATGTTCAACATCCTTAATCCTACGATTCTCTAAAATAATATCTATAATTTCTTGTTCATACATTCCTCTGCAATCAGCTAAAATATTATAATTCTTCTTCGTCCTCGTCATCTCCAATCATTTTTATTTCAGTGTCTATAATCCGTAAAAGTTCTTTCTTTCCTAAATCGGATGCAGAAACTTTGTCATCATATAATCTGTCAAAGTAGTCCCAGTATCCCAATTCAACTTCTGAAAATCTGGAATAATTTTTTACAATATTTATATTCCTTAATATATTCTCTACGTCATATCCAACGTCATGCATAAAGATTATCTTTTTGGGATTTAATTCAAGTAGCATCCGTACTTGCTTATGGCTAATAGAACCACTTCCTAGAGCAACACAATTTCTTACTCCATAAGAAAAACATTGCATGACTGCTTTCTCAGATTCGAAAATATAGATTACATTGTTTACCAGATAATTATAATTTTGAGAATACCCATATAGTGTCTGTGACATTTGGCATGGTATTAAATAGTAATATTTCATTTCACCATCTTGAATTTCATAATTACATCTGACTTTTGCTCCAATTAGCTCTCCTATTTGATTGTAAATCGGTATAACAATCCCCTGTGATTCAACGTCATACCTAATGCTGAAAAATTGTTGCGTAGTAATAGAAATGTTATCCTTTATAAATCTCCTATTTGCTAAAGGAATATATTTATCCAATATAGACTCATCATAAGTACGAATTGTATATTCATTTCTTTTCCGAATCTTTTCATAAAACCCACCAAAAATACCATGTGATTCATTTAGCAAACTGAAGTCATCTATATTAAGGATTCTTCTTACGGCAACGATTATGTCTTTGAAATCTACTAGTCGTTGTTCACTGATATATGTAAAAATATCTTTATTAATGTTTCTGGCATAATCAACAATGTATAGATAATCGTTTTTAATTAGTCTGATAACTATGGATTTTTTTGATGTATCTTGCGCTCTGCCAAACGAAATATAAGATTTATGGAGGTGAATATTATAGAAATTGAAATACTCTAATAATTCCTTTAACTTTTCAGGATTATCAAGTAGTTCTTTTTTAATTTCTTTTAACAACAATTCTCACCACCAATCTTATAAATTATCGTATTTCTCCATGTTTGGGACGACACTGTGCGACTTCTCTGAAAATACAGTGATCACCGTCATATTTTAAAAGGTAAGCACATCCAGTATCAGATGAGTTTCTACCATTTCTCGTCTTTTCTACAAACAATATTCTCCAAACAGCATTTCTATCTGGTTTATATTCTTCTTCTATCCATTTATCTTCAACCTTTTTCAATCTAAACGGTTGGCAATAATACTTGCTCTTTTCATCCAATTCTTCATCATATACTGTTCTCATAAGGAATAGTCCTTCAAGAATTTCTTTGATTTGTTTAGAATTTGATAAGACGCTGCTATCAAGAAACAACTTTCCCCTCATATATTCTGCCAACTGTACAGATGCAAGCATAATTAAATTGTATTTCTTTCCTATTTTATCTAATTCACGACTATCTCTTACCAATGCAAGGTCTTGTCGTTGACCTGAGAAGTCTTTCTCTTGGATTTTAAAGGTGTCATAAAGCACAGTATCATAACCATATCTAAGAGTATTTTCACGAATTTTTTTCTTTACAACAGACATATCTGCATCAGCAATAGAAATGAATTTCAATTTGCCTTTATAGTTTTCTCTCCAAAATTTTTGTACATCGGCTAATTGCTTTCTACTTTCTACATTAATATCTCCTGACAAGAATTTACTCTTAGATAATTTGAAATATCTATTTCTCTTGCCCAAAAGCCATACCATAAATTTAGCCTTGAACTTTTTAACTCTCTCCTCATTAGAGATAATCAAAACTTTTTTGCCATGAAAAAGAAGTGCCATAATTACAGTAACGAACCATGTTGATTTACCTGCTGAAGAAAATCCAGCCAACATTGTTAATGTACCTTCAAGTAACCCCATTGTTTGACGTGTTAAAAATGGAAAACAGTTTATCTCTTCTCCGTTTACATCATAACCGGCTATATCAAATGGAACACCATTTTCTAATCCTTCTTCACAGCTATCAATAAATTCATCATCGAAATCTATCTCTTCCTCTTCAAGAATTTTACTTGAATAGCCCGTCCCATAAGAAGCAATACGTGCATCCCACCAGTCTTGAACAGAATCAGCACTCATTTTTCTGAATAATTTGAGTAAGATTACTTTTTTGCAATTTACATCAACAGTATGTAATAGATCAATTCCATCATCATACATGTGCAGCATAATATTTTCACGGTATAGGATATCAATATATGTATCAAAATTCTTATCATTAATTATGTCAATCTGGTGCTGAATACTCTCCCATCCACCGCACGCTTCATATCGTTCAATGATTTCATCATTCATATTTGACAATATTGTAATCTCATCTAAAGAATAGAAACCTTTCTTCCTCAATTGAGTAAGTAATCCAAAATAGAATCTACCGTCATTAGTAATAAAATCTTCTTTTTTTAATTCTAAATCATCTAAAAAAAGCATATCTTTGAACATACAGCTAATTACATTGCCCTCTATTTCAATTCTTCCCTTTAATAACTCTTTAGGATATTTTTCTGTAATACCTGAAATGAAATCTATTCTTCATCACCTGCTTCCTGTTCATATTCTGCTAATGATTTTCTACTTGCCTTTCTTTTAAATTTGTATGATGGCATATCTATTTCAATATTCTTATTTATCTTCTCATTTTTCTCATATTGAAAGTCTGTCAAACTATTTTTTAGTATTGCTGAAAAATATCGTATTTGTGCATATTCATTCTGAAATGTTTTATTCTGCATGATGTTACTTAGATACTCTTTGTTTTTTGACAGATACACTTCAATTTTTTCAAATGAATATACCGAAGATAATTCATTTATTTCTTTATAGAGAATTGTATTTGTTATCTTTCGCCCAAAAATTTCATAAATAAGGTTATATGTATCCTCCTTAATCTGTTGTGCTTTATTTATTATGTTATATTCTTCTTCATTGCAGTAATATCTATTTGTTTTACCTAAAACAATTTTATATGCATTATTCGTGTCAATGCTTTTGCCACAATATCTACATTTTGCTTTATATCCCATTGACATCTCCTTTATAATAGCCAAAGTGGTCACAAGACCACTCCGACTGTATTTTTAATAATGAAAATCACTTCAACTTATCATAGATTTCCTTCAAAGCATCCTCATCACAATCATTCAACTTACCATACTGTGAAATAATTCCCTTAACTTCTGCCTTTAAATCTTTGTCAACACAATCCTTGAACATTACTCGAATTGTACCAACTAAATCTTCTGGATAATCGGATGTCATATCGGTTGTATTTTCTTCTACGTCAGAATCAATATCGTTATCAATTTCATCATCAATGGTTTCTTCTACTGGTTCTGCTTTCTTTTTAGTTTTAGCTATTGGCTTAGAAACAGGATGTGTCTTATTTTTTGAATCCTTAATAGCATCCTTTAATGCATTTAAGAAAGCATCTGTATCCAATGGAATTTCTTCAACAATCTTACTTAATCGACTCTTACTGTCTACAGAGTAAGAATCATCTCTGAACACAATCTTACGTCTTTCTTCCTTAATCTTATTAACTGTAATATCTTTCTTTGTTACAATGTTCTTTCTGCCAGTTGCCTCAGTTTCAATAGTTCTGTCAATGCAAGCAACACCAACCACATGCATCTTTGTCTTAAATCCATTGAAATACTTTTGCATCATATTAGTGCTGAGTGATGTATATGTCTGATTGGTAATCGGATCAATAATCTCTCTAGTCTTAACATGCCCTGTATACCAAACTCTTACACCAACCTGTAAAAGTTCCCATACTTTGTTAAGAATAATTTCAATAACCTTATCTTCGCCTTTACCGAATCCCCCCCAAGACTGATTGATTGTCTTTGCTGGAGAAAAATCCTTCTTGCCTACATTTTCTACATTCCAAAGTCTAATAACTTCTGGCTCTGTAATTTCAATAATCTGGTCTAATGTATCCAAAACAACTACCTTTAAATCTGAATAATCAGTTCTTTTATTCTTAACAATGTCCTTTACAACTGCATCAAATTTCTTCCAATTTTCAATATCCTCATAGTGAGCATCATCAATACAATCAATACCCTGTTCTTTACCTGCATTGAAAATCATATATCCGTCATATCCAAACTCTTTTTCACAAACTTCTGCCATTAAAGTTGTCTTACCGATACCACTTTCACCTAAAACACAAACTGAATAATCCTGTAATTTATCACTAATCTTATTTCTTTTACCGTATGCCATTAAAATATCTCCTTTTTGAATAATATTTATCAAATAGAAAGGGCTTTCACCCAATCCATTTTACAGTTCATCATCGTCAAATAAATCTTCTGTACCTTCAGGAAGTTGTTCCTCAATAGGCTTAATTACCATATCATCATCTGTATAGATTGTATCAATGCGTCCTTTTGTATATCTTCTTGCAATCTTCTTAAACTGATATTCCTGAACTCTATCACCATATACAGACCCGCCCAAATCAGCTCGAATATCATCAAGAGTAATTAAACCACAGTCCAGATCCTCTTTCTGCTCATCGGTAAGCATATCATCAGTAATCTCTACTTTCTGTGCGCCATTAAGCATATTGACTTCTACGCCGAGTTCCTTATATGTATCATCATCTACCATGAATTTATGCTTAATTGCTTCTACTTTTTTCTTTGCCTTATCATCTGCATCATCAGCGGGCACAGAAATTGTTAATGTAACTGATACCGGAATATTGCTCTTGCGATTACGGTCATATTCAAACATATAGCCATTTACATAATACTTGCCCTTTTCTTCTACACTCATATCATCAAGACTATCAGAATTAAAAATCATCTTGATAGTAGCTGTTGAATATTCGTCTGCATCATCATCTGCAAGATAGATTCTCTGAGGAACATATGATTCATATATCTGTTGTTTATTATCAGAATAAGAATAGTCACCATTACCCTTAATATAGAACTTTTTATCAGAATACTTGCCACTGTCAATTACTTTCTTAATAAACTCTGCAAAATCCCATTCTGAAATAAACTCATGACGCTTCTTATTACTCTTATCAAGTGCATCATTGATATCTGCTTCGTTCTCAATGCCAAGTTCTTTTAATTCCTCATCAGTAAGGTTTGTACCTTCCTTTACTTTTTCAGCAGCCTTTTCCAATTTATAGCGTCTATTAGGTTTCTCTAAATCAAAGATAAACTTTTTAAATTCTGCCACTTCTGCAAGTTTTGGAGATGTAAGTCTGTCTTTAAATGGAATTTTTAAAGACTCACCTTTTACCTTATTACCACTCTCATCAACTGATCCTTTGCTGAATGTGTAAACATCACCATGTCCATCTGCAAAAGATCCAGCATCGACAGTAAGCAAATGTCTGTTATCGCCACAAATTGTATTGAACATAATTTTTCTCTTTACCCAACCAGAATCATATGTATGTTCACTATATGGTTTAAATTTTTCTGTCTCTTTTCCAAGACTAATTTTCCCAATCATTTCAAAATTCATTAAGTTTTGTTTCCTCCTATAAATTCATTAAAATATTTTCACATCATATATAACTTCAACAGCCTTTTCAGACTGGAACATAGAGATTAAATCTATATAAAATCTATATTATCAGTGGTTTATGACTAATTTTTGCGTAATTTAAGCCAAGGGTATGCTGTTCACCACCCAAAACGGATATAACTGTTCAGTTGTAATTATTTGGATTTGTCTACGGATAACCGTGCGAATTGTTTACTTGTTGCTGTAAGTATCTGATTTATTATTCTCTATCTAACTAATTATCCAAACAGATATGAGGGATAAATACCTACTTCTTTTCTATCTATTCTCTTTTTACAGTCTTCGATATTTGTGAAATAGTAACTTGAGAACCACCAAGGCATATACCTTATTTCTCCCAAATGCTCAACTGCGTAAATTGAACACCCATTATATACTTCTACTTCAAACTGCTTTTTATATTGGTCATAACACTCTTGACTGCAAAATAATTTTCTTTTGCCATTCTTATCATAACCTTTCAAATTGACTGTAAAGGTTTTAAAATTACACTCCCCAATTTCTTTTCTGCAATTTAGGCACTTGACTTTTGGATATTGATTCATTTTAATCACTATTCCTTTCTACAAAATCCTTATAATCTGTTCATATAAACAGCTACTTCTCTCCCAATGGAAAGTTTTGTTCTGATGCATATGTCCAAAGAGCCATGCCTTATAATCAATATTCTGCTTAATCTCTTGCAAATAATCAGTCAACCTATCTCTTTGATATAATCCAGAACCACCATCCATATGTCTAAGCAGTGAAGTATATGGACTATGAGTTATAATGTAATCTACCTTATTATTCTGCTTTTCAAGATTCACCATACCCTCATTCATCTCTTCTTCATTTGGAAGTTCCCTTTCCCACCAGCTTACATGATTGATTCTATATAAAGCGTATGGATTTTTGTCTAACTTTTTCTTCTTTTCTTTGAAGTCTGGATCATCAGGTTCCAATATTCCGGCAGATATATCATGGCTACTCGCACCACCAAAGGTAAAGAATAACTTATCTTCGATATTGAAAATCTGACCTCTCATAAGATGTTTGACTGATGGGCGAATGAAATGCACATTTCCTCCGTGCCACTGTTCTATTGGGCAATTATCAAGTCTATCAAAATTATCATGATTTCCATCAATAAATAATGTCGTGAATGGTTTATTTTCAAGCCAGTCTAACCAATACTTTTCAGTTTTATTTTCTCCGTTGTAATCCCATACAAGACCAAAATCACCCAAAATAATAACCACATCGTCTTTTGCCATTTCTTTTTGCTCTGGAAAAATATCTGTTGAAAACCTTTGTGGGTTCCCATGTATATCACCTGTGATCCATACTGCCATAACTGCTTACCTCTTATCTGCTTTCTTTTCCTTTTTCTCTTTCTGTAGCTTCGCTTCTTCAGCTAAATGATTCTCTAACTTTCTTGTGATACTTCTCATTTTGCCTACTTGCCTCGCTGTAATTCCCATATGTATATTTTCTCCTATCTATTAAGTATAATTGTTGATATATAATTACGATTCCCAGATACATCTTCTGAAATCATATGATA
>ERZ779632.767-NODE-767-length-15904-cov-6.698025_pt1 | contig 15904 bp, 14 predicted proteins | sample MGYA00514194_ERZ779632 | MGnify/ENA primary metagenome ERZ779632 (study PRJEB29562, sample SAMEA4376704) | mouse gut metagenome | isolation source: Cecum | study: EMG produced TPA metagenomics assembly of the A DSS colitis mouse model was used to assess the...
CCAAGGTGGCATAGCTCCCAATGATATGCCTGTTTTTAGTATGCGAAGTATGAGCTGTTATTTGTTCCAAATGCCAAATTAAATTCGCGATGTGCTGACTTGATCGAGATGCAGATGCGGCAGATTAAGAAAATGAAGGGTGATGCAGATACATTTCATTTAGCGGACATGACGACGTATGCAAGGATACATGTAAAAGCGTCATATAGGCCGGTTTTGCCAATTCCGGTTATTCCCGGATTGAATGATCAGGGTATTTATATGGAGAGTATACATTATACCGGTTATTAAGTGTGGCATGGAGGGAAAAGTGAAAATAGACAGAGAAGGTTCGCTGACCATAGAAGCAGTGATCTCGTTGACAGTGTTTTTGTTTTTTATGATGTTTATGGCTAATTTTGGACATATATACAGGGTACAGAATTTTATGACTCACAGTCTGGCCCAGTCAGGACAAATGGTAGCTTTTTCGAGTTATGCTTATGAGAAAAGATCGTTCATTTCAGATTTCAAAACAATTAAAGATTATTTTATGATGTTTGAAGGGGTTCCTGTCGATGGTATTGAGATACGACAAGCGTGGATGACTAAAAATTATTCCGAGGCGGCAGCGTATGCTTTTAAATACTGTGCTGGAGGAGATAAAGATACTACGAATGCTTTGACTGAAAAGTACAGGATCGAATCCATTGATTTTACTGGAACGAATGTAGTGGATGATGACCTTCTGGTGAGAGTAAAATATACGATTCATATTCCATTTGCATTTTTTGGTATTGAACGGGTGGATATGCATCAGCAGATTGTGTGCAGGTTATGGAAATAAAGTGCATATAGGGTGAACGGGAGGATTGACGTATGTGTTTAGAACAGAGAATGATGAATGGAAAGAATTGTTTTGTCTGGGATAACCCGGAGGAAGATCTGATCGAAGATTTGGCATTAAATATGATGGAACAAAATCAGATTCATGGTTTTCTGCCATTTCGAATGGTTCATCATCAGAAAGAGTCGTATTTTCGCTATGATATGACAGATCAAACAGTACTGGCCAGCTGGCTAAAAAAAGTACATGGCAAGAAGGAAATTCTTCAGTTACTTGATAGCATTGTTACAGCATTTGATGAGACAGAACAGTATCTGATGGATCCAGATCATTTATATACAGACACAGCGTTTATTGTGGTGGATCAAAATAGATGTCATTTTGCGTATATCCCTATGAGAAATTATAAAAATGAAGGAATTTTGGACTTTGTTCAGGAGATTTTGAATCAGATCAAGTATGCAAAGGATGAATCCTGTATTTACATTTTTGATTTGATGAATGCTATAACACGTGAAGATATTAGAAATGTAGCAGAATTGAAAAAATGGATGAAAATGTTGCAGATGGGTGAAGCAGTTTCTGCTGAGCCTTTTGAGAATGAGGTGACTGAGGAGCCTGAAACTATGACGACAATGGTTTCTTCGGAACCTCGAGAGCAGAAAAGCGGGATGTTTTCTTTTGCAGGAAGGAAAAAAGAGAAGCGAACGCAGCAAGTATCTCCGATGATAGCAGCTAAAGATGCAGATGAATTCGAAAATATACCTAAAATAGATCAGAGAATGCAATATATAAAACAGATATCAGATGATGTTTGTACAGTACTGGTAGATAGCTATCAGAAAAATGCATTGATCCGTTGTTCTACGGGAGAGGAGTATTTAATAGAGGCTCAAAGATATGTGATTGGAAGCGGTGGAAAGAAGCATGTAGATATTTTGATTTCAGGGAATCCGGCAATTAGTCATGTACATGCACAGATTGTCAGAAAAAATGACGTGATAAGTATTATGGATTTGAATTCGACGAATGGTACATACATAAACGGGGAGAAATTAAAGGGTACAGAACATGAATTAACGGATGGTATGCGGATCACTCTGGCAGATGAAGAATTTGTGTTTGAGAAGAGAGGAGGATTTAGGGATGGTACATAGTAGAAGGAAATGGCACTTTACTAAAATTCTAATCGTTTTACTGAACCTGTTTTTTATAATAGGAGTTACAGTTAATGCAGCAAAGGATAGCAGAGTTATGCAAATGGCATCAGAAGGTACCGACATATTGATATATATAAAAAATCTGGATGAACAGGGCACATTCTCGGGTCAGGTTGCGATGCATGAAGCCAGTGTTAGTGACAGTTCATCGGTTATGGATATTCATACAGTTATATTATTGGATAATTCTCTATCGATAACGAATGCAAATAAGTTAAAAATCAAGGCAGTGTTAAATGAATATTTACAGCGGAAACCCGAAGATGAACAGGTCAGTTTGGCAGTGTTTGGTGAAGATATCGTATATTTGGCAGAACGTGAGACTGACCGTGAAAAATTATCAGAGTTGATCGAAGGTATAGAATATCAGAACAGGGATTCTTATTTGACAGATATTTTATATGATGAAATTGAGAAATTAGAATCGGAAAGTCAGTATACGCGGTTTATCATTGCAACGGATGGCGTGGATAGCAAATCGATTGGATATACCAAGGAAGAACTACAGGAAAAACTTAAAGACAAAAATTATCCTGTGTATGCGCTGGGATGTATCTATAAAGATAATACATCAGAGCTGGAGAATTTTTTTGCAATATCAAGGATGACATCTGCGGATAGTTTTTTACTGGATGAGTATAACGAATATGATGAGATTGTAGATGCACTTATTCAGGAAGTGTTCTGTGTGAGATTGACTGTTCCAGAAGAATGCAGGGATGGCAGTGAAAAAAATATTTTATTAATACAAAATACATCTGAAGGAGAAATGCAGTTTACTGGAAAATCAAAAATGCCTTTTCAGATTAAAGAGGAACAAGAGACCAGTACAGTGATGCAAAGTGAGACAAAAGAAATAGAAGATAACAAGGTGACAGAGACTTTGACAGTAACTGAGACAGAGATCATTCCGAAATCAGAACATGAATCAAAACCGGATTATATGACAATTGGTGCAGTTATATTGATATTCGCAGCAATTATTTTGCTTATTATCATTCAAATTACAGGAAAAAAGAAGCCAAAGAAGAATATACCAACTCCGCCTGTAATAGAGCAAGCGAAGCCAAAGGAAACAAACACAGTATTAATAGATCAGACCAAATATATACTTGTATTGAAAGATACAAAAAATCCTAAAAAAATATTTAAATATCCGCTTGCAGGTGATGTAGTAATAGGAAAAAGTGCAAACAAAGGCGCGCAGGTTGTGATTAACTATGACGAATCAGTATCAAGGGTGCATTGTGTGGTCAGTGAAAGTGAAGGCAGATTTTATATTAAAGACCTAGGTTCTTCTAATAAAACATTTTTAAATGGGAACGAGGTTACAAAGGATAATAAGAAGGAGTTTACATCTGGAAGTATACTTAAATTGGGATTGCTTGAATTTGTAATAGAGATTGTTGATGAGAGAACGTAGAGAGGATCTTGAGTGATCACGGAACTGGAAAGAATTAAGGAGAAATATACACATGATTGAGGTTTCAAAAGAAGAATTCTATAGACTTTACAGTGGTATAACAGAAATCGGTTCAGGTGGAGGTGGTGTGATTTTCAGAGCATATCATCAACGGCTTCAAAAATATGTTGTCTTGAAGAAGATACGTTCTAATGTCCAAGGAATATTAGATGAAAGAGGAGAGACAGATATTCTTAAAGAATTACATCATGAGTATCTTCCACAAGTGTTTGATTTTCTGAATGTAGAAGGTGATGTGTATACGGTAATGGACTTTATTGAAGGAAAATCATTTGACCAGTTGATCAAAGAAAAGATTCCGTTTACAAAAAAGCAGGTGTTGAAGTATACAAGACAGCTCTGCATAGTGATGGCATATCTGCATGGACAAAAGATACCTGTTTTGCATGGAGATATCAAACCTGCCAATATTATGTTGAAACCAGATGATAATATATGTCTGATTGATTTCAATATAGCTGGTTATCTCTCAGAAGGTGCCATGATTACGATAGGGTATTCGGTGGGGTATGCCTCGCCAGAACAGTGTCAGGCGGTGCAGTCACTGGTAAATAGTGATTTTTTTACAAGACGATCAGTTAATAAAGATGACGAGAAAACAGTTCTGATGAGCCAGTCTGGAGAAGAACAAGAGGAAGGTGCGACGGTACTGTTAGAAACACAGAGGGATTCAGATGAAGAAAAGACAGTATTGCTAAATGACAAAACAACGTCACCAGTCAAACAACGAGAGAGCATTACACTGGATAACTCTGTCATCAAGATAGATCTCAGAGCAGATGTATACAGTATAGGTGCGACGATGTATCATCTGGCTACAGGAGTACGGCCAAGTACAGAACCGGAAAAGAATCTCCCGATTGAAAATATAGCGGAAGGATACAGCAATGGTTTCAGCGTTATCATTAATAAGGCTATGGAGGCAGAGCCCGACAGAAGATTTGCGAATGCAGGAGAAATGCTTCAGGCTTTGGAAAAAATCCATAAGTATGACAGAAAATACAAAATACTGATTATCAAACAAGAGATTGCGTATTTTGCGATGGTGCTTTTTATAGGAGCATCCGTGCTGATGTTTTTTCTTGGTGAACAGAGAATGAAGGTGGAACAGCTTGAAGAGTATGATGCAATAATAACAGAATTGACAATAGCAAGGGAAAATGATTCTGCACAGTTTGAATCGCTGTATGAAAAAGCCTGTACACTGATGCCGGAAAAACTGGATGCGCATTATCAGAAGGCAGTTTATCTTACAGAACAGTGCAGATACGAAGAAAATATATTGTTTATACAGGAAAATCTGTTAAATCAAACTTCTCTTTCAGGTCAGGATTTTGCAGATGATACGTATTATCTGATTGCAAACTGCTATTTTGAATTAGAGGAATACAAAGAGGCAGTGGTATATTATCAGGCAGCAGTGGAGCGTAATGGACAAGTCAGTCAGTATTATGGGGATTATGCAATTTCGTTAGTGTATTGCGGCAGGATAGATAACGCAGAAGAAGTATTGCGGCAGGGAAGGGAACGGGGAATGGGCTCTGATTATGTGCTGCTTGTCAGTGCTGAGATTGAATCTGCAAAAGGAAAGTATGATGAGGCGATCGCTCATTTCAAGGAATGTATTGATTCGACGACGAATCAGACAATGAAGCTGCGGGCATATATCCTGTGCGATAAAACGTTCAGAAAGAAAGGAGATACAGAAGAGATCTTACAGGAATCAACAGAGCTGCTCATAAAAGCAACGACAGATGTGGAATTGGGAGATCAATTGCTGGTTTTTGAGAGACTGGCACAGGATTATATAGATTTAGCATCCATCACAGGAAATGAGCAATACGATGAAAATGCACTGGAAGTTCTGGAAGAAATCATTAAACATGGCTGGGATAATGACACGACACACATGAACAAAGCCATTTTGCTGCAAAAGTCAGGCAGATTGAGGGAGGCGGAAGCAGTCTTGAATGAATTGATTGGAAAAGATGCTGACAATTATATATATTATAAAAGACTTGCCGTTCTCGAGGCGGATATTCAGGGAACCATACCAAACGAAGAACGGGATTACAGACAGTTTGCAAAATATTACAATACGACGATGGATATGTATAAAAAAACAAAACTGGAAACGAATGATGTAGAGATTCAATGGTTACAACAGATGTATGAGCAATTGATATCTGGTGGATGGCTGGAGGGATAAAACGAATGACAATGGGAATGCTGATGCACTATGGAGGTGCCGCAGGCGCTGTGTTGGGTATTATTATAATGCTGTTTTTATCAAAAGTATTTGCAGTTCAGAGAAGCAAACTAAAAAAAGATATCAGCAGCAGTGAAAAATAAATCATACAACAATGGAGGAATATAGGATGAAATTTGAACAGGTTTGCCAGTCAATGAACACATTTTTTAAGCAGAATCCAATTATAAGGATATTAATTCCGATTAGTATTCCAATCATGCTGATCTGTGTTGCATTTCAGGTAATGGGGTATTTTATTGCATTGGGGGGTGTAATGCAGACAGTGTCTTATCTTGGATTTTTCTTTATGGTGCTTTTGGTATTGTCTGAATGCAGATTCAAGATGGCTTTTATTGGACTTGGAATATATGCGCTGATGCATGTATATCCTACGCTTCTTAGTCTTTTGAAATTTCATGCAATGAACTGGGGAGGTATTATAAATCTTTTGTTTTTTGGATATTTAGCATATCAGTGTTACCGAAAATCATTACAGATTAATCAGTGACAGAGAGGAGATAAGAATGGCAAATTGGGGTGAAAAATTTAGCAGGGCAACACAGGCGGCGATTTCTAAAAGCAAAGAAATGGCAGAGGTTACACGCCTAAATGTAGAGATCAGTACATATACACAGAATATGAAAGATTTATATACACAGATAGGGGAATATGTGATTAAAGAAGGTCTTTTGGTGGAGGATGCGGAAGTTTCGGGCAAAAGAAAAGAAATAGAAATACTTCAGGAAAATATACAATCTGATACAGATAAAGTAAATGAAATTAGAAACATTAATATCTGTCCTAATTGTGGCAGCGAAGTTTCTAGAAGCAGCAAATTTTGTGACAGATGCGGGGCAGAAATGAACAGGGAAGTGTTAATGAATACAATTGGAAATGAAAATATCTGCAAAAATTGTGGTGCTGTGTTGGCGGAAGGGGCAGTATTCTGCGGGAATTGCGGCAGCAAACAGGAGTAAGGAATGAAATGGAAGAAGAAATTTAGACTGTTGGTAATATCACTTACAGCAATCTGTGTGATCGTTTTGAGTGTGGGAGGTTATTTTAAAAGCAGAAAAATAAAAAAGACAAGTGAAAGTATTGAGATGGGAAACCAATACCTATCTGATTTGAATTATGAGCAGGCGATTGCATCATACAGAAATGCATTGGACATTGATCCCAAAAACAAAGAGGCTGGAATGGGGCTGGCAGAGGCATATGAATCGAGCCGTATGTATACCTATGCTGAAGCAGCGTATAAAGATCTGCTCAAAGATGAAAAGAATCAGCCAGAGGTATACTGTAAACTTATCAATATGTATATTGGTCAGGGAAAGTACGAAGAGGCTGGGATGCTGCTGGATGAGGCCGTGAAAGAAACAGATGATGAGGATGTAAAACAATTGTATGCAGAGGCACATCCTGCTGCGCCGGTAATGAATTATGATTCCGGGACATATCGGGAAAGGATAAAGGTAGAAATTACGGCAGCTGAAGCAGGGCAAGTAATTTATTATACGACAGATGGAAGAATGCCGGATTTGGAAGCAGAGGTATATGACAAACCAATTGTTCTGCCTAACGGGAAAACGGATATAAAGGCTGTCGTGGTCAATTCATTGGGGTTTCAAAGTGATTTTGCGGAAAAAAGCTATAATATTACAATTCAGGATAAAATAACAGAGGTTCATGAACCTGTAATTGAGAGAATTATACGTGAAACAATGCAAATTCCAAATAATGAACCAATATACAATGATGATATTGAACGTATGACGGAATTATATATTATTGGCGGAGTGGTGGCGGAAGGTGAGGATCTTCACAATGTCGTTCTTGAGGGCACTGCTTACACAATTGACGGATATACATATACTCCAGAAGGGCAGGCTGTTCTTCAGTCTTTACAGGATTTGGAAATGATGCCATTTCTGGAGCGTGTCGTAGTTGCTTATCAGCCAGATCTTGACATCAGAGGGCTCGAATCTCTCAGAAATTTGAGAGAATTGTCTCTGGTCGGAAACGGTCTGACCAGCGCGGATATTTCAGCTTTGTCGGGGTTGGAGGAATTGCAGGTTTTGAATCTTGGATGGAATAGGATCACTGATATAAAGGCGGTTATCGGTATGAAGAAGCTGCTGTCTCTGGGAGTATGGGGAAATAAGATCAACAGTATTCAAGGAATTGAAGATCTGGGGTTTCTGGAATATTTGGATATTTCTGATAATAATATAGCTGATATTAGTCCAGTTCAGGGATTGATGAATGTACAGCAGCTATGGCTGTACTCCAATCAGGTTGCTGATATCAGCAGTGTTGTGAATCTGCCAAAACTTGATGTGCTGATGATTTATGATAACCCAATTCAAAATATGGAAGAAATCAGAAGCATCTATCCTCGGCTGAAACGGATAGATACAGATGTATTGAACCTAAAGGATAAAGAGTCATGAAAAAGAAGAGAACAGCGGTTAAAGTGGCAGTGTTGGTATTTTTGATAGGAATATTTGTTTTGTTGGCCATTTATTTTATAAATGTACTGAACACGGAAACATTTAAGAATCAACAGAATTATATGGCTTCAAGACTGATGGAAATGGGGGCATATGAACAGGGAAGAATGTTAGCTGTTCAAAATAATCAGATGAAGAAAAATAATACTGCACAAGAGCTGATCGTGCTGGCGGCTGGTTTTCAGGCAGATTATGAATCTGGTATTCGGAACGCAGAAGCATATTTAAAATCAAAGTCTGATGATATTTTACAGGACATGATCCAGCTTTACCAGAAACAGTTATCGGAGATCAAAGATCTGACTTTTGATGATGAATTGATGTATCAGGAGGAAAGGCAGAAACTTGATAGTCATATTTTTGAAGAACTGATGGCATTGCTGTTTCGTATAGAAGAGACAATCAATGCAAAGGTTGACAATGATACGTTACAGACCATGCTTGATATAATGTATTCGTCAGATTTGGTAAGTTATGAAAGTCTTGAATTATTACAGAAGGATCATTCTGCTTTAAGCATGAAAGTACAGGTCTCAGGAAATTTGAGGAACGGGAATTATGGCAGTGCTTATGAAACTGCAAAGGCGCTGTACAAAAAGAACCATTCTTTTGAGAATAAAGCATTACTGGCAAATATTACTGCAATAGACGGAATAAATTTGCAATCGGCAGGTGCAGAGAAAGCAATCAATTTTATAGAGACAGTTACGCCAGTCGGTGAACGCAGAACAAGTGCATATAATCTGGAACGGGCTTATCTGTATTTTTATGCAGATAAGGAGAAGAAATCAAGAGATTTATTGAGAACAGTGCTGGCAGCATCAGCAGATCATGACGAAACAATTGCGGTTTTGCTGCGCGATTTTTTGTATGAATATAAAAGGATGAATGGCTTTGTGGAAGAGCAGCAGTATCAGACGTATCAGAGGAATGGTCTGGATATCCGATGGGAACGTATTCGACAGGCACTGTATCTGATAGAAAAGGATAATTCTTTTTATGAGTTTGTGTTGAGTGTGATGGATGAGCTTTACAATGGTCTGATTATAAGGAATATTGATGCATCGTTCTATCCAGAGGTACACCTAACAGTCAATGTGGCAGTTGAGACTGAAAATAATTTAAAAAAAGAAGATTTTCTGCTAAAGGATATGGATGCAGAATTGAAAGATTTCACTGTTACAAGTGTATCGGAATTGGATGATCTGGATACTGTGTCTGTTGCTTTGGTGGTAGATCACAGTGGAAGTATGGGAGGAGAACCATTAGAGAACACCAAAAAAGCAGTAGTTTCTTTTATAAAAAATATTCGGTCTGATATAAGGGTGGGGCTGGTTGCTTTTGATGATACAGCGCAGGTAATTACGCCAATGACAGACAGCAGCAGTACTGTATTGCATGGAGTGCGTACAATCGAATCCGGCGGCGGGACAAGCATCTGGTCCGGGCTTCAGATGGCTGGTGATGAGCTGATGACTGAGACAGGAAGAAAGATCATTATTTTACTTTCAGATGGAGAGGATGGAGATACCTCTAAGATAGACGGAGTGCTGAGGCAGCTTCACCAAAGTAATATCTATGTATATACCATTGGATTTGGAGGTGCGGACACAGAATATCTCAGTTATATTGCTAACAGTTGTAAGGGAAAGTTTATACAGGCAAAGTCAAGTGACATGCTTGGTGCTGTCTATGCTGAGATTGGTTCCTATATGGTAAACGAATATCTAATCATTTTTAATGCTGTGACAGAGCTCGATGACTTTTCAAGAATATGTTCTGTTTCACTGGAACGCAGCCATCTTCTTGCTGAAAAGAACTATCACGTAGGAGTGGATTATGATGAAATTAAAACAGAAGAAACGAAAAAACCAGCAGCTGATTACTTCAGGGAGTTCGGCGGTTCACGAAAGAACACGGAGTAAGAAAACAGGAGGTATATATGGGTATGTTGAAATTTTATGCGGTGTGATTCTGCTTCTGACAGGAGTTGGGCTTTTTAGTCAGACATGGGGACTCAGACTGTTGGATGCGGATGTCTGGATTGGGAGAATAAGCAGGTTTTACGGTGGATTTTTGCTGGCAGCCAGTATTTTTTTGGCAGTGGGTGTTTGGACTGTTCAACACAGCGTCAGACCATCAGGAAAAGAGGATGAGACAGATTGCCCTGTTTGTGGAAAGATGAATGATTCGGCAAATAAGTTTTGCATGTTCTGTGGCAGCAGGATGGAGGCGCCAAGGTAAAATGAATAAAAAAGTGATTATTTTCAGTGCATTTATTGTTGTGGGAAGTCTATATCTTCTGCAAAGGCTTCTTCTCCCAAAGTATGTATCAAATATCGTGGAAGGGGCGATGATCGCAGAATATTATCAGCAGGAAAAAAAGCATGATGTAATCTTTATTGGAGACTGTGAGGTATATGAAAATTTTTCCCCACAGGTTTTATGGGATGATTTTGGAATTAACAGTTATATTAGAGGAAGTGCTGAACAATTGATCTGGCAGTCGTATTATTTGTTGGAGGATACATTGCGATATGAGACTCCCAAAGTAGTTATTTTTAATGTTCAGTCAATGCATGTTGATAAACCACAAAGAGAAGCTTATAACAGGATGACTCTGGATGGGATGGAATGGTCATGGGCAAAGATAAAGTCAATTAAAGCTTCGATGACTGACAGTGAAAATTTTCTGGATTATGTATTTCCGATTCTGCGGTATCATTCTAGGTGGAGTGAGCTATCCAAGGATGATATAAAATATATGTTTGAGAAGCCACTCGTATCGCATAATGGGTATTATATGCGTGTAGATGTAAAGCCGGCTGAAAATATTCCTGAAGCAAAACCTATGGGAAACTATCAATTTGGAGAAAACGCCTGTCAGTATCTCGATCGGCTTGTGGAGCTTTGTGAGACAAATAATATCCAGCTCGTGTTGATTAAGGCGCCATCGCTATATCCTTTTTGGTATGATGAATGGGAAAAACAGATAGAGGATTATGCTAAGGAAAAGAATCTTTTCTATATCAATTTTTTAGAACACATCGAAGAGACAGGAATTGATTACAGTATGGATACCTATGATGGGGGACTTCATATGAATTTATCCGGTGCGGAAAAGCTGACAAAATACTTAGGCAGGTATCTGATAGAAAACACGAATGTCAGCGACAAGCGGAATGTACCTGAGTTGGCTGAAGGATGGAAAGAGAAGCGTAAAATGTATGATATGGATGCGCAGAGACAATACAGGAGCCTGAACGAAAGGAGCATAGAATGAAAAAGGGATTGATATTAATTTTGTTTTCTCTGTTGGTATCGGGTTGTAGTGACAGAAATAACGAAACAACAGTTTCGGATGAAACTGTTGAAAATGAGCAGGCTGCAATACAGGAGCTGTCAGAAAATGATGAAAGTGTTGTAAGAGAAACAGCAGATTATAAAGGTTATGTGTTTGTATATAATGATGTGGTGATAGAAATTGATTCTGCTGCTGATTCTGTTTTAGAACAGTTAGGAGAGCCAAATTCATATTTTGAAGCACCCAGCTGTGCATTTGACGGAATTGATAAAATATACACCTATAACAGTTTTGAATTGGATACATATCCTTTAGACGGTGAAGATTTTATTTCTTCGGTACTGTTTAAGGACGACACGGTTACCACGATGGAAGGAATCGGGATTGGTGATTCTGTGGAAAAACTGACAGAGACTTATGGAGGGGATTCAATACAAGAAAATGGCATGACAGTATATTGCAAAGATGACATGAAACTCTGTTTTATCACAGAGGGGGATTTTGTATCCTCTATAGAGTATAAAACAACAATATTAGATGAATGAGGAGACGAGAAGAATGGAAAAGTTATTAGAAATCTTAAACAACCTGCATCCAGAGGTGGATTTTTTAAGTCAGGAAAGACTCATCAATGACATGATATTAGATTCGTTCGATATTGTAACATTGATTGCAGAAATTGGGGAAGTGTTTGATGTGACGATTTCGGCAAAATATATTATTCCTGACAATTTTAATTCGGCAAAGAATTTATATGCCCTGATCCAGAAACTGGAGGAGGAAAATTAAAACCATGCTTTTTGTTTCCTATGCATTTTTGGGGTTTCTGATTGTATTATTTTTGGTATATTATCTTATTCCCCAAAGATTTCAGTGGCAGGTTCTGCTGTTGGCAAGTTATTTGTTTTATTGTGTTTCTGGTATTAAAAACCTGATGTATATTTTAGTGACAACAATCACTGTATATATTGGTGCAATCTATATAGAACACAATGCATTACAACAGAAAAAATATCTGAATGAACATCAGACAGAGATGACGAAGGAGGAGCGGAAGGCTTACAGGGAGAGACGGGGGAAGACGCGTTTCCGATGGCTGATAGTTGGTCTTGTGTTAAATATAGGAATTCTTACAGTAGTAAAATACGGAAATTTTTTAATATCCAATTTTAACTGGATATTAAAGGGTACTGGAAATGATAGACAGATTTCTTTTCTAACAGTAATCCTTCCTATGGGAATTTCTTTTTATACATTTCAGGCATTGGGATATTTGATCGATGTTTACCGCACAACGATACCCGCAGAAAAAAATATTTTTAAGTTTGCCTTGTTTATTTCTTTTTTTCCACAGGTAATTCAGGGACCTATCAGCCGCTATGGGGATCTGTCAAAAACACTATACGGTGGGCATTCTTTTAAGGCAGAAAATTTTTGCAGGGGATTGCAGAGAATGCTCTGGGGATATTTTAAAAAGATGGTAATTGCAGACCGCATCATGACAGGAGTCAGCACGATTATTCAGAATACAGGTGAGTATCGTGGTGCTTACTGTTTTATAGGGATGCTATTTTACACAATAGAGTTATATGCAGATTTTACAGGTGGCATTGATATTACGATCGGTATTGCAGAAGCCATGGGTATTCGTGTACAGGAAAACTTTATACGGCCTTATTTTTCCAAATCGTTGAAAGAATATTGGCGCAGATGGCATATCTCGTTGTGCTCGTGGTTCAGGGACTATATTTTTTATCCAGTCTCGTCCAGTAAGATGATGCGGAAAATTTACAGATTGGGCAGACGGCTGCCGGTGTACATAGCTTCTTTTATTGTATGGTTTGTCACTGGTATTTGGCATGGGGCAAGCTGGAATTTTGTTGTGTGGGGTATTGCGAACTGGATTATCTTAATGGTATCAGAAGAGTTAGAACCGCTATATGAGCGTTTTCATGTACGCTATCCAATGTTCAGGAGATTCAAAGCATATCAATTATTTGAAATGGGACGTACCTTTATGCTGGTTTGCTGCTTAAATCTTTTTGATTGTTATGAAAATGTGTTAGATACATTTCGCGCGTTTGGTTCAATTTTAACTGTCCATAACTGGAATATTTTGCTGGATGGTTCTCTGGCAGAACTGGGATTGTCCTTATACGATTATTTGATTTTGTCTGTGGGGATACTGATCATGGTGATGGTAAGCCTTCTTCAGCGTGGGGGAAGTGTCAGAACCCAGATTGCCCGTCTGCCGTATCCGATACGTTTTGTATTGTGGTATAGTTTGTTTTTGATTGTGCTGCTCATGGGAGCATATGGCATAGGATATGATGCAAATCAGTTTATATATAATCAATTTTGAAGGGAATAAAGGATATGTGTGCAATTTGCGGAATATTTAACCTGATGAATGATAAAAAGAATGAAAAGTATATTTTGGAAAATATGTTAAAGACGATGTTTCACCGGGGACCAGATGGCAGAGGCAGTTTAATGATGGACGAAATAGCACTCGGATTTAACCGTCTTAGTTTTATTGATTTGGAAAGTGGCATGCAGCCGATTCAAAATGAGGATAAAACAATTTCTATGGTCTGCAACGGGGAGATTTATAATTTTCAAAAGCTGCGCACCGAATTGGAAGAGAAAGGACATTTGTTTCGCACCAAAACAGATGTGGAGGTTATTCTGCATCTTTATGAGGAATGGGGGCTGGATTTTCCATCCTATTTGATTGGTCAGTTTGCGATTGCATTGTATGACCATAAATTACAACAGCTCTTGCTGGTAAGAGATCAAATTGGTATTGCACCGTTGTTTTATACTGTGGTGAATGGAAAACTGGTATTCGCCTCTGAGATCAAGGCAATTTTACAGTATCCCGGAGTGAACAGAAGGCTAAATTTAAAAGCAGTGGATCAATTAATGAATTATCCCGGCGTAATCTCTCCAAATACATTTTTTGAAGGGATTTACTCTCTGCCGTGTGGACATATGATCTGTAGCAGAATAGGCGGGGAACTAAAGGATATTGAATACTGGGATTTGGTTTATCAGACAGAAGAAGAGAAGGACAGGGGAGAAAAGTATTATATCGAAAACTTGCATGAGTTGTTAAAGAATGCCATTGACAGAAGATTGGTGGCGGATGTGCCGATTGGGTTTTATATTTCTGGCGGTCTTGACAGTTCTATGGTAGCCTGCTACATAGCACAATATAGGATGAACAGTTTTTATTCTTTTTCGGCTGAGATGGATTCTGATGAGTTGAATGAAAGTCAGTTTCAAAAAATCATTTGTGATTGTGTACATTCAACACATTATAGTACAAGAATCACAGAAGAAGATTTATGGGACAATTTGGGACAGGTTGTGTATCATGCTGAAGCTGGATTGAAGGAGAGTTATGATGTAGCAGCGTATCTATTGTCCGCTTTGGTAAAGGATTCACCAGCCAAAGCGGTTCTGACAGGACAGGGCTCAGATGAATTTTTCAGTGGTTATGTAGGATATATGGTGGATCAGTTTCGTGGAATGCGGAAGAATGTTATGTCACTTGAGGAGTGTGAGGTGAATGAGAGATTATGGGGAGATCCATATTTTCGGTATGAACGCAATCATTCAGAAATAGAGAAAATACATCACCTCATCTATAGTGCAGATATTCGCCGCGAGGCAGAAAAGTTTTCTGCAATCGCGGATAGCCCAATCAATGTAGAACGTGTCAGGGGACTTAGCAGTCAAAAAAGACGTTCTTATATTGACTATAAGCTCCGGCTATCGGATCATTTGCTGGGAGAGCATGGAGACCGTATGTTTTTTTCACATTCAGTGGAGGGGCGGCATCCTTTTCTTGATATGGAACTGTTGACTTTTGTGTCATGCATTCCAGATAAATATAAATTAAATGGAGTGAATGAAAAGTACATATTAAAGAAAGCGGGTGAGGGGATTGTACCGGAGGCAATTCTCAAAAGGAAGAAATTTCCTTTTCAGGCGCCGGGGATGTCGGAAATGATAAAAAAATCCTGCAAGGGGGAATTGCTCAATGATGATATGATAAAAAAATATAATCTATTTGATTTAAATTATGTAAAAAAAATGAAGGATGTGTACAGACAGAATGATTTTAAACTGATGGGAGCCTATGAGATTGATTATCTGTTGATTGTGATGACAGTTACCATGTTATGTGAGCAGTTCCATCTTTCTGTTTAACATGTAGTAAGGAAGGCAGCGTGTAATAACATGAAAAAATTAGGAATAATAGGTGGATTGGGCCCCATGGCAACAGCATATTTCATGCA
>ERZ779632.769-NODE-769-length-15899-cov-6.489207_pt1 | contig 15899 bp, 10 predicted proteins | sample MGYA00514194_ERZ779632 | MGnify/ENA primary metagenome ERZ779632 (study PRJEB29562, sample SAMEA4376704) | mouse gut metagenome | isolation source: Cecum | study: EMG produced TPA metagenomics assembly of the A DSS colitis mouse model was used to assess the...
TACAGGCCGTTGCCGGGGTAGAAGCCGTACCGCTTGAGGGCCAGACGCTTCCACTTGGCAAGGGAGTGGACCACTTCCCCGGCGGCTCCGCCGATGGCGGGAATATCGAAGCCCACGGGGCGCTCCACGCCGTTGAGGTTGTCGTTGAGGCCGGAATCCCGGTCCACGAACAGGGGCGCGGAGACCCGGCGGAGATTCAGGGCGAACTTCAGGTTCTCCTGAAAGCTGCTCTTTACAAACTCGATGGCCCGCTGCATGTCGTAGCCGTAGAGCGGGGGGCGGTAGCCCTGGGGAATCAGACAGGTATTCATAATCATTGCCTCCTATATCTGGAAAAATTCCTCGTGAGACCTATCATACACCATTTTGCCGGAAAATGCACGATAAATTTGAGACGGAAAGCCCCGGGCGGCGATTATTTTCGGGAAGCACTGTACAATGGGGTAAAAGTGTTGTAGAATATATATTAAATAGGTGCATGCGCCCCAGAGGTTGGGGCGGGAAAGGAGCCGTTCGTGCGGATCAATCCTCAGCTGATGGAAAAGATCAAGGAATCCCTGTCCTCCGTGCTGCCCATCACCGCCATCGTCCTGGCGCTGAGCATTACCATCGTGCCCCTGACGCCGGGGGTGCTGGTGCTGTTTCTCTTCGGCTCCTTCCTGCTGATCGTGGGGGTGGGGATGTTCACCCTGGGGGTGGATATGTCCATGACGCCTATGGGCAATGCTATCGGCGTGACCATGAGCCGGGCCAGGCGGCGGATACTGCCCCTGGCGGCGGCCTTCCTGCTGGGGATGCTCATCACCGTGGCGGAGCCGGACCTGACGGTGCTGGCCCAGCAGGTACCCGCTATCCCCAATCTGGTGCTGATCCTCACCGTGGCCGCCGGGGTGGGACTGTTCCTGGTAGTGGCGCTGCTGCGTGTAACGCTGAAGATCCCCCTGTCCTACCTGCTGGTGAGCTTTTACCTGGGGGCCTTCGTGCTGGCCGTCCTGTTTACGCCCAACGATTTCATCCCCGTGTCCTTTGACTCCGGCGGCGTGACCACCGGACCCATCACGGTGCCCTTCATCATGGCTTTGGGCGTGGGCCTGGCGTCAGTTCGCAACGACAAGAACGCCACCAACGACAGCTTCGGCTTGGTGGCCCTGTGCAGTATCGGCCCCATCCTCTCGGTGCTGATCCTGGGCATCTGCTACGCCTCCGACAGCGCCGGCTACACGCCCCCCGTCCTGGCGGAGATCGCCACCACCCGGGACGCCGCCCGGGAGTTTGCCGCCGCCTTTCCCCACTACGCCGGGGAGGTGGCGGGGGCCATCCTGCCCATCTGTGGGGTGTTCCTGCTGTTTCAAATGTTCACCCGGCGGTTCAAGAGGACCCAGCTGCTGAAAATCGCCAGCGGACTGGTATATACATACGTTGGGCTGGTGATGTTCCTCACCGGCGTCAACGTAGGCTTTATGGGGGCGGGGGAACTCATCGGGGCCACCATCGCGGGCGGAGAGCTGCCCTTCCTGCTGATCCCCGTGGGCATGGTCATGGGCTACTTCATCGTGGCCGCCGAGCCTGCGGTTCATGTGCTGGTCAAGCAGGTGGAGGAGGTCTCCATGGGCTCCATCTCCCAGTCCGCCATGCGGCAGGGGATGAGCATCGGCGTGGCCATCTCCATCGGCATCGCCATGCTGCGGGTGCTGACGGGGATCTCGATTCTGTGGTTTCTCATTCCCGGGTATGCCATCTCCCTGGCGCTGACCTTCTTTGTGCCCCAGCTGTTCACCGGAGTGGCCTTCGACGCCGGCGGCGTGGCCTCGGGCCCCATGACCGCCACCTTCCTGCTGCCCTTCGCCATGGGGGCCTGTCAGGCCTGGGGCGGAAATCTGATGACCGACGCCTTCGGCCTGGTGGCCCTGGTTGCCATGACGCCTCTGGTTGCCATTCAGCTGCTGGGCCTGGCGGGCCGGGTGAGGAAGCGGCTGGCGGACGACGCCCTGCGGGCGGAGCTGGCCCGTGTGGAGGACCGGGTCCTCTATTACGACTGACCGAAGGGAGACCCGAGATGGTTTTGCCGGAGAAGATACGGTACGATATTCTCTTGGATGAGTTGCTTTAAGTGGGGGAAGAATGCCTATGAAGAAACCGGAACAGTTGTCGTTCATCATGTCCATTGTTGAACGGGGCAGCGGCGGCAAGCTGGTGAAGCTCTACCAGAAAAACCAGGTCTTCACCCACATCCGCTTTGAGGGCCTGGGCACCGCCACGTCGGAGATCCTGGATATCCTGGGCCTGGGCGGGTCGGAGAAGGACATTATCCTGAGCATGACTACCCGGTCCGCCGCCGCCGCGCTGCTGGAACGGCTGGACGACGAGCTGCGGGGGGCGGCCCCCAGCCGGGGCATCGCCTTTTCCATACCGATGACCGCGGTGAGCGGCCTTCTGGCCGCCTTTATCGACCTGAGAACCAAGCCGGAAAACGAAGGGAGCGGAACTATGGACAACCAGCAGAAGACCAGCATGATCCTGGTCACCGTCAACCAGGGCTGCACCGGCGCGGTGATGGACACCGCCCGGAAGGCGGGGGCCCGGGGCGGCACGATTATCCGGGGACGCTGGGCGGGAGACGAGAGCTTCGCCCAGTCCTACGGCATCACCACCCTCCGGGAGGAGAAGGAGCTGATCTTCATCGTGGTCCCCACGGAGCTGCGTAACAAGATCATGGACGCAGTCAACCGGGAGCATGGCCTGCGCACCGAGTCCGGGGCCATGGTCAGCGCCGTGGGCGTGGAGCAGCTGGTCCACCTGAGCTGATGGTTGTCATTTTCCCTGAGAATCCCCCCTACAGCCGCAAACTGCGGGCGATGCTGGAACCCCTTCTGCCCGCCGGGTGCGTCTGGCGGACAATTGAGGAGCCGGACGGTCTGGCCGCTCTGGCGGGGGAGAAGCTGCTGTTTGCCGTGGCCCTGGACGGGGCGGGGTGCAGCGGGGCCTATTACCGGATGCTCTCTGCCCTCCGGCGGGGGGGCGGACGGCTCACCGGCTGCACCGCCGGGATCGTGGTGGCCGGGGAGGGGGAGCTGTATACCAAGGGCGTGGCCCGGGATCTGGTGCTGGCGGCCAATCTGGCGGGATGCGCCTTTCTGGGGCGGCCCCTGGTGGAGGCCACCGGGTCCCTGCGGAACTTCCGGGTCCAGGCGGAGATCCACGATACCGATGAGGCTTCCGCTTTCCGTCTGGCGGTGGAGGAGCTGACGGGCCGTCTCGCGGGCTGGACCGGCCCGCCGCCGGTGGGGCGGCTGCTGGCCCTCCACGCCTCCTCCCGGACCACCAGCAACACCCTGGCCCTGTGGGAGATGGTCCGGCGGGAGCTGCCGGAGCATATTGAGGTCCAGGAGCTGTGCCTGCTCAACGGCACGGTGGCGGACTGCAACGGCTGCGCCTACACCGCCTGCCTCCACTTCGGCGGGCAGGGGAAGTGCTTCTATGGCGGCCCCATGGTGGAGGAGGTGTTCCCCGCCGTGCGCGCCTGCGACGCGCTGGTGATGCTGTGCGCCAACTATAACGACGCCCTGTCCGCCAACCTGACGGCCTTTGTGAACCGGCTGACGGCCCTCTTCCGGCAGAACCGGTTCTATGAGAAGCGGCTGTACGGCCTCATTGTCTCCGGCTACTCCGGGGGCGACCTGCTGGCCCGCCAGCTGATCTCCGGGCTGAACATGAACAAGAGCTTCTACCTGCCGCCGGAGTTCTGCCTGATGGAGACCGCCAATGAAAAGGGGAGCCTGGCGAAGCTCCCCGGCGCGGCGGAGAGAGGGGCTGTTTTCGCCCGCCGGATCGCGGAGAGATGATACCGTTTCATACCGTATGCCTTTTGCCCCTGCCGGTTTCTCCGGCGGGGGCTGTTTTCTTTTCCGGAAATCTGTTGACAAACGTCTACATGTGTGGTAGGATGACAGTAGACGTATGTCAACAACGTTGGAAAGGAGTGCTGTCCATGGAAAAGCAGAGCAACCTGTCCGCCGGCGAGTGGAAGCTGATGAAGCAGCTGTGGACCCGCAGCCCCATGACGGTCAGGGAGCTGACCGACGCCATGCGGGAGGAGACGAACTGGACAAGGAACACCATCATCACCATGCTCTCCCGTCTGGAGGCCAAGGGGGCTGTGGGCTGTGAGCAGGGGGTGCGGGCCAAGCGGTACTACCCCGTCCTGGAGCAGAAGGACGCGGCCCGGACGGAGATGGAGAGCTTCCTGGACAGGGTCTACGGCGGCAGAGTGGGTCTGATGATGAGCGCCATGGTGGAGAGCCGTGGGCTGTCGGAGGATGATATCGCCGAGCTGTCCGCCATTCTGGAGCAGGCAGGGGGGACGGAGCGATGAGAGACATCCTGCTGACATCCTCCGTGCTGATTTTAGCGCTGCTGGCGCTGCGGCGGGTCTTCCGTGAGAAGATATCCCGCCGGGTACAGTACGCCCTGTGGGCGCTGGTGCTGGTGCGGCTGATGGTTCCCGTCACCCTGCCCGCCCTGGATCTCAGCGTGCTGACCATGGCGGAGCCGGTGCGGGAGACGATCTCCGCCCGGCTGGAGGCCCCGGCCTTTGCCGCTCCGGCGGTCTCCATACCCGCCCCGTCTCCTCAGCCCTCCGGCTTTGCCGCCGGAGGGGCGGAGCCCGCCGGTCCCGGCCTGGAGACGGTCAAGCCCCACGTCGTCCCCCCGACCGCCCCTGCGGCAAAGAACGCGGAGACGGCCCCGGAGAAGCATTTGACCGTCATCGAGACCCTGCGCGCCGTCTGGCTGGCCGGGGCGGCGGCGATGGCCCTGGGACTGCTGGGGTCCAACCTCGCCTTCGCCTGGAAGCTGCGCCGCCGCCGGATGGGCATGGAGGTCCCCGGCTGTAAGTACCGGGTGTATATGATGGAGTCCTCCCTGTCGTCTCCGTGCCTGTTCGGCATCCTGCGGCCCGCCGTCTATCTGACCCCCGCCGCCCTGGAGAGCGAGGAGAGCCTGCGCCACGTGCTGGCCCACGAGGAGACCCACGCCCGGCACCTGGACCCCCTGTGGTCCCTGCTGCGGAGCGTGTGCCTGGCGGTGTACTGGTTCGACCCCCTGGTGTGGATCGCCGCGTCGGCCTCCCGGACGGACTGCGAGCTGGCCTGCGACGAGGGCGCCGTCCGGGCCCTGGGGGAGGAGGAGCGGCTGGCCTACGGCAGGACCCTGCTGAGCCTGATCCCCGTCCGGCGGATGCCGGGGAACCCTCTGCTGGCCGCTACCACCATGTCCTCGGACAAAAAGCGCCTCCGGGAGCGGATCGCCCGTATCGCCGCAAACCGGAAGACCAAGAAGCTGGCCCTGTGCTCCATGGTTCTGCTGACGGCGGCGGCCTGCGTGTTCACCTTCGCCGGGTGCGCGGAGAGCGCCGAAAAGAAGACCCCGGCGGATGGTCCGGACGCCGCGCCCCTCGTGGAGAAGCAGGACGGCCCCATCACGGCGGAGGAGCTGCGGTACTTCAACGAGTTCTTTTTCAATGGCGAGTACATGAATATCCACAACCAGTTCCTGTCCTCCACCTATGAGACCCCGGCGGATATCGACATTTTTTGTCTGGTCTACTGCGGCGTTCCCGCTGAATATGCCCGGGACTCCGGCAAGCCTCAGCCGGACGAGAGTACTATTCTGGAGATGGTCTACGGCGGCGAAGCCCCGGACTGCGCCCAATATGAAGTTAGCACTGCTACTCTGGACGCTTTCCTAATGGACACGATGGGCCTGACACTGGCGGAGACCAACAAGGTGGGGATGGGGAATTTTATCTACCTGCCGGAGTACAATACCTACTACTGGGCCCACGGGGACACCAACTACCGGTCAAAGGTTACTATTTTCGCAGGCGTGCGGGAAGGAGAACTGCTCCATCTGTACTATGATGAGATCGCGTATGACAGTGTCTGTATGTGCGTCACCCTGCGGGAGCTGGAGACCGGTGGATACTTGTTCGTTTCCAACACGTTTGAGGAGAAGCCGCTTATCCCCACCGTATACCCGGCAGGGGAGCCCCTGGCCACGATCTCCCTGGCGGACCTGACGGCCTCCGAGCCGCAGGCCGTGGAGACGTTCCACCACAGCGGCGACTGCGCGGAGCGGTTCACCGCCGGAAAAAACTGGGATGTCTGGGGCCACCATGTTCAGGGCTACCGCTCCACGGACGGCAATATCTACGTCGCCGAGATCACAGAGGCCGTGGCAGGCAATGGCGGCATGACTGTCTGGGAGGTGGATTGCTTCCTGGAGATGCCCAACGAGGAGTTTACGATTGAACTCTATCAAGACCTCTTTGGCCGGGACGGCTTTACCTTGAAATACACCGGAGATGTTGACGGAGCGTATACGGCCTACTATACCTTCGACGAGGACGGGGCCCTGCGCCTGCTGTTTACCGTCCCCGGCTATGGCGTGGACTGCCGGATCATAGACTTGGACGGCGACGGCGCTGACGAGCTGCTGTGTACGGACAGTATGTACGAAGCGCGGCTGTACTTCCAGCGGGACGGCAAGATCGTGGAGGCGGATATCTCCTCGCTGCTGGGGGAGGCGCTGCCGGAGGATGTCTATCTGGAGTTCTCTGAGATCGACCCCTATGCCCGCTGCCTGCCCCTATGGTACTTTACCAGGGCGGCGGGAGACAGCGGTGCGGAGTTCGAGGCGGCGGCGTTCCGGAACATCTATTTCGACGGCGAGAACCTGCTGATCTACAAGCCGGATAAGACCGCCGTGGACCACGTTACCCCCGGTGTCACCGGCCCGGAGGACGTGATGACCGCTCTGCGACAGGTCGTTGGGAAGCATATGGACGAGCGGACGCAGGATGGCGGTCTCAAGGACGCCGGGATCGATGACTGGCGGATCGTCAGCCTGACGGGTCCGTGGCGTGAGACCTTCGATGGCTTCACGGTGGAAATCTACCGCTACAACTACGAACTCCACGCCGCCGCGCCGGAGAAGGTCATGTGGGCCGGAGGGCTGTACGTGGACGAGGACGGCTGGGTCAGTCCGGGCTATCCCGACTGCGACTACATCTATTTCCGCATGGACAGGGACGGGAGCCGGACCTATCTGTTCCATGGCATGTCCAACGACGTGAGCCCGGACGCCGAGTGGTTCCGCGAGGACTTGACCAACTACCTGTGGCGAGAGGGCCTGCTTGTCCCCGGTCCGGGGCAGATGGTCCAGCGCGTTTGGGAAGACATCCAGACGGACGAGTCCTTCCTGGTCTCCCTTGAGACGGTGGACGGCACAGGAGGCGGGGCCTATCCTTCCGCTCTGGGCTGGAACCGGCCCGGAGACTTGATGTCTGATTATACCTGGGAAGCCCTGACGGAGAACCAGATTCCCGATCTCAGCGGGACTGCTTCCCTGACCGTAGGTGCAGGGACAAATATTCTGATCTTCTACGAGCCCCAGTTGGTGTACTGCGCTGCCGATGGGGTTATATCTTGGTACCGCGTCGCCTATACCGGGCCGGAGGACCCCTTCGCCTGTGAGATGTTTGAGTGGTTCCGGCGGTGGTACGACGAGGCGGAAACGGGCGCCATGAGAGCGGCCATCCCTGCCATCCCCGATGACGGCCGCAGCCGTGAGGAGATCGCCCGGGAGTGGGTGGAAGCCAGCGAGGGGACGCATCTGAACGCCACCAGCGGCAGCAAATGCAAGTGGACCTACATGGACATTCAGAACGTGGACACCCACTACTGGGACGGGGTCGATATGACGGAGTTCCTGACGTAGTACAAGGAATCTCACGGCGCGCAGGATGTATTCTTGTTCAGCTATACCGCGGTCTTTGTCCCGGAGGGCGACCCCCACTGGTTCATGGCGGGCAACACCGGCGAGTACGAGGGCGATGACGCCCCGGAGGGCGCGCTGGAGTGGTGGATGTGCGGCTATATGTACCGGCTGGAGGACGGCTGGCACTGCGACGGTGTGGGCACCGGACTCTGATACCAACTGCATATGAGCGAGCCGCGGGAAACTATTTTCCCGCGGCTCGCTCTTTTTGCTTGACAGAACGGGGTGGAGCGAGTATTATTGAATAGGATTTTTGTCGGCGGATAAAAAGGGGTATCTGCCGATTATTTCCAGGTCCGGCGCGGCCCGCCGGACAAGCCAAAACCCCCATGCCATAAAGCAAAACACAGGAATAGGAGGAAATTTACCGTTATGCCATGGCAGCAAACCGTGATTACCCTGGTGATCGCGATCGTTGTGGCGGTCATTTTCTTCTGGCTCGGCATCCACTACCGCAAGAAGGTAGGGGAAAAGGAGATCTCCAGCGCGGAGGAGGAAGCCCGGCGCATCATCAACGAGGCGATCAAGGGCTCCGAGAGCAAGAAACGGGAAGCTCTGCTGGAGGCCAAGGAAGAGATTCTGCGCAGCCGCACCGAGTACGAGAAGGAAGAGAAAAGCCGCCGGGCCGACCTGCAGAAGCAGGAACGCCGCTTACAGCAGAAGGAAGAGAACCTGGACCGCAAGACCGAGAACATCGAGAAGAAAGAGGAGGCCCTGACCGCCAAGCACGCCGCCGCGGACAAGGCCCAGGAGGAGATCGAGCTCATCAAGCGCAGCCAGACCGAGATGCTGGAGCGCATCTCCGGCTTCACCGTGGAGGAGGCCAAGCAGTACCTCATCTCCCAGGTGGAGGGCGAGGTCACCCATGAGACGGCGCTGAAGATCAAGGAGATCGAAGCCCGCGCCAAGGAGGAAGCCGACCAGCGCGCCAAGGAGATCGTCGCCACCGCCATCCAGCGGTGCGCCGCCGACCACGCGTCCGAGATCACCGTCAGTGTGGTTCCCCTGCCCAATGACGAGATGAAGGGCCGCATCATCGGCCGGGAGGGCCGGAATATCCGGACCATCGAGACACTCACCGGCGTAGACCTCATCATCGACGACACCCCGGAGGCCATTACCGTCTCCTGCTTCGAGCCCGTGCGCCGCGAGGTGGCCCGCGTGGCTCTGGAGAAGCTGATTGCCGATGGGCGCATCCATCCCACCCACATCGAGGAGATGGTGGAGAAGGCCAAGCGGGAGGTGGACGCCGTCATCAAGAGCGAGGGCGAGCGCGCCGCCTTTGAGACCGGCGTCCGGGGCCTGCACCCGGAGGTCCAGAAGATGCTGGGCCGCCTCCATTACCGTACCAGCTACGGGCAGAACGTCCTCCAGCACTCCATCGAGGTCAGCCACATCGCGGGCCTCATGGCCTCGGAGCTGGGACTGGACGTCCACGCCGCCAAGCGGGCGGGACTGCTCCACGATATCGGCAAGGCCCTGGACCACGAGTACGAGGGCACCCATGTGAACCTGGGCGTGGAGTTCTGCCGGAAGTACAAGGAAAAAGAGGACATCCTCAACGCCATCCAGGCCCACCACGGCGACGTGGAGTGCAAGACCCTGATGGCCTGCCTGGTCCAGGCGGCGGACGCGGTGAGCGCCGCCCGTCCCGGCGCACGGCGGGAGAATCTGGAGAACTATATCAAGCGCCTGGAGAAGCTGGAGGAGATCACCGGCACCCACCCCGGCGTGGAGAAGAGCTACGCCATCCAGGCGGGCCGGGAGGTCCGGGTCATGGTCCGTCCCGAGCAGGTCAGCGAGGACCAAATGGTCATTCTGGCCCGGGATCTGGCCAAGAAGATCGAAAGCGAGCTGGAGTACCCCGGACAGATCAAGGTCCATGTCATCCGCGAGACCAAGGTCGTGGAGTACGCGAAATAGTACGTCCCAAGGGACAAAATGAAGGGCACGGCAGACCAAACGGTTTGCCGTGCCCTCTGTTATTACATGCTTCCCAGCAGCTCCACGCAGCGCTCCCGGTACATCTCCTGCACCCAGGGAAGCTCCCCCAGACCGGTGAAGACGCACGAGACGGTATGCCCCGCCGCCTCCAGGCGGCGCTTCCAGGTATCCGCCATATCGCTGCGGGCGTGTTCCCCCGCGACCAGCATCAGGGGGACCAGCCGGATATGCCGGGGGCCTCCTGACGCAAGCTGGCGGACCACGTTCTCCAGGGCGGGCCAGCCCTCCACGGTGCCTACCGGCATGTCCTCACGGCCCTCCAGACGCAGGGCGGTCTGGAGGGCGGGATAGACCGCGTTGGCGAAATGCTCCGTGCCATGGCCCAAAAGAACCACCGCTCCGCCGTCCTCCTGCGGGTACGTCCCGTCAAGTCCGGCGGCGAACCGCCGGAGGTCCGCCGTGTCCGCCAGCAGGGGGCGGCCCACGGTCAGGGCGTCAAATCCGCCGGAGAGGGCTTCCGCTTCGGCCCGGAGCCTGTCATATTCAAAGCCGTAGAGCAGATGGGTGGGCTGCACCGCCGCCCGGCGGACGCCTTTGGAACGCAGCCGCTCCAAAGCCTCCGGCAGACTGGGCACATCCTCCCCCCGCTTGGCGAGGATGCGCCGGATGGTGGGGCTGGTGAAGGCCCGGACCGCCTCCCAGTCCGGGGCGGTCCGCCTCAGGATATCTTCCACCGCCGTGACGGCCCTGCGGGCCTCCGGGACGCTGGTGCCGAAGCTGACAAGGACTAATCCACCCCTCATATCAACCGGCAATGCCCCGGAAACGGAAACGGAAGGTCATTTCCTCCGCCGGAAGCAGATACTCGGGACGGGGCTTTGCGCCCCAGCTGTCGTCCCCGCCAAGACCCATCTGCATGGCGGAGGCGCGAATCACCGTATGGTGGATGGCGGGCAGCTCATGGGGATGGGCGGCGTTCTCCAGCTCGGCGGGGGTCCAGGGCAGGGCGGAGAAGTTCATTCCGTCGCCCTCGAACAGCAGGCCCAGACCGTCTTCGTCCGTGACGGCGGCCCAGCGGACATTGGCGTGGTTCCCGCACTCCTGTGGCTTCAGGTAGGGGGCAAGGCTCGCCTCCGCAGTGGTCTCCCAGACGCCCAGCTTTCCGCCGGACTGCCGGTCCCAGTAGGTAGGTTCCGGGCCGGGGCCGTACCAGCGCAGGCGGTGGAAGTCCGCGTCCATTTTCAGCGTCACGCCGAACTCCGGAGCGGGCCCCAGCACCTTGGGAGCGTCGGAGGACAGGGTGGTCTCCACCGTGCCGTCCGCAAACACCCGGAAGGACAGGCGGCAGGAGGCCGCGGGAGTGGTGGGCATCTGGTAGAGATAGGCCATCTCCACCCAGTTGTCCTCACGCCGGACGCTCCAGGTCTGTTCGCCGGGCTTCAGCCCATCGGGGTTCTGGTTGACGGGATAGAGGCTGGCCAGCTTCCACTGGGCGAAGCGGACGGGGGCCTTACAGCCCCGGTCGTTATCCGTGGCCGCACGCCAGAAGCTCGGCACCAGCATGGTTTTCAGCATTTCCCGGCCGTGATAGCGGTAGGAGATGATCCCGCCCATGGTCTTGGAGAACAGGACGTGGAAATCCTTCCCCCGGACGCCCAGGTTCCAGGCGCCCTCAATGACCTCCGGGGCCTGGTCCGGGTGGACCGGAAGGGGTATCCGGCCGCCGGACCACTGGCCGAAGGCAACCTCGTGGCCCTTTTTTGCCCAGTCCTCATCCCGGCGCAGCCGGAAGGAGACGGCAACCGTATATTCCGTGTCCAGCGACTCCGGCCACAGGGGCAGGGGATAGGTCCGCCGCTCTTCCGGGGGGACGTCGGTCTCCAGGGGTTTTTCCGCCAGCAGGACGCCCTCCCGGCAGAGCCGCACCACGCACGCGAATTCCCCGCTGCCGGTGAAAAGGTTTCTGTTGACAATCTCCACGGTCCGGTCGGAGACATGGACCTGCAAATTCTGGTAGAGATACTTGACCTCCTGCATCTTGGCCGTGGGGGCGCGGCTGAGGCTGTCCACGATGCCGTCGCCGCTGAAGTTGCCGTCGTGGGGGCGGTCGCCGAAGTCCCCGCCGTAGCCCTGATAGCAAAGGCCGTACCGGTCCTTCCAGGTGACGGCCTGGTCGATATAGTCCCAGATGAACCCGCCCTGATAGGACGGCACCTCGTCCGTCAGGCGGATATACACATCCTGCCCGCCGAAGGAGTTGCCCATGGCGTGAGCGTACTCACAGGAGATGGCGGGCCGGGAGGAGTCCTTCTCCAGCGCCGCCCGGAGGCGCTCGGCAGGCCAGTACATGCTGCTGAAAATGTCGCTGGTTTTGGCGTAGTCCGGATCCTGATGGAGACTTTCATAGTGGACAGGCCGGGTGTCCATGGCGTGAAAATAGCCGGAGGCCGCCAGAAGGTTGTCCCCGCCTGCGGACTCGTTGCCGCAGGACCAGATGAGAACGCTGGGCCGGTTCCGGTCCCGGCGGAGCATGGCCTCCGCCCGGGCGATGACCGCCGGGCGCCACTGGGGGGCGCTCCCGGGAATGTGGTCCTCCCGGGGGATCAGGTTCCGGTCTCGCATCTCCCAGCAGCCGTGGGACTCCAGGTTCATCTCGTCAATGACGTACATGCCGTACTTGTCGCACAGCCGGTAGAAAAAGCTCTGGTTGGGGTAGTGGCTGGTGCGGATGGCGTTGATGTTGTTCTGCTTCATGGTGCGGATGTCCAGCTCGGTCTCCGCCTCGGTGACGCAGCGGCCCGTCCGGGAGGAAAACTCGTGGCGGTTTACCCCCTGGAAGCGGATGCGCCTGCCGTTGAGCAGCATCAGGCCGTCCCTGATCTCAAACCGGCGCAGGCCCACCGTCTCCCGGACGGTCTCCGTCAGTGCGCCGGAGGCATCGAACACCTCGATGGACAGCCGGTACAAAAAGGGCTTTTCCGCGCTCCAGAGCCGGGGATGGTCCACGGGCAGGACCGCCTCGCTCTCCGTAGGCAGGGAGATGCTGGAGCCCGCGATCTGCGTCTCTCCATCGTACAGGCGCAGAGCCGCCTGGCCCTCGCCGGAGACCTCCAGCGCTACCCGGACTTCGCCGGAGGCAAAGCCATCGGCGAGGGGGGTGGTGATCTTCATGTCCCGCACGTGGACCGCCGGAACGGCGTACAGGAATACCTCCCGGAAGATGCCGGAGAAACGGAAGAAGTCCTGATCCTCCATCCAGCTGGCGTTGGTGTACTGGAACACCTGGGCGGCCAGCTTGTTCTCACCGGGAACCAGGTACTCCGTCAGCTCAAACTCCGAGGGGGTGAAGCCGTCCTCACCGTAGCCCACGTAGTGCCCGTTGCACCACACGGCCAGGCCGCTCTCCGCGCCCTGGAAGGAGATGAAAATCCGCATTCCTGCCATATACTCCGGCAGGGTAAAATACTTTACATAGCTTGATACCGGGTTGAATTTCTCCGGTACCTGTCCCGGCTTCACGTCCTCACAGCCGTCCCAGGGGTATTGGACGTTTACATACTGGGGATGTCCGTAGCCGTGGAGCTGGGGGTGGGAGGGGACGGGGAGGGTGTCCCAGCCCCGGCAGTCCACACCGGCGGCGAAGAAGCCGGGGACGGTCCCGGCAAAGTTCTCCGCGTAGTGGAAATACCAGTCCCCGTTGAGGGAGAAGCGGGCGGGAGAGCCGTCCGCCAGGGTGTAAAGATGGTCGGAGTGGGGCGGTTCCCGGTGGTCCTGAAAGAACTCCGGGGACTTGGTCAGTTCGTAGTTAAATTCTTTCATACTGCCTCCAAAACGATCAGTTTTCCGGTAGAGTCTCCGGTCATGCAGGGCATGACCATCCCGCCGTACATCCATCCCGCGCCGGAGCGGACCTCGCCGGTCTCGCTGGAGCGGTAGAGGGTCTCCTCATCCAGTCCCCGCAACGGCAGCAGCACGCTCCGCCGCCGCTGGCGGCTCATGACGTGGACGTAGTCCAGCACGGCGGTCCGCTTGTCCTTGCTGACGGACATCAGGGCGTCATACTCCCCGTTCTCGCCGTAGGAGACCAGACGGTAGTAGTCGCCGCCGTGGAACACAGGGCCGTATTTCCGGTAGTTCTCCAGCTGGCCGGGGATCATGTCCAGCTCCTCTTCGGTCAGCTTGGTGAGGTCCAGCTCATAGCCGAAGCAGCCCGGCAGGGACACCAGCCCCCGGGTTGCGAAGGGCGTCACCCGGCCATTGGTGTGGCTGGGGCAGGCGGCCACGTGGGCCCCCATGGAGGACAGAGGGTAGATGAGGGCCGTGCCCTCTTGGATGCGCAGGCGGTCAACGGCGTCGGTGTTGTCGGAGGTCCAGATCTGGGGGCTGTAGTACAGCATGCCCGGGTCGAACCGCCCGCCGCCGCTGCAGCAGTTTTCCAGCAGCAGCCCGGGGAAATCCGCCAGGAGGCGCTCCTGGAGTTCATAGACCCCCAGGACGTAGCGGTGGAACAGCTCTCCCTGGCGGTCCGCCTCCAGACAGAAGCTGGCTACGTCGGTGAGGGAGCGGTTCATGTCCCACTTCACATATTCGATGTTGGCGGAGGACAGCGCCGCCTTCAGCTGGGCATACACGCAGTCCCGGACCTCGGGGCGGGAGATGTCCAGCACCAGCTGGTGCCGGGCCTCCATGGGCTTCCGGCCCGGGATCTGGAGGGCGTAGTCCGGATGGGCCCGGTAGAGATCGGAGTTGGGGGATACCATCTCCGGCTCCACCCAGAGGCCGAACTTCATCCCCAGGGCGTTGATCTGGTCCGCCAGATATTTCAGGCCGCCGGGGAGCTTCTTCTCGTTGACAAACCAGTCGCCCAGGCTGTTGTCGTCCGTATCCCGGCAGCCAAACCAGCCGTCGTCCAGCACCAGCATCTCGATGCCCCGTCCGGCGGCGGTGCGGGCGATATCCAGCAGCTTCTCCGTATCGAAATCGAAATAAGTAGCTTCCCAGTTGTTCACCAGGGAGGGCCGGGGGCGGTTCCGCCAGGGCTCCCGGATGAGGTGGTTCCGGTACAGGTCGTGGAAGGTGTGGGTCATGCCCTCCAGGCCGTGACCGGAGTACACCAGCACCGCCTCCGGGGTCTGGAAGCTCCCGCCGGGGTCCAGCTTCCAGCCGAAGCCCTCGGGGTGGATGCCGATGACCGCCCGGAGATACTCCTGCTGGGTCATCTCCGCCTGGGCCAGGAAGTTGCCGGAGTAGACCAGATTCATGGCGTACACCTGGCCGTGTTCCTGATTGGCGTCATGCTCCGCAAGGGCCAGGAAGGGCTGCCCGGAGTGGGAGGAGATGCCCCGCTGGGAGCATACGCCCTGGGTTCCCCAGCCCAGCCTCCGGCGCTGGATCATCCGCTCGTAGGCCCAGCTGCCGTGGAGGGTGATGAGATCAAAGTCCCGGTTATCCATGTCCAGACAGGCGGAGAGGGCGGCGGTGAGCTTCACCGGACGGCTTCCCCGGTTGACGATCCGGGCGCTGCGGCAGATGGCGTCCAGTTCCTCATAGGCGGTGTAGTACAGGTGGACCTCAAGCTCCAGCGCCTCGTCTGCGCAGACCAGTTCCAGGGTGGAGCAGTCCTCCTGTCCGCCCCGGGTGGCGGGCAGGCCCGGCAGGGCCGGCTTGCCGGCGTGGATGGCGTGGGAGCGGTAGGTTAGATTGCAGGCCCGGAAGCCCTCCTCCGTTTCCACGCGCAGGCAGCTCTCCCGGTAGTCTCCCAGGCCGCAGCCGGGGTATTCCGTGGGCAGATCGCCCAGGAAGTTCAGCTGATCGCCGTTATCCTGGAAGGGCGGTCCGGCCGGATCCAGCCGCAGCAGATGACGCATGGCGGTATCCGGGATCCTGCGGCCATAGTACATGTGCCCCAGGAATCCGGGCTGGTCTGCAAGGGCGATCAGATAGGTGGAGCCAGGGGTGTCCAGACGGAATGCCCGCTCCTCCTGGTGAAAAGAAATACTCATAAGACGGTCCTCCCATATTGTCGGGTGATGGTGTTGGGGTGCTTCTCCCAAATCATACGAGGTTTGTCCCCGTCTGTCAATGCTAAAAAAGAGAAAAATGTGGACTCCGGCGGCGTC
>ERZ779632.770-NODE-770-length-15877-cov-9.563456_pt1 | contig 15877 bp, 14 predicted proteins | sample MGYA00514194_ERZ779632 | MGnify/ENA primary metagenome ERZ779632 (study PRJEB29562, sample SAMEA4376704) | mouse gut metagenome | isolation source: Cecum | study: EMG produced TPA metagenomics assembly of the A DSS colitis mouse model was used to assess the...
CATGCACCTGTCCCATCCACTCCGCGTCACGCTTCGCCAGATAGTCGTTGACCGTAACCACGTGGACACCTTTACCCTCCAGCGCGTTCAGATAAGCCGGCAGAAGACAGGTCTGCGTCTTACCTTCACCGGTTCTCATCTCCGCGATACGTCCCTGATGCAGAATAATGCCGCCGATTAACTGTACCCGGTAGTGCTCCGTGTTCAAAACTCTTCTAGCCGCTTCCCTGACAAGGGCGTAAGCCTCCGGCAGAAGATCGTCTAACGTCTCCCCCTCGGAAAGCCTCTTCTTGAACAGCTTCGTCTTTTCACGCATCTGCTCGTCGGAAAGCTCCATCATCTCGGGACGCAGGCTTTCGATTTTATCCACCAGACCGTTGATGCGCTTGATTTCCCGTTCGCTGTGGGTGCCAAATATTCTTTGTACTACGCTCATATTTTCTCATTCCCATGTGTCCCTTTGCCGGACGCATGCCTTTCTCTCAAAAAATCCCTATCATAACAAAACACTGCATTATATTTTACCAGATATAACCGTTTAATTCAAGCAAAACCACGAGTGACTCCACCCGTGGTTTTCATTTACAGCTCTGTAATTTCAAAGATTCTGGCGCTGATCTTTTCGGACAGCTCCACCGTCAGCTCTCCCAACGTATTGTTCCAGGCAAAGCGGCATCCCTGTCCATCCGCCGGATAAGCGCAGACAGCCTCCGCCTTCTTTCCTCTCAGACACTTGTGAGGCAATGTCACTGTACTCTCCTGACTGCCTCTTCTCCAAACCGCCATGTAGGTTTTTTTACCGCTCACAATGGCGACCGACGCCCAGCCGTCCTGATAGGATGCAGGGCCAAGCGGCCAAAAGGGCAGTCCCTGCCGCAGATCCCTTCTGATTTTCTTATAATAATCAATGCCTTCCTTTACCAGCGCAAACCGTTCCCTGCTGATCTGTGCAAGATGGCCGCTCTGATGAATACGAAGAAGCATGGCGTTTACCATATTGAAAATGGCTTCCTCGTCGTCTCCCTCTTTTAGCGGATAACTCCAGACGGCCGCCTGCTCCGGCGTAAGGGCCGAAGGCGCATTGGCCGCAATGGTGGAATACTTGATATAGTCTTCCGTATCTGATGTAGACTGAATGCTGTAGCGGGAAAGCATGGCATAGTCCATCCGCAGTCCCCCCGAAGAACAGTTCTCAATCACCAGCTGGGGATACTTTTCAAAAATACCTTCCAGCCACTCAAGATATGCCCTTTCATGGCCCAACAGACCTTCGCCAAAGCTGTCCGCACCGATCTCCGTGCCAATGCCCGGCTCGATATTGTAATCCATCTTAATGTAGCCCACGCGATAGTCTCTGACAAGCCTGTCTATCACGTCGGAGGCATATTTTTGTACTGCCGGATTCCTGAAATCCAACTGATAACGGCTTCTGTCTGAAACCTTCTTCCCGTGTCTGATAAAATACCAGTCCTCCGGCACCTGATCCGCCAACGGACATTTTATGCCCATAACTTCAAGCTCCAGCCAGACGCCGGGAACCATTCCCTTCTCTACGATACGGTTTGTAACCTCTTCAAGGCCGTTTGGAAACCGCTTCGCGGAAGGAAGCCATTCTCCCACATAATCCCACCAGAAACCGTCCGCATACCAGCCTGCGTCAATCACATAATATTCGCAGCCCGCCTCTTTCGCTGCCTCGATCAGCGGCAGTTCCTTCTCTGTCGTGGGATCGGCAAACAGGCAGTTCATATAGTCGTTAAAAATGACGGGCAGATTTTCATTATCCGCGTTTGGTCTGCGGATGGCCCGGCGGTATTTCGTCAGTTCGCCCATGGCCTCGTCAAAGCCGCCAATCAAAGAACCTACGCTTACGGGAACGCTTTCGAAACTCTCCCCCGGTGTCAGATTTTTCCACCAGTGGGATTGATGCTCCGTAGGACCGCTTAATTTCAAATACAGATGGCCGTCCTGATCCGCAATTTCCCAATACCAGGAGCCGTTATGCTCGATCTGCCAGTACAGCGCGCTGCCGGCCTCTTCGTTGTAAAGATATCCCATGGGAATATACTCTTTCGTGGACCAGTTTCCGGCATTGTTAATCCCGATTGTCTTGGACGTCCGACGGATCGCCTCAGGCTGGGTGCTGCTCATGCCCAGTTCATCCAGACGATACCGATTCCAGTGCAGTTCCTTCTGCCAGCCGTTATGGGGAATCCAGAGTTCCAGCTTATCCTCCGGAAGTCTTATGCCCTCCTTTTCAATGCCCGTGATGGCAAATGAAGAAACGTACTCAATCCCCAGATCTTCCTTTCCGCCGTTATACAGCGTCGTCCAGGCGCGCACCACCGCAATCCCGTCATAGAACTGATAGTGGCTGGTCACCACAAGTCCCGTCTCCTCATCCTGCGTCTCCACTTCAATCTTTCTGCCAGCGGCATTCCTGTCGTCGCGAAATTCTTTCAGCACAAGCCTGTATCCCGGCGACGTGCGCACATACTTTGTACCGTGCCGCTCCCCCGCGCGGTCAAGGCCGGAAACCTGCACCTCCACCACATTGAAGGGCTCCGTTTTTCCCCAGGATGAAATATCGGCATCCGAAAAGGGGGATGCCGAAAAATGGAGGAGCTTGATTTTCCGCTCCTCCGTCACCTCAAAAAGCATGAGGATTCCATTTTCGTAAACCTCAATTCTTTTCATCAATACACCTTCAACTCTTCTTCGCCGCGAAGGATACGTAAACCGCCCTGCACCAGAGCCATCAGCTCATCTTCACCAGGATAAATGGTCATGGGAGCAATCCACCCCGCCTTCTCCTTAAGTCCCGCCGTCACCACTTTATCATAAGCGATACCGCCGGTCACAATGATCTGATCCACCTTTCCCTGCAATACGCAGGCCATGGAACCGATATCCTTTGCCACCTGCGTAATGAAGGCCTCTCTTACTTCCTCGGCTTTCTTATCGCCGTCCTGCACCATTTTCTCCACATCCCGCATATCGTTGGTGCCGCAGTAAGCATTGAATCCGCCGCCGCCTACAAATTTCTTGTAAACCTCTTTCTCTGTATACTTCCCGGAAAAGCACATCTTTATGAGTGCGCCGCTTGGTACCGCGCCCGCTCTCTCAGGTGAGAACGCGCCGTCTCCGTCAAGGGCGTTAAACACATCCACTACGCAGCCTTTCTTATGCGCGCCCACAGACACGCCGCCGCCCATATGCACCACAATCAGGTTCAGGGAATCGTATGCCTTGCCCTGCTCCTTCGCGTAACGCTTTGCAACCGCTTTCTGGTTCAATGCATGGAACACGCTGGTTCTGGGAAGCTCCGGCACGCCCGAATACCGGGAAACAGGCTCCAGCTCGTCAACCACCACAGGATCAACGATATAGGAAGGCACCCCGATGGAGTCCCCGATCTCTCTGGCCAGAATACCGCCAAGATTGGAAGCATGCGGCCCCTGCACGCCGATCTTCAGGTCCTCCAGAAGATCGTCTGTCACCGCATAGGTGCCGCCCGGAATAGGCTTTAACATACCGCCGCGGCCTACCACCATATTCAGGGACTTGATATCGAAATCCTTCTCTTTTAACAGATTCTCAATGATATTTCTGCGGAAGTCTTTCTGATCCACAATTTTTTCATACTGTGCGATCTCCTCCGTAGAATGTCTTAAAGTCTCCTCGAACAGGAGAGTTTCATCCTCAAATACGCCAATCTTTGTGGATGTGGAACCCGGATTAATAATTAAACTTTTAATTCCCATATTTCTTACCCCCTAGATCATTTTTCATTTTTCTGACAGTTCAGCCAACGCCGCCTATCTGCCGAGGCTGCGAAGCAGTCCTCGAGATCGAGCTTTGCTCGATCAGTTCATCTTTGCCATCGCCGCCGCCATAACAGCGCCAAGCGCAAGCGAATTTACCTTTGTCTCAAAATCATCGGAACGGGAAGTCAGAATAACCGGGGCCTTCGTGCCGGTCAGAATATTGCCGTTCTTAACCTTCGCCGTATGTACCAGACACTTATAAACCAGATTGCCCGCGTGAATATCGGGGAAAAGCAGCACATCTGCATCGCCCACGATCTTTCTGCCCTCTGCGCCTTTATGCTTGGCTGCCTCAGGGTCAATCGCAAGATCCAGAGAAAGGGGCCCATCTACAACACAGCCGGAAATTTTGCCTTCCTCGCACATCTTTGTCAGTTCCTCAGCCTCCACCGTAACGGGCATCTTGGGATTTACAACCTCCACTGCCGCAAGGGGCGCCACCTTCGGATTCGGAATACCGCAGGCATGGCAGACATCCACCGTATTTTCAATGATATGTACCTTATCTTCCAGTGTGGGATACGTCATAAACGCCACATCGGACAGGAATAACAGATGGTCGATTCCCTCCACCTCAAACACGCAGACATGAGACAGCGCCTTGCCTGTTCGAAGACCCACTTCTTTATCCAGAACGCTCTTTAAGAAAGATTTGGTATCAATCAGGCCCTTCATGTACATGTCGGCCTTGCCCTGATGTACCAGCTGCACCGCCTTTAAAGCCGCCTCATAATTATCTTTCTCATCAATGATCTCAAATCCGCTCACATCCACATGATCGGCTGCCGCGACCTCCTTGATTTTGTCAGCGTCACCCACAAGAATTGCCTCGGCAATACCGCGCTCCTTGGCTGCAACCACTGCCTCAAGCACCGCGCTGTCCTGAGCAACCGCTACCGCTACCTTCTTCATTTCGCACTCAGATACCTTCGATAACAAATCCTCAAAACTTTTACTCATTGTCCCTTCTCCACTCCTTTATCTTTTTACTCTTTTATCTTTGACTCGCAAACCCGCGCTGCCGCGCTGTATGCTTATCTGATACGGCGTATTCATCATACCACTTATACCCGAAAAATGCAATTAATGATGGAACAGCCGAATCCCCGTAAAGCACATGGTCATGCCGTACTTATCGCAGACCTCAATCACATTGTCGTCGCGCACCGATCCGCCGGGCTGAGCCACATACTGCACGCCGCTTCTGTGCGCCCGCTCGATATTATCACCGAAGGGAAAGAACGCGTCGGACCCCAGCGCCACGCCGCTCATCCGATCAAGCCACGCCCGCTTCGCCTGGGCCGTAAACACCTCAGGCTTCACCTTGAAAATCTTCTGCCATGCGCCGTCAGCCAGCACATCCATGTAATCCTCTCCGATATAGAGATCAATGGAATTATCCCTGTCCGCACGTCCGATACCGTCCACAAACTGTAAGCCGAGCACCTGCGGTGACTGTCTGAGGAACCAGTTGTCCGCCTTTGTGCCCGCCAGCCTGGTACAGTGGATTCTGGACTGCTGCCCCGCGCCAATGCCGATGGCCTGTCCGTCCTTCACGTAACATACAGAATTGGACTGGGTGTATTTCAGTGTGATCATGGCGATGGCCAGATCAATCCTTGCCTGTTTCGGCAGGTCTTTGGATTTCGTCACAATATTGTCAAAGAAAGCGTCGTCGATTTTCAGTTCGTTCCTGCCCTGCTCAAAGCTGATGCCGTACACCTGCTTTACCTCCACAGGCGCGGGCACGTAGGATTCGTCAATCTGAATCACATTATAAGCGCCCTTTTTCTTCTCCTTTAACATTGCCAGCGCCTCCGGTTCATAGCCCGGCGCGATCACGCCGTCGGAAACCTCTCTCTTAATCAGACGCGCCGTATCCACGTCGCAGACATCGGAAAGCGCAATGAAGTCGCCGAAAGAAGACATTCTGTCCGCGCCTCTTGCCCTCGCATAGGCACATGCAAGCGGGGATAATTCTCCCAGATCGTCCACCCAGTATATCTTCGCCAAAGTCTCCTCCAGGGGGAGACCTACCGCCGCTCCGGCCGGAGATACGTGCTTAAATGAAGTAGCTGCCGGAAGCCCCGTTGCCTTCTTCAGCTCGCTGACTAACTGCCAGCCGTTGAATGCATCCAAAAAATTGATGTAGCCCGGTCTGCCGTTTAAGACCTGAATGGGCAGCTCGCTCCCGTCAGCCATAAAAATACGGGACGGTTTCTGGTTCGGGTTACAGCCATATTTCAATTCCAATTCGTTCATCGTCTCTGTTTTCTCCAATCGTCTCTGTTATCCTGTCATTACATCTTGTGATTTTGGCCATTTCACCGCACGGCTTCCATGGCTTCTTTACGCTGTTTCCGCTGTCTCCCCGTACGCTACTGGTTTTTGTTTACAATTCTTGTCTCATATTTTCCCGTAGCGATCTCAATGTAGCGCACAAACAGCGACACCTTGTTGTCCTCGTTCAAATTCTCCCACACGGTCTTTGTAAAGCTGTCGATATCGCCTGCGATATCCACCAGCGTCGGTTCTCCCTCAAAGCTGGGAAGCGGATCGCCGTCCCCCATGTAGGTGTGGATAAACCTTCCCTCTCCCGCCGCCGGGCTCTCGTACGCGAACGTATATCGGTTGCAGGAAACCGGATCGCCGTTATTACTCTTTAAAATCGACATGGCATAATTGTAGCCGCCGTTTTCCAGATGCATGATCCCAGAAATTCGGGGCGTGTAGTTGGGCCCATCCGGCTCGAATTCTCTGGTGCGCAGCGCCTGTTCAAAGGTCTGCTGTCTGTCCATCAGCTCATAAATCGTATCCGTCTGATCGCCATTCGTAACAATGGTCTTATTTCCCAGCACCCGCACGGGAGCGTAGATAATCAGACTGGGATCCTCCAGTTTGGAAGGATCGAAAGCCTGTGTACGGATGCCCTCTCCCTCCTCAACAAAGACCCGGTTTCTGCTGTTGCCGCTGCGTCCCATGATAAAATAGGCCGTTACCGCATACTTACCGTCAGCCGACTTTCCGATCACAATGCCCCGGCCCGGATATGCATTGCCCGCAAGTTCTTTCGCTAAATTTTTCTTTTCCACAATCATTTTCTCCTATATCATTCATCCACACTGTAGTTCGGCGCCTCTTTGGTAATATGAATATCATGAGGGTGGCTTTCCTTTAAGGACGCCGCCGAAATCTTAACGAATCTGCCGTTTTCCTTTAACTCCCCTATGGAAGCGGTGCCGCAGTAGCCCATACCGGAACGCAGACCGCCCATCAGCTGAAATACGGTATCCTCCACACTGCCCTTATACGCCACACGACCCTCTACGCCTTCCGGCACCAGCTTCTTGGCGTCAGTCTGGAAATAGCGGTCCTTACTGCCATTCTCCATGGCCGCAATGGAACCCATGCCGCGGTATACCTTATATTTTCTTCCCTGATAAAGCTCGTAGGTTCCCGGGCTCTCCTCACAGCCAGCAAACATACTTCCCATCATGCAGACATCTCCGCCCGCCGCAATGGCCTTTGTCATATCGCCTGAATACTTAATGCCGCCGTCCGCAATAATCGGCACGCCATGCTCCCTGGCCGCCTCGTATGCATGCATAATTGCCGTAATCTGCGGTACGCCGATACCGGCCACCACACGGGTGGTACAGATGGAACCGGGCCCGATACCCACCTTAACCGCGTCGGCGCCCGCCTCAATCAGCGCTCTGGTGCCCGCTCCCGTCGCTACATTACCGGCAATTACCTGTAAATCCGGGTATTTGTCTTTAATCATCCGCAGACATTTCAGCACATTTTCTGAATGGCCGTGGGCGGAATCAAGCACTACCACATCCACCTTCGCGGCGATCAGCTCCTTCACCCGGTCAAGCACGTTGGACGTAATGCCAACGCCCGCACCGCACAGGAGCCTTCCCTGGCTGTCTTTTGCGGCAAGCGGATACTTAATGGTTTTCTCTATATCCTTAATGGTAATAAGACCTACCAGATTATAATCGTCATCCACAATCGGCAGTTTTTCCTTTCTGGCGGCTGCCAGAATTTCTTTTGCCTGATCCAGCGTAATGCCCGCTTTCGCTGTAATCAGGTTCTCAGAGGTCATGGACTCCTTGATTTTCTTCTTAAAATCCGTCTCAAACTTCAAATCACGGTTCGTAATAATACCAACCAGCTTCCGTCCCTGTGTAATCGGCACGCCGGAAATACGGAATTTTGCCATCAACGCATCGGCATCCGCCAGCGTATGCTCCGGAGTCAGTGAAAAAGGATCTGTGATCACGCCGTTCTCAGAGCGCTTTACCTTGTCTACTTCCTCAGCCTGCGCCTCTATGGACATGTTTTTATGAATGATACCGATACCGCCCTGTCTGGCCATGGCAATGGCCATCCTGTGCTCCGTCACCGTGTCCATTCCCGCGCTCATCATGGGGATGTTCAGCCTGATCTTCTTCGTAAGATTCGTTGTCAAGTCCACCTGATTCGGAATCACCTGAGAATAGCTTGGCACCAAGAGCACATCATCAAAAGTAATTCCCTCTCCAATAATCTGACCCATTTTCTCTCCTCCTGTGTTGTAGTGATTGTTGTCCTTCCGTTGCAGACCCCGTCTGCGACAGCGCTATGTTTTTCTTTTGCGGCTTCTATATAGTAATACTGCCAGCCCTTCAACTGACAGTATTCCTTCACAACTTTAATATGCTAATCCGTAAAAACCTTACGGGGCGCAACGCTCTGAATAGCCTTAACCATCTCCGCATTGGGCTCTAAAATAATCTTCGTATCACCATTCCAGATCATCATGTATCTCTTTTCCGGCTGCGCAGCAATGCCCGAGCTGTAATCCTGCGTCTTAAGCTGACGGTTTCTGTAAGAATCCAGTCGATGAGAATTCAGGGGCGCAAAAATCTCCATCTGCTCCAGAGAATAGCTGCCCGCCTTCTTCCTGCGGCTTTTGGCCAGAACCTTGTCAATGCTGATCTCCTTATCCACATACAGATACTCATACTCAATGCTGGCGTTCAGATATACAAAATAAGCTCCCACAGCCGTCGCAGCCGCCACAAGGAGCCCCGGTATCCCCGGCATAAATATAAATCCGACCAGAACAAACACTACGGTCAGCATAATCAATAACGTTTTAAGAAACTGCATCACGAAAGACGGCTTCCTCGCCACCAGACATTCCACGTAAGATTCGCTCATGACACTTCACTCCTTTAGCTCTCAGAAAATATAGGATTATCATATAACAAATCATGGAAAGTTTCAAGGAAAATAATCGGCCCTATAATTCCCCAGATACCCGGCGTCATAATTCCCCATCACCTCACCATCACCTTACCATACTCTTCCTTCTTATCCTTCATCACCGCAAGCCCCCGGTCCAGTCCCTCCAGAGAAATCCTGTGGGTGATAAACGCTGCCGGCGAAACCTTTCCGTCGCCCAGCCTCTCCAGCACATAGTGCCAGTCGTCGTCCACGTTGTGGGTAAAAGACGAATTCCATGTGCCAAGCACCGTCAGCTGGTTTCGCAGAATCTTCCAGTAAGTTTCTTTGGGAAGGGTCATATCCGAAGCCGGATTGCCCACCAGCATCACCCGTCCGCCGGGAGCCGTCATTTTGACCGCCTGCGCCACCGTCTCGTTTCTTCCGACGCATTCAAAAAACACATCCGCTCCTGCGCCGCCCGTTCTCTCCGCCAGCCACGCCTCCGCATCCTGCTTCCTGCTGTCACAGAAAACCTCCGCGGGCAGACCAAGCCGTTTCGCCATTTGCCGCTGAAATTCCTTGTTGCCTATGGCATAAATATTTTTATGCCCGGCTTCCAGAAGAAACATAAGTAAAAACAGGCCGATCGTCCCCAGACCGCAGATTGCAATGCGCTCCCCAAAAACAGGCCTGATTTTTCTCATGGCGTGAACCGCCACCGACATGGGCTCCAGCATGGCCGCCTCCTCAAAGCTCACGCCCTCCGGCAGCGCAATCAGGTTCTTTTCAGGCACCGCTACATAATCGGCAAAACCGCCGTCCCTGCGGGAGCCAAGATAACTGTACTTCCTGCACATTTCGTATGCTCCCGCCCGACAGGGCGGACAGACATGGCAGGGTATCAGCGGAAATACGCCAACCCGCTGTCCCTGCCATTTTTTATCCACACCACTCCCAATTTCCGCCACCTGTCCCGCAAATTCATGCCCCGGTATCAGCGGATAAGAATAGGTTCCCGTATAAAAAATCCGCGGAATATCGGAGCCGCAGATCCCCGCCGCCTTCACGGAAAGCAGAATTTCATCGACTCCGATATCAGGAACCTTTACGTCTTCAAATCGAAGATCATTAACGCCATGTAAAACCCAAGCTTTCATTTTTTCTCCATTCCGCAGCATCACAAATTCCCGATTGAGTTAAAACCCTTTCGGTAAACCAAACCGCCTGTTGATTCAGGCTGTCCCCACACGCTCCTGAAAGCGTATCAGATCCGCCTTTGTGGTAATTTTAAAATTCCCCTCGTCCCCCGGTATCATGACAATATCCATTCCCGCCATGACCGCCGGCTCCGTAGAGCCGTTTATCTGTAAAATCCGTTCCGGTAAAAGCGCCCGGTTGGCCTCATAGTACTTTCCCAGCAAAAAAAGCTCCGGCGCCTGCCCCGCAAAAATCCTGCCACGATCCAGAAGAGAGGCAATCTTTTTCCCGTTCTCGCTGAAATATACCGTATCCTTCATGGGTAACGCCGGCAGTACGCCGTCGTGCCCTGCCGCCGCCTGCAGGCAGTCCGTAATCAGCTCCCCCGAAAGCAGAGGCCTTGCCGCGTCATGGATCAGCACATAATCCGCATCCCCGGCATATTCTCTGATATCTTCCAGACCGTGCAGAATAGACATCTGCCTGTTCCTGCCCGGCCGGGAAAAGCCTTTAAATTTACTGATTGCGCCCGCTGTCTTCTCCGAAATCGTCTTTTTCGAAATCGCCGCCTCACGCCCATCATCCCGTATCTGTTCCATAGAAGATAAAATCGTGTCCCGCCACATTTCATCCGCCACAATCTGCACTGCGTCAATCCCGTTATGGGAAAAAAGAGTTTTCAGACAATAGGCGATAATCGGTCTTTTCTCTACCTCTATGTACTGTTTCGGCGTCTCCACACCCATTCTGGTTCCGGTCCCCCCGGATAAAACCAGCGCTGTCACCATATCCGCATCCCCTTTCGCAGACCCCGTCTTACAATACCCGGCATATCAATACCCGCCCGATTAAAAGCGCAGTTCCCGAATATTTTTCAGCGTCTCCCTATAGGGCTCTTCCTTGCCAAAAAGCAGCGTCGTCCCAAGTACGAAGCCCTTCACGCCTCTGGGCGCATAGGTTTTGATCTTGTCCGCTCCGCAGGCGCCGTCCCAGTAAATTTCAAAATTAGTATCATCCTTTAGTGCCAGAAGACGGGTGATCTTCTTACTAATATAAGGCATATACATTTGACCGGCATTCCCCGGATTCACCGCCATCACCAACACCTTTTTTACGATCACAAGCATCTCCATTACCGTCTCGATACTGGTGCCCGGATTGATGGCGATTCCCGGCGTCATTCCCGCATTGATGATTTTCTGCAAGGTCGTAGAGGGATGATATTCCGCCTCGGGGTGGATGTAAACGGTATCTCCCTTTCGCAGATTTTCCAGAAAAATGTGAATATTATTATTGGGATGTTCTATCATGAGATGCACGTCCAGCGGCTTATTCGTCGCCGAAGCAATATACTTCATATCATTTAAGGACATGGCGAAATTCGGCACATACCGGCCGTCCATAATGTCTATATGGAAGGAGTCAATGCCGCCCTCCTCCAAATCCCGCACTTCCTTCTCCAGATTTCCGTAATTGGCGCACATCATGGATGCTGTTAATTCAAAGTCCATTGGGGTCCTCCAAAAGATATCTTTCCATTTTGACTGCAGATATAAAGATTATAGCATATCGGCAAACGATTCTCAAACGCTTATAAAAAAGCCCCCTTTTTACAGAAACTCCGACAGTATATAATGGTAAATATTATCATTGTCATAAATGCTTTGGCCAAACCTGTCAAATCTTCTCTGCAATTTATGAATATAAATTCCTTCCATATATTTATGATATGCTTCCGGCGTGTACTTTTCATTCATATGCCAGGAAAGCGAATCAAAATTATTTATATTACTGATCCCCGGGCTCTTTTCAGGCAGCTTATTATACTTTTCCCGTATGTCGGGGTATCTGTTCATAGCAATATCAAGAATATAAGTCACCAGCAAATAGTACTTTGTGGTTTCATAATTCCTGTAATAATGGAAAAAGCCCTCCATGAGAAACCTGTAAAGCTTCTGACCGGGTTTTCCGCCCATAAACGGCAGGCAATAACGAAATTCCCTGATTGTAAACACATCATAATCCCAAAATTTTGGCGGCACCTTCTGCGTCAGAAGTATGGTGGAATCCAGCCAGATTCCCCCGTATTTGTATAAAAGGCTTGCACGGATCACATCGGAAAAGGTAGTCAGGGTGACTCTTCCATCTTCCACTTTGTCAATAAGCCACTGCGGGAAATCCACATAGTCATGGTAATTCTTTTCCGTGATAATGACCAGCTCCACTTCATCCGGAAGATACCTCCGCATGCTGTTGATACACGCCTTGATTAAATCCGGCGCTTCGTCCATTCCCTGCCACCAGCAGCTCCATGCATACTTTTTTCCATTGTAAACAGGTTCGTTAAAGCCTGTGCTGTTATTCGGAAAAGCATCCGTAAAATCCGTCATCATATGGTAAATATCATTGTATATATAATCATAGGTCACTACTTCATTGTTAAGCAGCCTCTCCGTCATTCTGACGACGCTAAAGCCGTCTTCCAAAAGCCGGTCCGCCACAGCGGCAATATAGTCATGCGCCAGCGTAAGAAAAATTTTCTCTCCCGCCTTCAGATTTTCCTTTCTGTACGCATGCACGGGAATGCCATCCACATATTCGGGATTTCCAGCCATATCCGTAACCAGAATCTCTTTCACATAGCCGGAAGAATAGCCCAATATTTTAAGCGCCTCAAGGAATAATCGCAGGTTATATCTTGCGCCATATACTTTTATACCTTCGTTTTCCGATAAAAAATTCTGCAGTTCCTCTATTTTGTCGATAACGCGCATCCCATACCCCCATTTAAAACTCCAATTAAAACTTTTTCAGCGCAGGGTTTTCGATCCCACGCCGTTACGCCGCCCTGCATGTTACACTGCGTACAGTACCGTTTCCACACCGGCATTACTGTAATGCCGGATATACAGCTTGTATTCGGGAACCAATTCCTTTATGTAGAGCGGAAGCTCCACCAGATCCTCCTTTTTGTGGTACGCGGAAATCGCCAGTCTGGGCCTGTATCTTTGTATGATCTCACGGCTTCCTTTCAATGCTTCCAGCTCCGCTCCCTCTATATCCATTTTGATAAAGGTAACCGGCCCTGAAACGCAGTTATCCAGAGCGACAGCTCTGATCGACGTTCCCGTTTTCTCCTTCGATATCCGGCTCGCCGCATTTCCGGCCTCTTCAAAATACAGCGTCGTATCCTCGCTCCACAGGCCTGCATGATATAACTGAATCGTGGCGTCCGGCATGTTTTTCAGCATGTCCCTGCACCGCTCATAGGATGCGCCGTCCGGCTCAAAGGCATGTATCCTGTAATTTTGGACATGGCTGTCCCGGCATGCCTCCATAAATCTCATACTCGTCTCCAGATTCAGGGCGCCGGCGTCCACAAATACTTCATCCTCATGAAGCCGAATAATATCCGGGTCAAAATACAGTTCCCATTCCAGTACCGACGAGCAGAAGTCATTATAGCAGAACAGCATCTCCTCCTTTGCGCCGAGCTCCGTCAGCTGTTTTCGTATCGCATCCGTAACCTGCCGCTTAAAAGGCGTGATCACCACTGCGTCAACCTCTCTGAAATCAATCTTTGCAGGATCTTTTATCTCCAGCCCCTCCAGCATGGTTCCCCACTTATCTTTTGCATTATCCGCATAACAGGTGGGCATAATTCCATGCGCCCGCAAAGTGCCCGGCATCGTTTTTCCATTCATTCCGCTTCCAAAAATAACAATATTTTTCTTATCTTTCAATAGCTCCGGCAGCCTGCTTTCCATGCCCGGATAATAAGTCTTATCCTGCAGCCCGGGAACATACCGCTCAACAATTGCATTGATGGCGCGAAAATCTCCCGTTTCATTGTATTCCACCCTTTTCTGATAAATAAATCTGGACTGTTCATCCTCAAGATACGATAAAACCTTCTCTGTATTTTCCATACTGCTGCCCTCGCCCCTTTTTCTTTTTACGCGTTTCTGCCGTTTTGCCCCGCCAGCTCATAGATACGGTCATATTCCCGCATGGTTTCCCGGTTTGCCAGTTTCATCTTCTCATCCAGCCATCCGCCGTTAAACCGATGAACGGTATAGGTATGCTCTGTCATGTATGTATGCCCGGACATATAATCATAAGGATGAAAATAGTCGAAAGCATAGAGATTCATGCCCTGCATATTCTGCGTAAGCCCGTTGATCTGATAACCGTTTTTTATCGCAGTGTTTGTGTCATAAAAACCGCATGTCATTCTGTTTGTATTGCCCTCAGCATCCAGAAACAATACGTCTTTTCTGGCTTTCAGAAATTCTCCGATCATCCTGTGTCCCTTTATGGCTCCACTGCATCCGCCAAAATTGACAACCTGCCATTTTTCCACCCCGCAGAAGGCTTCCTGACACAAAAGGGGATCAAGGTTTTTTACAACCTCCACATCCGTATCCATATAAATACCGCCGTGCCTGTAGAGAATATCCAGCCGCGCATAATCCGGCACGAATCCATAAGCTCCCTGTTTATAAGCTTCCTTCATATAGACGTGCTTTTCCACATCGTAATTATTCTCATCCCACTGCATAATTTCATAATCGGGACAATATTTTTTCCAGCTGTCAATACACCTCTGCAAGCTGGGCGGAATCTGCTTTTTTCCGAGCCACATGTAATGTATTTTTTTCGGTATCAGGGGCTTGTCCGAGAGAATCGGTTCGCCGCCGGAAATATCGCTGCAAAAATTATGTATGCACATCATGGGCATCAGATAACAGGACATGTCCCGCATACGGGGCATCCGTTCCAGCTGGCTTACTATTTCAGCGTATCTGCTTACCGCAATGATAAGAACCGTATTGTCTTTAGCACCGTTAAGGGCCTTGGCCGGTTTGACATCCACGCTGCGGTCCTGTAAGGTAATCCTGCGGCCCTGTATGTTTGGACCGTTGTCCACATAAAAAGCGACCCGCCCAAGCAGGTCATATCGCCGCAAAATTTCCGGAACCGTTACCGTGCCGATCACGCCCGCACCGAAAACGACAATCGACATATCCCGTCCCACAATTTCCCTCTGCATACCTTCAAAGGATGTGCATTTTAATATCATCTTTTACCTTCCTTCATTTTTCATATACTCCACAACGTCCTTCAATAAAACATCCCACGAAAAATTCTTTTCCGCATAGTTTCTCATTTCAGCAATTACGTCCCTGTTTTGTGCCGTCGCTTCATACAGTTCAATAATCTCGTTCATATCCACAGGCTTCGGCGAATTTGTCACCTGCCTGACATACGGCTCCTTTCCTGTGAAACCGTCGTCTTCATAGCCGTAAACAAAGGGCAGTCCCCGGCTGCAGTATTCCCTTGTTTTATGCTCATATACGGTAAAGAAGCAAGCAACCGAAAACAAGAGATAGACCGCCAGCACCACACTATTCCGAACCAAAGAAACCAAAGACCAAAAGACAGCAAGTTATGCACATTACGCACAGTGCCGACTACTACGAAATCCCCCTCATTCATACTTATTTTTACAATTTGTTCTATACTTATTCTTGACAAAGCGACACGAATGACGCATAATTAAAAGCGACACGAGTGTTGCAAAAGAAAAGAGGTGATAATATGAGCTTGAAAGGAGAAAAGACAAAACAGGACAT
>ERZ779632.771-NODE-771-length-15874-cov-6.167014_pt1 | contig 15874 bp, 12 predicted proteins | sample MGYA00514194_ERZ779632 | MGnify/ENA primary metagenome ERZ779632 (study PRJEB29562, sample SAMEA4376704) | mouse gut metagenome | isolation source: Cecum | study: EMG produced TPA metagenomics assembly of the A DSS colitis mouse model was used to assess the...
CGATTAGTTCACCGCAGCGTTGCCCCAGTCCGCTCAGTCCCCTGCTGTCCGCGCTCCGAGACCCCATGCCGGCTGTCACACACACGTCCGCGCAGCCACACCACCTACACAGCCACACACACCGCCCCAATTACAATACAAATAACCCCCAGCACTTTTTTCTTCGTAATCTTCTCCTGCAAAATCACATAAGACAGCAGCATCGTCCATATATAAGTAACCGATGAAACCGGCAATACGACCGAATAATCCAGATACCGCAGAATCACAATATTGAGCGCGGCGGCTGCTACATACAGCATCCCGCCGATATAGAGATTGATATTCCAAAGCATTTTTAAAAAACCGTCGCTTTCTGACGCTTTTTTAAAGAAGATGGAAGCGACGGATCCCATCAGCGTCATGCATAAAATCATGCCTGCATAAATCATTCCGTATCCCCTCCTCCGATCAGTATCACGCCGCATGTAATAATTACAATGCCTGTGACTTTTAATGCGGTGATTTTTTCCTGTAGAATAAAAAATCCGAGTATGGCGCTGAGTACATAATTCGTACTAAGCATCGGTTGTAATACGGACACGCTCCCATACCGGTATGCCATGAGCATCAGTACCGCTCCCAGTCCGTACAGTACAAATCCGGACAGTACATATAAGATTCCGTTTGTCACGGAAAGTTTCCACAGCAGCTGACCGATGCAGGCAAAACCAGCTGCTGCAAGCATCAGTACAATTCCTTTTTTATTTTTTTCAAACGACTCGCGCATCCTGTCTCCTTTCGTCTCTGAAACTATCTGTAACATACAAAACGCCCCCGCAAACAATTACGTTTACGAGGGTCATTTTGTAACAGTTCAGATCTCTTCCCTGTCATGGCCAGTTATCGCCATCTGTAAGGCCTGTCCATTAAGCAGCCTTTTCTTTTGCGATTTCAGCCAGCTTTGCAAAGCCTTCTGCGTCATTTACGGCCATATCAGCCAGAACCTTGCGGTTCAGGTCGATATCTGCCATCTTTAATCCGTGCATAAATCTGCTGTAAGAAATACCGTTCATTCTTGCAGCAGCGTTAATACGTGCAATCCATAAGCTGCGGAACTGTCTCTTTCTTTCCTTACGTCCTTTATAAGAAGTCGCCAGCGCCCGCATTACCGACTGTTTTGCAACGCGGTATTGTTTGGAGCGCGCGCCTCTGTAGCCTTTTGCCAATTTCAATACTTTTTTATGCTTTTTCTTTGCGTTTAAGCCGCCTTTGATTCTTGCCATGTCTGATCTCCTCCTTCATTATTTAAATGTATGGTAAAATCTGCTTCATGTTCTTAACATTGGATGCATCCACAGTCGTTGCCTGTCTGAGATTTCTCTTTGTCTTCGGAGACTTCTTTGTCAAAATATGTCTCTTATAGGCTTTATTTCTTTTTAACTTCCCTGTGCCTGTCACTTTGAAGCGTTTAGCGGCTGATCTTTTTGTTTTCATTTTTGGCATGATTTATTACCTCCTTATAATAAGTACTTCCGTTTATTTCTTTTCTGCCAGCACCATGCTGATTGCGCGTCCTTCGACTTTCGGTGCCTTTTCCACTACTGCTACCTCTTCCAGCTCTTTCGCAATATCGTCTAAAATATGCCTGCTGGCCTGCATGTGGGCCATTTCACGTCCACGGAAACGAAGCGTTACTTTTACTTTATTTCCCTTTGTAACAAATTTTCTGGCAGCATTAATTTTGGTATTCAAATCATTTGCTTCAATATTTGGCGAAAGGCGTACTTCCTTGAGCTCTACCACCTTCTGCTTTTTTCTGGCTTCTTTTTCTTTTCGGGCCAGTTCATAACGATACTTGCCATAGTCGATAATCTTGCATACCGGCGGTTTCGCGGTCGGAGCAATCTTTACCAAATCAAGTTCTGCCTCCTGCGCAAGCCTCATTGCTTCTTTTGCGGACATGATTCCAAGCTGCTGTCCGTCTTCACCAATTACACGAACTTCCCTGTCACGGATCTGTTCATTAATCATTAATTCACTAATGGTTTTACACCTCCAAAAAAATAAAGTGGATAGGCAGAACATCCACTTTCAAAGACATGATCCAGGCATCTGAATCGATATTGTCGTTATGAACACTTAGTCACGCAATTATGCTAAGGTGAGAGTGGATACTCTACTTTGTTTTTACAACGTGTATAGGATAACATACCTGATGTATGGAGTCAATACTTTTTACAAATTTTGTTTCTTTTTACGCCTTCGGCAAAGGCCGGATTTCCTCCTGGCATATGTTACGCATTCTTACGGACTTTGCAGCAAGTGCAAAGTCCTGGTGTGAACAGTAATCAAATCTTTCTGTTTCTGCATTCAGACCTGTAAAACCTTGACTTTTACTTCCCCTCCCCCTATACTGGAACGTGTCTGAAAATCATTCCCGCGATCTGCATTCTTCGCAAAGTGTGAAGCGCATCTTATGGAAAGCATTTTTCAGACATGTTCTGGTATACATCTGATCTTGCAGGAAGCATCTGTGAAAAAGCGGCTCCAGCGCCAGATCGCATGCCCTGCAGCTGACAGGAAAGGAGTTTATTCTATTATGACAGATACACGAATGATCGACCTGCACGTACACTCATCCGCTTCGGACGGTACGTTTTCCCCTTCTGCGCTGCTTGCAGAAGCCAAAAAAGCCGGATTATCCGCGATGGCGTTAACGGACCACGATACGATGGACGGCATCGAAGAGGCTGGCAAAGCTGCCCGCGAGCTGGAAATCGAACTGGTTCCGGGTGTGGAGATCTCTACCGAATATGAGGGCTGTGAGGTACATGTGCTTGGCTATTATGTCTCGCCGGAATATCCAAGGCTCAAAGCGATGCTTGAAGAGTTCCGCGATTTCCGCGCCACCAGAAATGTCCGTATGGTCGAAAGACTGCGGGAAGAAGGCTTTTCCATAACCATGGAAGATTTGACCGGGAAGTTTCCGGACAGTGTGCTGACACGAGCGCATATGGCACGATTTTTATGTGAAACCGGACAGATTCCGGATACCAAAACAGCTTTTTCAAAATATCTGGGAGAAAACTGCTGCTGTTACATCGATCGTCCAAAAATCTCTCCCGTAGAAGCCGTACGATTAATTCGTGAAGCAGGCGGCCTCGCCGTTTTGGCGCATCCGGTACTATATCTTCTTTCGGATACCTCTCTGCGGCAAATGATCGCAGAAATGAAAGAAGCCGGTATGTGCGGGATCGAAGCGGTTTACTCTGAAAATTCGAACGAGGATGAAGTCCGGATGAAAAAACTGACCGAAGAATTTGGGCTGCTCGTTACAGGCGGATCGGATTTTCATGGCCGAAACAAGCCGGATATTCTGCCTGGTGTCGGAAAGGGCAATCTGCACATTCCTTATGACTATCTGAAAGCGCTGAAAGAAAAACTGTCGTAGTCAGTTTTCGCTGACAAAACCAGCTTACCGGGACATATCCGTTATATTTTATCGTCTCAGTAAGCTGGTTTTTATTTATAAAGCAATTCTATCTCTCATGATATCCTGTAACGATCACAGACTCTAGCAGGTCGCTCCGCCTATCACCGTTTTTTCAAGAATCTGTTTTTTATCGATGCTGCTGTGTAACAGCTTATCCTGTACGTATGCAAATCCCAGTCTCGCGATCGTGTCTGCAAAACGCTCGCCGGAAATGCCTTCGTCACGGAAAAACAAAATAGCGCGTTCGACAACGTCGATGACTTCTTCTTCTGACGTAAAGACCTTATCCAGCGCACGTCCTTCCGCCACTTTTTTGCCCCAGCGTCCGCCAATATATACCTTGTAACCGGATACCGATTCGTTTACCGCGCCAAACGGACATTTCCCAACGCATCGGCCGCAATGATTACAGCCGTCCGGATCGATATGTACTTTTCCATCCGCCATTACGGCAGCATGAATCGGACAGTTGTTTTCCACCTGGCAGACTTTACAGCCTTTGCATTTGTCCGGATCGATCTCTGGTACCCGCTGTCCGATTACTCCAAGATCATTCAGATCCGGTTTTACACAGTTATTCGGACATCCGCCGACAGCAATCTTAAATTTATGCGGCAGGGACACGCCATGATAACCGGTATAGTACAGATCGTGCAGCTTTTCAGAAAGTGCAAACGTATCGATCAGTCCGTACTGACAGGTCGTTCCTTTACACGATACTACCGGACGTACTTTGGAACCGGTACCTCCTGTTTCCAGTCCGGCTTCCTCCAAAAACGCGAATAATTCGTCCAGGCGGTCGTACGGTACTCCCTGAATCTCCAGCGTCAGACGGGTGGTCATTGTTACTTCGCCTGAGCCGAATTTATCCGCAGCCTCCGCCACTTTGATCTGTTCCTGTGCCGTCAGCTTGCCGTTACGTGTAATGACACGTACGTTAAATACATCGTCGTATCTTTTATCCTGCAGACATCCAAGGCCTTTTACACGTTTCACATCTTCCGGCGACAGCTTTTTGCCGTCCCGCGGTACTTTGACATCATTGAAAAACGCGCCGCCTTCGAGTACTTTCGTATGCGTGTATCCGATCGCTTTCAGACGATTCTGCAGGAAATAGCCGCGCTTTCCTTTGGCGCATACAAGCAGCAGCTTCGCATCTTTTGGAAGATCTTCCAGCGGTCCGTTTACCGCCGCCAGCTCCACGAATCTGGCGTTTGGAATCGCCGGCGCAGGCTGTACATCGAGCACGGTATAGCCTTTTGCCGCTCCATTGGCATATTCTGCAGGACTCATCGATGTGAAACGATCGCTGATCTTATTTTCCAGAATATAGCACGCCGTTACAAATGGATGAATCGCTGTGGAAAACGGCGGAGCATAAGCAAAATCAAGCGTATCAAACGCATCGATTCGCATGCCCTGTGCGATGCCTACCACCGCGATATCTGTCATCTTATCCACAGCGCCTGCTCCCAATACCTGTATCCCGAGCAGTTTGGAAGAAGCGGTCTCCGCCGTCAGCTTTACGACAAACGACGACGCGCCCGGATAATAATGCGCTTTATCATCTACCACACAGATCACGGATGTCGTCTCATAACCTGCAGCCTGTGCCTGTACTTCGGTCAGACCGGTACGTCCTGCGTTTAACCGCGGCAGCAGACGCACCACGCCTGTGCCCAGACATCCGCCATAGCCGTTTCCGATGCCATGCATGGACGCCGCCATCGCACGCGCTGCCAGATTCGCAGTCGAACCCATCGCTGACCACTGCGGCTTGCCCGTCTGTGCATTTTGTACCATTGCGCAATCGCCAACTGCATAAATATCTTCCAGATTCGTCTTCATCTGTGCGTCGGTAAGAATCGTTCCCTTTTGCATGGTCAGACCGGAATCAGCCAGAAAACCGGTTGCCGGACGTACGCCAATCGCCAGAATCACAAGATCCGCAGCCAGTGTTCCTGATTCGGTAACGACTCTTTCTGCTTTTCCCTCTCCCTCCACGGCTTTCAGCGCCGTAGCGGTCAGAATACGCATACCGGCTGCCTTAAGCTGTTTTTTTGCATAATCAGCCATCTCTTTATCGAAGGCGTTCGGCATAATCTGTGAAGCAGCGTCGATAACCGTTACTTCCAGCCCCTGCGCCATCAGATTTTCCGCCACTTCCAGACCGATAAATCCGGCTCCGCATACAACCGCTTTGCGGCACTTGTTTGTTTCGATATAAGCGCGCGACGATACGGCATCCTCCGGCGTACGCACACAAAATACTCCTGGCAAATGCACGCCTTCTGCCGGCGGAACAAAAGGCTCTGCTCCCGTAGCGATAATCAGTTTATCGTAGCTTTCTGAAAATGTCTCGCCGGAATCTTTTTTCAGGCGCACCGTTTTTTTTGCGCTGTCAACCGCAACAGCCTCGCATCCGGTATACACTTCCGCTCCGGTCAGTCCGGCGTATTTCGCAGGCGTATTGACGATCAGCTGATCTCTCGAAGGAATGTCCCCGCCGATATAATAAGGCAAACCGCATCCTGCATAAGAAATATCCGTTCCTTTTGTAAAAATTTTTACGACTGCGCTCCGGTCGCACCGTTTCAGCTTTGCCGCCGCTTTTGTTCCGGCAGCCACGCCGCCGATAATTACATATTTCATTTTGTTTTCTTCTCCTCTCTTTGTGACAGCTCATCGTAAAGCGATGTCAAATGGACGGATCGTTTACAATAACTCCAGACGTTGTCCTTCTCCTTCCATTTCCTGCCGTTTCTTCTATTATAATACTTGTCTTCCATAAAATAAAATCGTAAAATATAATTGTTAGTATCGAAAAAATCTATAGATCACGAAAGGAACTACCCATGACCATCCGACATTTAAAGATCTTTATCGCCGTTGCTGAGACTGGCTTAATGAGCGCTGCGGCAAACCGGCTCTATGTAACGCAGCCAACCGTCAGCCAGGCCATCCGCGATCTGGAGGACCATTATCAGATAAAGCTCTTCGATCGGCTGCATAAGAAGCTGTATATTACCCAGGAAGGACAGCAGCTGTTAAATCTTGCCCTGATGACCGTCGGCAACTTTGACAATCTGGAGCTGTCGATGCAGCGGTTAAAGGAACGCATCCCGCTGCGTATCGGCTCTTCGCTGACCGTAGGTACCTGCCTGATGTCAAAAGTCATTGCCGATATGGAAAAAGAAAATCCGAAACTGGATATCTGTTCTTTTGTCAGCAACACCGAAGAAATCGAACAAAAACTGCTGCGGCGGGAACTGGATGTCGCTGTTGTCGAAGGCATTATCGAATCCGCCGAGCTTGCCGGCATTCCGATCGTAGAGGATTCTCTCGTACTCGTCTGCGGAAAAAACCATGATTTTTATCAAAAAGACGTTGTCTTCGCCTCCGAGCTGGAAGGAAGAAAATTCGCGATACGGGAAAAAGGCAGCGGGACCAGAAAACTGTTTGAACAATATCTGTCCACACACAATATTCATATACATACCGCATGGGAAGCGAACTGTCCCCGAACCATCTTAAATGCAGTCATCTATAACGACGCCCTTGCCGTTATGTCCCAAAGGCTCGTGAAGCATGAATGCATGCATCAGGCCGTAAAAATCTTCCGTTATGAAAACGATGCCTGGGACCGCTATTTTAAACTTGTATTTTTAAAGCGGCATGCAGACGCTGTCCGTCCGTCTGACGGGAATACCATATGCGGCAAATCATGCATGGAATCTATGGAATCTTTGGATGCCAACGCAAATCCCGGTATCACAAGTCTTCATGCGGTACTGGAACGCTATCGGTTTTTACAATTTCCGAAAGAAATCCCCGCCTGTACATTCAAAAACGACATTGTGCAGTCGCCGGACCGATGATTGTAAAGATCGTAGCTGCCACTCTGTTGACGCCTGATAATTACTGCAAAGATCGTAGAATTGTCTGTTAAGAATTTACTGTCTGTGCCGATAATAATTATAAGAACACTAAAAAATGGAATTTTTAGTGTCTGATGTATGATGCGCATCATGCAGTAACCGTTGAAATTTACAACCAGGGAGGGGAGTAAAGCAGCATATGTTAATCATTTTCGGATTGAAAACGTAATGTTCGTCACAAATCTTCACGACACGGTTTCCAAGCGGAAAGACCAAAGGGATCGTGAAAAAAAACAGCCCCGCAGCTTTGAAAGTGTTTTTGAGCAGGCATGTGCAGATTCTGTACAAAGGGAAATTTCCTATTCGACGAATGGCTATACAAAAGAAGGCACGCCATACTGCCACTTTGAAAAACGCAGGGAGTATGTACACCATTAACAAAACCAAAGAACGTCAGCTACAAAATCATTCAGCCAGATCTGTGCCGCAAGTACAAGGATCTGGCTGAATTGGTATCTGCCGGATATCAGGATACCTTTGTTTCTCCTGACGAACGGGCATCGATAAAAAATCTGCGGATGATTTCTCCTACCGCTCCTTCGTTATGATCTTTTTCGCATACGTAATCCGCCGCTTCCTTCGCCAGCGGATGCGCATTGCGCGGCGCGGCGCCGATACCCGCCGCCTGCAGCATGGCGATATCATTGCGTTCATCTCCGGCCGCGACCGAAGCCGCAACCGGAAGATTTAAATACGCACAAAGCGCCCGGACCGCCGATCCTTTGGAAATGCCGGCCGGACAGTATTCCAGATACGGCTCGCAGGAAAAAAAGCTGTTCAGAACATCCCCGGACCAGGCTTCATTTTCTTTTTGAAACTGTTCCAGCCGTTTGTGATCTTCACTGATCACAATCATTTTTGCCGGTTCTTCTGTCATCTGCTCTAACACGCCGGCTCCGGTTTTCGGACGCAGCCTGGTATGTGCGATATAAGCGTCCAGTTCTTTCGTATGGCGAATAGTCAGTACCGTATCGCTTGTTCTGTCGTAGGTATGAATATACAGTCCGGCCTGCTGTGCCTTTTCAAACAGCCTGCGGACAACCGAAAGCGGAATCGACGCATAGGAAACGATCTGATCCCTTGACGGATCATAAATGACCCCGCCATTATACGATACAATATAACATCCGCTGCGCTCCAGTCCCGCCTTGCATGCCACCGCCCGCGCGCTGGCTAACGGTCTGCCCGTACAGATCGCAAAAAAGTCTCCCTGAGAAAGCAGCGCGTCGATGGCATCTAAAGCGTCCGCTTCGATTTCTTTGTTATCATTTAATAATGTCGCATCCAGATCACTAAACAGTATTCTATATTTTTCAGACATGTATGTTGTTTTCCTTTCCCTGGATCAGGTATCAGGCGTCCGGCGTCCGCGCTGCCGTTACGATCTGTCATCCGACCGGCTCTGCCGGAACAAAGACACGATCCTGATAGGCCTTATCCTGTTTTGGCACCAGCTGTTCCGCCTCTCTGCAAAAGATTTCCTGTGAATTGACAAGCATCTTGCCGCGTTTATCGATCTTTTCATATGTACCGTCCGGCTGCAGAATATGCGCCTTAACATTATCTTCAAATTCCAGGTCCAGGATATGGAGTACTTTCTTTTTCAGCTCCTGATCCAGCACCGGGAATACGATTTCCACCCTGCGGTCCAGATTACGCGGCATCCAGTCGGCGCTTCCCATATAGACTTCCGCCTGACCATCGTTGCAGAAATCAAAAATCCGACTGTGCTCTAAGAAATTTCCAACGATCGAGTGCACCTGAATGTTCTCACTGATCCCTTTGATACCGGTACGCAGACAGCAGATACCACGAATCAGCAGCTGGATCTTTACGCCGGCGGCAGACGCTTCATAGAGCGCTTCGATCATTTCCTGATCGCAGAGCGAATTCATCTTGGCACGAATATAGGCCTGTTTGCCTTCTCTGGCATTTTTCGTCTCTCTGCGCACCAGCTTCAAAAACTTCTTGCGCAGCCAGATCGGAGCTACGGCAAGCGAATTCCAGCTTAAAGGTTCTGAATAGCCTGACAGCATGTTAAAGACCGCTGTCGCATCTTCGCCAACCGCTTCTGAACAGGTCAAAACGCCGCAGTCCGTATACAGCTTTGCCGTGGAATCGTTATAATTTCCGGTTCCAAGATGCACATAACGGCGTATTCCTTCGTCTTCCCGTCTTACGACAAGCGCGATCTTACTATGCGTCTTTAAGCCTACGATTCCATAAATTACATGGCAGCCGGCCTGTTCCAGTTTTTTCGCCCAGACAATATTGTTTTCTTCATCAAAACGCGCTTTTAATTCTACCAGTACCGTTACCTGTTTGCCGTTTTCCGCAGCCTGCGCTAACGACGCAATAATCGGAGAATTGCCGCTGACTCGATACAGCGTCATTTTAATCGCCAGTACCTGATCGTCATTGGCAGCCTGACGAATCAGCTCCATCACAGGCCCAAAGCTCTGGTACGGATGATGCAGCAAAATATCGCCTTTTTGAATCGCCTCAAAAATATTTTCTCCCGGCAGGATTTCCGGTACAAGCTGCGGTTTATGCGGCTCATAACGCAGATGGTCGCATCCGTCCAGACCGTACATCTTCATTAAAAATGTAAAGTCGATCGGCCCGTTGATATAGAAAATATCCTGTTTGTTTTCCACATGGAGCTCATCTTTTAAAAATTCCAGCAGCTTTTTGTCGATACCGTCTTCTACTTCCAGACGGATCACTTCGCCCCACTGTCTTTTTTTCAGCTGCTTTTGGATTTCTTTTAACAAATCCGGCGCTTCGTCTTCATCGATGGAAAAATCAGCGTTACGCATGATCCGATACGGATACGCGCATACGACTTTATAATTTAAAAACAGTTTATCGATATTTTTCTCAATCACCTGCTCGAGCAATATAAATACTTTTTCATCCGGATTTTCAGACGGCACCGGAACCAGTCTTGCCATGCCGCTCGGCACCTGCACGGTAGCGAACTCCGGCTTTGCTCCCTTCTTTTTCTTCTTGTCTTTTTTCTCTTTTTTATCGGATTTGTCAGAATCGGAACCGGCTGCCTCATCCGAAAGCTCCTCCTGTACGTCTTCGGAAAGCTCTGCATCCTGCGTCTTATGATCGAGCAATCCGCCGGTGCCTTTATATTCAATAATCGCCGCTATATTTAACGATTTATTCCGGATCAGCGGAAACGGCCGGCTGGCGTCCACGGCCATCGGCGTTAACACCGGATATACTTCGTTCTCAAAATAATCGTCCACAAAAGCGGCCTGTTCTTCTGTCAGTTTTTCATATGCGTCAATAATATAAATATTTTCCTGATTCATCAGCGGCAGCAGCGAACGGTTATAGGTAGAATACTGCAGATTCACGAGCTCTCTCGTGTCTTCATTAACCCGTTCCAGCTGCTTTAACGCGTCCATACCCGCAATGTCCGCCTTTTTCACGCCTGCATGCAGCATATCTTTGAGCGAAGCGACCCGCACCATAAAAAACTCGTCCAGATTTGACGATGTAATACTGATAAATTTTAACCGCTCCAGCAGAGGAATCGTCTTATCCCGCGCTTCGTTTAATACTCTTCGGTCAAACTTAATCCAGCTGAGTTCCCGGTTTTCAAAATATTCCGGCTTTCCATATTCAGTTGTCTTTTCCATGAAATCCTCCCTCTTCCCTCTCTATGTATAGACCCGTTTCTCTTTGATCACAGGTTTTAATCCGAAAATCGACACAAACGCCTGCGATTTCGCTTCTAACAATCCTTTTTCCAACGCGATATCGCTCATCGTCTCAATCGTAATGACAAGCTGCTTGTTTTTCAGCACTGCCCTGACATTTTTAAATTTTTGTCTGTGGCTGCGGTCCATGGCGTTTGCAACCCGCAAAATGGCTGCCAGCTTCGCCACAATTAAATAACTATGCTGATCCATCCGGTCCGCCAGCTCCTCATAAGGATCTAACGGCGACGAATTGTATAACACGACGCTTGCCACCATCTCCCGCTCCAGATGGGTCAGACCGATAATCTCCGTCGCCCGTATAATCTGATACGCGCAGATCGCGCTGTTGGCAAGACTGATATACTTTCCGCAGTCATGCAGCATTGCCGCTACTTTTAACAGCAGACGTTCTCTTTTTCCCATGCCATGTACTTTTTTCATCGCGTCAAACAATAATACGGACATCTCTGTCAGCGCGTCGATATGCTGCGAATAACTCATATAGCGCATCGACATATTTTTTGCAGCCGATAAAATGTCTTCCTCAAAGTCATGCGACGTATGGACAATTTTATGTGTCTGTGCATAATCATATACAATCCCGTCGCTCGTATCCACGTCCGGAAACCAGATTGTCTGCGCATGCATCGCCTGCGTCAGCTTTGCATATAAGATCACGGACGGCAGTACAAGAATGTCTTTTTCGTTTGACAAGTTTAAAATCTCAGAGATTTCTTCCACACTTTTTTTATCCAGTTTTTTCAAAAAATTAATAAATTTCTGCGCTTCCACTTCATTGAGCGTTTCGCCGCTCTTACTTAATTTGCGCATAATTTCCGAGATGTAATCGCCCATCAGAATGACGTTTTTAATCTCGTCGTCCGGATGCATATATTGTGCCAGAAAGACTGCCAGTTCCTTGTCCACCAGCTCTTCCAGCTGATTTTCCAGATGCAGCACATTATGCTCGATGTCCGAGAGCATCTCCATCAGCCGCATCGTTCCGATTGCCAGATGCTGCGTCGTTACTACCCTTCCGTTAATAAACAGCGTGATCTGCAGACTGCCTCCGCCTACGTCGATCACAGCCGCGCTGTCCTTTGTCATCTTGTCAAATCCCGGTCTTGCCGCGACTCCTTTATAAGTTAAAAACCGTCGTTCCGAATTGCTCAGCGTCGCGACTTCCAGTCCGGTCTGCGTCTGAATCTGGTCTAAAATAAACATCATATTTTTGGCCTCTCCGACCACGTTTCCCGCAAACGCCCGATATTCCTTTGCTTTGTAGCCCTGCATAATCCTGACGAAATCCGACAGAATCACACACAGCTCATCTACCAGATCCGAACCGATCACACCAGAGTGAAACGTATCCCGGCCAAGCTCCAGCCTTGTACGGATATGATCGATCTCGCGGATTTTCTTTTTCCCGGACAACTCAAAAATTTTCAGGCTCACTTCATAAGAGCCGATATAAATTGCTGCAAATGTTGTAATTGCCATATCCTCTTTCTCCTTTTAATAGTTTCCAAGCACACGTACGCTTTCACATTCCTCTGCCAGTCCGCGCAGCGCATTCGATACGGCGCTGTCATTCAGACTGCCCGCAAAGTCAATAAAAAACCGATACTGCCAGTTGGTCCCTTCCCGTTCCTTTAACGGTCTGGACTGAATAAAATTCATATTCAGATCATTGTAAATAATATGCGATAACGCATGATACAAAGAACCGCTTCGATGTTTTACTTCCAGACAGATACTCATTTTGTCCGCGCCTTTTAAAAATATTTTTTTATTTGTTACAATGATAAATCTTGTCGAATTTTCACTATTCGTCTGAATATTTTCTTCCAGAACTTTGAGACCGTACAGCTGCGCCGTCAGCGTACTGGCAATGGCTGCTTTGTGCTTTTTCCCGGACTTTTTTACCTTGCAGGCGGCGACGGCGGTATTGCTCTCCGTCGCGCAGTCCCACTCCTCGTGCGTCTGCAGATAACGGTCGCACTGCGCCAGCGCCTGCGGATGAGAATAAACGCTTGTAATATCCGAAAGCTCCGCGTCCGGCAGCCCTAACAGGCAATGCCGGATCGGTATAATCTGTTCTCCCACGATCGAATGATCATATTCCACAAGCAGATCATAATTTTCCGCTACCACGCCTGCCGTGGAATTTTCGATCGGCAGTACCGCATAATCCGCTTTCTGGCTTTTCAGCGCCTCCATCGCCTCGCGCCAGCTGTCCACATGAAAGCTGTCCGTTTCCATTCCAAAATACCGCTGCATCGCAATATGCGCGTAAGCGCCTTCCACACCCTGAAAGACGATGCGGCTGTCCGCCGCGCTTATTTTGTCAACTTCGGCAAACGCATGCGGGACTTCCATACCATGTTCTGTCAGCAGCTGGTACTGTCTCTTACGGCTGATCGACATAATATGCTCGAATAATTCCCGTATCCCGTGTTTTAAAAAGCTGTCCGGTACAAGCGAAGACAGTTTGTTTAATTTTTCGCGTTCACGCTCTTTATCAAATACTTTTTTTCCCGTCTGAATTTTGTATGCGGCAACTTCGCCTGTCAGCTGCATCCGCTTTTGATACAGCGCCGTAATCTCGCTGTCTACCCGATCGATTTCCTCTCTGATCTGTAATAAATCTTTCATTCTCATCCATCCTGTACGTTTGATTTGTGTCGTCTCATTTGATCCTGCATACAGCGCCGCGTCAGATATCGCGTTCAATATATACAAATGAGATTTCTCATGCGCATTAATTTTGGGCATTTTCTACATATCTATCATATTACTTTTAGATAGAAATTTCAAGTATTGGATTCTGTGCATTCATTTACGTCCGGTTATGCAAAATCGAAGATCGACAGCTGATTCGATTCCGGAATATTTCCTAAAATTCCCAGATCTCCCATCAGATCGGCTACCGATTTACTCACTTTTGACCGCTGTCTGAAATCGTCTTTTGACAAAAACGGCCCGTCTTTGACCGCTTCGACCACTCCGTCCGCGGCCTTTTCTCCCAGACCGTCGATCGCGCTGAGCGCCGGCATCAGCTTTCCGTCTACAATCTGAAAATGGCGCGCTTTTACAAGATTTAAATCCATCGGGCAAAACTGAAATCCCCTGGCATACATTTCCTGCACGATCTTCATATCCTTGATCGTATCCAGTTCTTTTTTCGTCAGCGTATCTCTGCGTCTTTCGTAATCCCTCATAAAATGCTCCAGCTTTTCTTTTCCCTGGCACATCAGTTCATAGTTAAAGGAAGTCGCACGGATGGAAAAATAGGCCGCGTAATAAGCAAGCGGATAAAACACTTTACAGTATGCGATTCGCCACGCCATCATAACGTAAGCGGCCGCATGGGCTTTCGGAAACATATATTTGATCTTCTGACACGACCAGATATACCATTCCGGGACATCGTGCTCTTTCATCGCCGTAATCCATTCGTCTTTTAATCCTTTTCCTTTTCGCACCGACTCCATAATCGTAAACGAAAGCTCGCTTTCCAGCCCCATACCGATCAGATAAATCATAATATCGTCACGCGTACAGATTGCCGTGGAAATCGTAGCCTTCCCTTCCTCGATCAGTGTCTGCGCATTTCCAAGCCATACGTCCGTACCATGAGACAGTCCGGAAATACGCACCAGATCTGAAAACGACTGCGGTTTCGTATCGATCAGCATCTGAATGACAAACTCTGTACCAAACTCCGGAATGCCCAGCGACCCGACCGTACAGCCGCCGATATCTTCCGGCCTGATTCCCAATGCATCCGTACTCTTAAAAATCGACATCACCGCCGGATCGTCCAGCGGAATATCTGTCGCATGAAGACCGGTCAGATCTTCCAGCATACGGATCATCGTCGGATCATCGTGTCCGAGAATGTCCAGCTTTAACAGGTTGTGATCGATCGAATGGTATTCAAAATGTGTCGTTACAATATCCGTCGTCATATCATTCGCCGGATGCTGAATCGGCGTAAACGAATAGATCTCCTCTCCCATCGGAAGCACCACGATACCGCCCGGATGCTGTCCGGTCGTCCTGCGGATGCCAACGCAGCCCTGCACAATCCGGTTGATTTCACAAAATCTCTTGTGAATACTGCGCTCCTCATAATAACGCTTGACATAGCCAAACGCGGTCTTATCCGCCAGCGTTCCGATCGTTCCTGCCCGAAACGTCTGTCCGGCTCCAAAAATAACTTCCGTATATTTATGCGCTTTACTCTGATAATCTCCTGAAAAATTCAGGTCGATATCCGGCTCTTTGTTTCCCTTGAATCCCAAAAACGTCTCAAACGGAATATCAAAACCGGCTTTTACGAGCGGTCTGCCGCATTTTGGACAGGACCGGTCCGGCATATCGCAGCCGGAACGTCCGGTATACGCTTTTACTTCTTTGGAATCAAAGTCACTGAAATGACAATTTTCACAATAATAATGCGGACTGAGCGGGTTGACCTCGGTAATACCAGCCATGGTAGCGACAAACGAAGAGCCGACCGAGCCTCTGGACCCAACGAGATACCCGTCTTCTACCGATTTCCACACCAGCTTTTGCGCGATAATATACATCACGGCATATCCGTTGGATATAATGGAGTTTAACTCCCGTTCCAGCCGTTTGTATACAATATCCGGCAGCTCCTGCCCGTACATCTCATGCGCCTTGTTGTAGCAAATATCCCGCAGCAGCTGATCGGAATTATCAATTACCGGAGG
>ERZ779632.772-NODE-772-length-15873-cov-15.461879_pt1 | contig 15873 bp, 12 predicted proteins | sample MGYA00514194_ERZ779632 | MGnify/ENA primary metagenome ERZ779632 (study PRJEB29562, sample SAMEA4376704) | mouse gut metagenome | isolation source: Cecum | study: EMG produced TPA metagenomics assembly of the A DSS colitis mouse model was used to assess the...
GCGTCGATGGAGGTGGCCACCGCCAGCACCAGCATGGCCAGGGGGGCCAGGGAGGGGTCGCAGTCCTCCTCGCCGCACCCCAGCGCCTCCCGGATCATGTTGCCGCCAATGAAGGCCAGCAGCACAAAGGCGATCCAGTGGTCCACCGCGGCGATCATATCCGCGAAGGCCGCCCCCAGCAGCCAGCCGGCCAGGGGCATCAGCGCCTGGAAGGCCCCGAACCACACCCCCACAATGACGGCGTGGCGGGGCATCAGCGCCCGGATGGACAGCCCCTTGCAGACGGACACGGCGAAGGCGTCCATAGACAGCCCTACGGCTAAAATGAACAGCTCGGCAAACCCCATGATAATCATCCCTTCTCGTTGATTTGAGGGTATGCGGGAGGAGAAAAAAAGAGACCATACCCGCACACAAACGCGGATAAGTCTCATCATAAAAGGCACAGCCAGGCGGTCCAACCACCAGTATGTTGACTGTGCCGCAGCAAACTGCCGACTACTCCCTTATCAGTGGGCGTATTATACTCCCCTCTCCGCCGATTAGTCAACCACAACCTCCCAACGCCGGACGTTTTCTCCATACTTGGGCGGAACAAATCCCTATCTTTTGAATAAACCTTGAATTTTGTCCGCCGACGGTTGCGTTTCCTGTTGAAAAAGTATAAGATATGAATCATACAATATGACAGCGTCCCGCCGGCCCCGGCGGCGGGCAGACGGAGGGCCTTATGAGCTACATATCCTTTGAAAACGTAAAGAAAGAGTACCGGATGGGTGAGATTACCATCAAAGCGGTGGACGGGGTGGACTTCACCGTGGACAAGGGGGAGTTCACCATCATCGTGGGCCCCTCCGGCGCGGGCAAGACCACCGTGCTCAACATGCTGGGCGGCATGGACGCCTGCTCCGGCGGCACCATCACCGTGGACGGCGCGCGGGTCAGCGATTATAACGCCAAGCAGCTCACCGCCTACCGGCGGCATGATATCGGCTTTGTGTTCCAGTTTTACAACCTGGTGCAGAACCTCACCGCCCTGGAAAATGTGGAGCTGGCCGCCCAGATCTGCCGGGAGCCCCTGGACGCCAGGGACGTGCTGGTCCATGTGGGGCTGGCCGACCGGCTGGACAATTTCCCCGCCCAGCTGTCCGGCGGCGAGCAGCAGCGGGTGGCCATCGCCCGGGCGCTGGCCAAAAACCCCAAGCTGCTGCTGTGCGACGAGCCCACCGGCGCGCTGGACTACGTGACGGGCAAGGCCATTTTGAAGCTGCTCCAGGACACCTGCCGCCAGGAGGGGATGACGGTCATCGTCATCACCCACAACACCGCCCTCACCCCCATGGCGGACAAGGTCATCCACATCAAAAGCGGCCGGGTGGCGGCGGTGGAGCGCAACGCCCACCCCACCCCCGTGGAGGAGATTGAATGGTAACGCGGAAAAACCATCTGAATACCGACGCCATCCGGGAAATACGGGGCACCATGAACCGTTACCTGTCCATCCTGGTGCTGGCGGCGCTGGCGGTGGCTTTCCTGTCCGGCCTGCGCACCGCCGCGCCGGACATGCAGTACACCGCCGACAACTACTATGACCGCACCCACCTGATGGACGGCTATGTGCTGTCCACCCTGGGCTTGACGGACGGGGATCTGGACGCCCTGGCCGCCTCAGGCGGCGTCGGGGAGGTGGAGGGCTGCCGGGATCTGGACGCAATTGCCACAGACCGCATCGTCAACGTGCGCTCCCTGCCGGAAAAGCTCAACCTGCTGGAGGTAAAGGAGGGCCGCCTGCCCCAAGCGGCGGACGAGTGCGTCACCGAAAGCCTGCTGATGGTCAAGCTGGGCCTTCAGGTGGGGGACAGGCTGGAGCTGGCCCTGGAGGAGGACAACGTGGACGATCTGGCGCGCACTTCCTACACCATTGTGGGCGTGGTCAACTCCCCGCTGTATGTGTCCCTGGACCGGGGGGCCTCCTCCCTGGGCAGCGGCTCGGTGGACGCCTTCGTCTATGTGCCGGGGGAAAACTTCACCTTTGAGCACTATACCTGCGCTTATTTCACCGGGGAAGGGCTGGCCGTGCTGGACACCTATGGGGACGAGTACGAGGATAAAATCGACGCCCTGGTGGACAGTCTGGACCCTCTGGCCCAGGAGCGCTCACAGCTTCGGTACGACGAGCTCATCGGGGACGCCCAGGAAGAGCTGGACGACGCACGCAAGGAGCTTGAGGACGCCAAGGCGGAGGCGGAACAGGAACTGGCCGACGCCTGGCGGGAGCTCCAGGACGGACGAAAGGAGCTGGACGACGGCTGGGCGGACTACCGGGACGGGGAGGACACCCTGGCGCGGGAGACCGCCGACGCCCAGCGGGAGCTGGACGACGCCCTGGCCGACCTGCGCCGGGGCGAGGCCGACCTGGCCGACGGACGGGCGGAGTATGAGGACGGGCTGGCACAGTATCAGTATGGGCTGGCACAGTATAAAAGCGGGCTGGCACAATACAGGGACGGTCTGGCACAATATGAGGAGGCCGCCGCCCCCCTGGACCGGCAGAAGGCCCAGCTGGACGAGAGCTGGGAACAGTATCACGCCGCCCTCAAGCCCTACGAGGGCACGCCGCAGTACGGCATGATCGTCTCCCAAATGGCTCCGCAAAAGGCTCAGCTGGACGCGGCCCAGGCCCAGATCGACGCGGCCTATGAACAGCTCGCCCCGGTCAAGGCCGAGCTGGACGGGGTGAAAAAAGAGCTGGATAGCGCCCTGGAGGAGCTGGACAACGCCAAAAAGGAGCTGGACGACGCCCTGGCCGAGATGAACCAGGCGGAGGCCGACATAAAGGACGGCTGGGACGAGTATAACAAAGGCGTGCGGGAGCTGCGGGACGCCCGGATTGAGGGCCGTCAGGAGCTGGACGACGCGCTGGAAGAGCTCAACGACGGCGAAAAGGAATACGTCGACGGCCTCCAGGAATATGAGGACGGGAAAAAGGAGGCGGACGAGGAGATTGCCGACGCGCAGAAAAAGCTGGACGACGCCCAGGAAGAGCTGGACGACGTGGAGGAGTGCGAGTGGTATGTCCTCAGCCGGTTCACCAACGCGGGCATCGTGGGCTACTCCCAGGACTCCGACCGGGTGAGCAACCTGGCCAACGTGTTCCCGGTGATCTTCTTCCTGGTGGCGGCGCTGGCCTGCCTTACCTCCATGACGAGGATGGTGGAAGAGCAGCGCACCCAGATCGGCGCGCTCAAGGCCATGGGCTTTTCCCGCCTTGCCATTTCCAAAAAGTACATCGGCTACGCCTTTTCCGCCAGCCTCGTGGGCGGCATTGTGGGGCTGGGGCTGGGCTGCACCCTCATCCCCCTGGTCATCGCCAACGCCTTCAACATCATGTACGCCATCCCCCCCCTGGAGTTCAAGCCCCAGGTGGAGCTGTATGTCGGCGCGGTGCTGGCGGCGGTGGCCTGCACCACCGGGGCGGCTCTGTGGGCTTGCCTGTCCACCCTCATCGCCACCCCCGCCAACCTGATGCGCCCCCGGGCCCCCAAGGCGGGCAAGCGGGTGTTCCTGGAGTACGTCCGCCCCGTGTGGAAGCGGCTCACCTTCACCTGGAAAGTGACCATGCGAAACCTGTTCCGCTACCAGCGGCGGTTCTGGATGACGGTGATCGGCATCGGCGGGTGCACCGCCCTGATCGTCACCGGCTTCGGGCTCCACGAATCCATCTTCTCCATTTTAAACCAGCAGTTCGACCACGTGTTCCTCTACGACGCCACCCTGGGCCTGGACAAGCACGCGGGGGCGGACAAGCTGGCCGAGGTGGAACGCTACCTGGACGCGAGCCCCTGGGTAGAGGATTACCTGCTCACCAGCACCACCGCCCTGGAGGCGTCCGCCGCCGGCCCAGCCCAGAACGTCTACCTGTTCGCGGTGGACAACCAGGAGCGGTTTGAGCAGTTCATCCAGCTGGGCCACCGCACCGACGACGCGCCGGTGGTTCTGCCGGACGACGGCGTGGTCATCACGGAAAAGCTGTCCGAGCTGCTGGAGGTTTCGGTGGGCGATACCGTCACCCTGGACAACGACGGTAAACGGGTGCAGGCCCGGGTAGACGACATCGCGGAAAACTATGTCTCCCACTACGTATACCTGTCCGACGGCTGCTACCGGGCGCTGTTTGGCGAGGATCCCGAGCTGAACGAGATGCTGCTGCGCTACGCCGACGGGGCGGGGGAAGCGGAGTCGGATACTGTGTCCGCCGACCTGATGGCCCTGGACGGGGTGGACTCCTACTCCTATATCGCCACGCTGCGGGACAACTTCACCGACAGTATGGAGGCCATCGACTACGCCGTGGTTATCATCATCACCGCCGCCGCGGCCCTGGCCTTCGTGGTGCTCTACAACCTGACCAACATCAATATCACCGAGCGCATCCGGGAGCTGGCCACCCTGAAGGTACTGGGCTTCTTCGACCGGGAGGTCACCGCCTACGTCTACCGGGAAAACATCTTCCTCACCCTGTTCGGCATCGTGCTGGGGCTGGTGATGGGCCGCTTCCTCCACGCCTGGATGGTGCTCACGGTGGAGGTGGAGATGGTCATGTTCGGCCGGGTGGCCCCGCCCTACGCCTACTGGCTGGCCGCCGGGCTGACCGTGGTGTTCTCCGTGGCGGTGAACATCGCCGCCCACTTCAAGCTGAAAAAGGTGGACATGGTGGAAAGCCTGAAAACAGTGGAGTGACCCTTCCCCCTCCGCGCTTGCAAAAAGCAGCCCCGCGCCTCCGGCGCGGGGCTGCTCCCTTTATTTACGGGCGGCGTCCCCCTCCCTGCCGGGCAGCTCTTCCGGCGGCTGGGGATCGTCCTGGGCGAAAATGGCGAACAGATCCTCCTCCATGAGCACCGGGCGGCGGCGCTTCACCAGCGCGGTGAGGATGGGGTAGAGCACGATGGCCACCAGTCCCCCGGAGAAGCCGTTATTATACAGGTTCATCCCCTCCAGGGGCAGCCCGGCCTGGAGCACCACCGAAGAGTGGACCAGCCCCGCCAACACCCCGAAGGGCCAGCCGAACACCCCCGCAAAGGGGGCCAGGGTAGTGCCGAACAGCCCCGCCAGCTGGAGGCCGCTGTTATTCAAATCCACGTGGTTGAGCAGGCTTCCCAGCAGCACCCCCGCCATGACGGGGACGATGTTGAAGGCGTGCTTGCCGTAGCCGGAGAAACCGATGATGGTAAAAATGGCCCCGATGGTGGCCCCGTTGAGGTCGCCGCCGGTGAGCACGATGTACCCGGTGGCAATCAGACCGTTTATCCCCATGTTCACCAGCACCGGGCCGGGGCTGAAGGTACGCACGTAGTCGCTGGGCGCGCGGCCGGAGGTGTGCAGCAGCATCCAGTATTTTTTCAGCACCGGCCTGGGTCCCCGGGCCAGCCCCGCCAGGATGAACGCGGCGCACACCGCCGCCAGCCCCGCCCCCAGCCGGGCGTTATTGCCGCCGGACCAGTAGTGGGCCGCGGCGGGGGCCAGCCCGAACGCCTTGAAGGCGGGCACCAGCATCATGGCCACCAGCCCGCAGGAAAAGCCCAGGCTGTACAGGTTCATGCCGTTCTGCACCCGGTGGGCGTGCTCCGCCACAGGGGGCATCACAAAGCCGACCAGCAGCCCCGCCGCCACCCCCAGCCAAGGGTGGAACCGCACCGCCATAAAGCTCACCACCGGGGAGAGGGCGGTGGTGCGCAGCGCCACGTTCACATGCCGGGAGAGGGCCTCCTTCTGCACCAGGGCATACAAGGCCGTGCCCCCCAGGATGGGCCAGATGTTGGCGATGTTCTTGCCGAACAGGGCAAAACCGGACATCAGGCCGATGGTGACCATGGTGGCCCCGTTGGGGGTGTCGTCCAGCAGCCAGAGGATGGCCACGCTGATGAGGGTCACAAGCCCCGCGTTGACAAAGGCCGCCCCCAGCCCCGCCACGGCAATGTAGTCGGTGATGAGCACGTCCTCCATGGTGACAATGGTGCGCAGGCCGGATAAAACCTGTTCCGGCGGCCCCTGGCACAGGCCGAACAGGACCAGCGCCATGCCGAACAGGGCGGAGGCGGGCATGAGGGCGCCGTTGCGCCGGCGGGCGGTCAGGTGGGCCATAGCTGCACCCCTCTCTTTCTTTTTGTGGGCGTCATGCGGTTTACGCGCCGGTTCAGAACCCCACCAGCGGGGCCTCCCCCGTATCCTCGCCGGGCTCAATGGCCCGGATCACAATGTCATAGCTGTAGCTTTCATTGACCACCACCGTCACCCGGTCCCCCACCCGGCGGCCCAGCACCGCCCTGCCGACCGGGGATTCCTTGCTGACGCGGTTTTTCAGCGCGTCCTGCCGCATGGTGGTGACGATCTGGCAGGTAACCTCCTCATCGTCCTCCTCCACATAGAACGTCACCTTGTCGTACAGCCCCACCGCGCCGTCCTTTCCCCCCTCAGAGATAATAACCGCCGTTTTAATCATATTTTCCAGGTAGCGGCACCGGCTGTCGTTTCGGTTTTTATCCCGCTTGGCCGCCTTGTATTCAAAATTTTCGCTCAGGTCGCCAAAGGCCCTGGCCGTCTTTACATCCTCGATGAGCTTGGGGCGCAGCACACCCCGGCGGTATTCCAGCTCCTGGCGCATCAGTTCAATATCCTTTTGGGTCAGCTCGTTGTGCACATAACCCCCTCCTTATACCATCAGTTTGACACAATTTGGGCCCGCCGTCAAGTATGATAAAAAAGTATTCCAAATGCCCTTTCCGAAGGTATATGGGCTGCTGGTGGACGAGCCGGCCAGGGAAAGCCCTTGGAAACGGTTTTTTGGGCGCCGGGGGCGCCTTGAAATTTCCGGCATTCCCACGCCGCTGCCGCAAACTGCTTCTTGCGAAAGCGCCGCGGCCCTGTTATAATAGTGGTACTATGTACCATCAATGTGGAAGGGAGGCGTCATACTGTGTCGATCAAGGAAAAGATCACGTCCATCCTGTTCGGACAGAAGCCGGAGAAGCCGGAGGAAAAGCCCCTCCATCCCCAGGCGGAGCAGCCGGAGGAGAGCGCTTCGGAAACCCCGGGCTTCGTCCAGGAGGATCCGTCTATCATCAAGCTTCCGGGAGAGCACCCCTTGCACCAGCTTTACAGCCAGCGGCGCAGGGAAAAGGGCTGGCTGCCCGCGCCCCGGCTGTGTATGGATGAGGACGGATCACTCCCGGAGGAGCTGATCCGGAAGGAAAAGCCCCGGCTGGAGGCGGCACTGAAAAACGTGTGCAATTTCCGGCTGAAGTCCGCAAAAAACGGCGGGGCTAAAAAGAAGCCGCAGAAAAAGGAGGGAGACGAAAACGAGGAGGAGCCCAAACCCAACGGGCTGGACGCCTTCCCCTGGTTATTTGTCTCCTCCGACAAGCTGTACGCCTGGGTGCTGGTCCTCCCCCCCACCGAGCAGGGGCGGGAGCTGTCCCGCAATATGCTCCTCCAGTCCATGGAGGAACAGAACATTACCTACGGGGTGAACGAACGCCTGCTGGACCGGCTGTCCCATGACGAGAGCCGCTACTTCAACCTGTTTTTAATTGCCCAGGGCAAACCCGCCTTCGACGGGAAAAACGGCAATATTGTGGATTACTTTCCCCGGGTTGTGGAACGGATACTGGAGGTGGATGAGTTCGACCAGGTGAATTACGCCGCCCTGAACCTGATCCACAATGTGAAAGAAGGGCAGGAAATCTGCCGCCTGATACGCCCCACCGAAGGCGAACCGGGCTGTACGGTGCTGGGGCAGGAAATCCCCGCCAAGAGCGGCAAATCCGTCCCCCTGCCGAAAGGGCGCAACACAGAGCTCAGCGACGACGAGGACGCGCTGGTGGCCTCGGTGTCCGGCCACGTGGAATTTACCGGCCGCAGCTTCCAGGTCAAGCCCGTGCTTGATATCGACGGGGACGTGGACTTCTCCACCGGCAACATCAAATTCCTGGGGGACGTGAACATCAAGGGCGATGTGCTCACCGGCTTCACCGTCCGGGCCATGGGCAGCATTTGGGTGGGCGGCGTCATTGAGGCGGGCAGCACCGTGGAGGCCGGCGGCGACCTCACCGTGGTCAAAGGCATTTTGGGGGACGGCACCACCACCGTCCGGGCCCAGCGGTGCATCTTCTCCAAGTATATTGAAAACGCCACCATCTATGTCCGGGAAAATCTCCAGACCGACGCCATTATCAACGGCAGCGTCTACTGCGACGGCGAGGTCCTGGTCCGCTCCGGCCGGGGAACCATCATGGGCGGGCGGATCTGGGCGGCCCAAAAAGTGAGCGCCACCACGGTGGGTTCCAAGTCGGAGTGCCGGACGGGCATTACCCTGGGCGGGCTGCCCTGCACCAATTTTGAGCGTGAGCTGGTGCGCCGGGAACTGAAGGGACTGGAGATGGAGCTGGAAAAGCTGGAGTGCCAGCTGGACAGCCCGGTGAAGGCCAGCTTGATCAGCAAGGTCCGGGTGCGGCTGAACACCGCGGAACTGCGGCTGCAGCAGCTTGAGGAGGACCTTCTGGACATCCAGGAGGAGCTGAAGGAGCGGGAAGAGGGCCGGCTGGAGTGCGGCGTGGCCTACGCCGGAACGGAAATCACCATTGAGGACGAGACAATCCGCCTGCGGCACGAGGAGCGGCAGTGCGTGGCAAAAATGGTGTGTGGCGAAATTGTTGTGATGTAACGCGCCGGCGCAACAAAGGAAAAGAAGGGGACAGCTTTATGAAAAAAAGAATCATGGTAGTGGATGACTCCCGGATCATGGAGCTGCAAATCCGCAAGCTGCTGGAGAACAGCGACTATGAGGTGGCCGCATACTGTGAAAACGGCGAAGAGGCCATCGCCCGTTACGGCGAGGTACAGCCGGATTTGGTGACCATGGACATCATTATGCCGGGCATTGACGGATTGGAGACAGCCCAGGTTCTCATGTACGAGCACGATGAGGCCAAAATTCTTATGATTTCCTCCCTTGGAGATGACGACATGCTCCAGGAACTCTACGGCATCGGCGCCCAGGGGGTGCTGTTCAAGCCCCTCACCCGGGAGGCGCTTCTAGCCGCGCTGAAAAAGGCGCTGGGCTGAGCAAGCCGGGAACGGAATAGGGACCAAAAGGCGGCGGGGCCTCCATAGATGCCCCGCCGCCGTCCAGCCGACCAATCCTGAAAGTCCATCGGACCGCGCTTTCTGCGCTGCCTGCGCTTCTTGCGTTCAACGATATTCTCCGCCTCACCCAGCAGCTTGTCGAGGGTAAGCATATTGGACTGTCCCTCAACCTCCACAATGCTGTATTTGAAATTACACTCATGGCAGAATACCCGGTCGTCATCCCGCTGGAAGGTAGCCAGAATCTCGTCCATCTTCCGCTCGATGAGGTGCTTCACATTCCCAGTGAGCACCAGGCAGAACTTGTCGTCCTGGATGCGGGCAAAGGTGTCGCCGCTGCGGAAGTTCTTCCGGACGATCTCCACAAAATTCTGGATATAGGCGTCCCCCACCTTCCGCCCGTAGGCGGTGTTGATGTCCGACACGCCCTCCAGATCCAGATAGCAAAGGGTGATATCCTGGCGTTCCCGCAGCACCTGCCCCATGAATTCATCCAAAAACAGACGGTTTCTGATACCGGTGTCGGCATCCTGATAGATCCCGTCGCTGAGGTGCCGGGCGTTCATCTTCTCTGCGGTGACATCCATGACGATGTGGATCCAGGAGGGCCGCTCCTTCCACTCAATGTGGAAGGAAATAATGCGGTAGCAGCCGCCCCGCCCCCCTTCCTCCTGTTCCCAGATGCGGTACCGCTCCGAGTCGTCCCACTCCAGCAACTTGGGCTGAATGGGGAGCCGGTGCTGGCAGCTGTCACAATACGAGCCGCCCTCCTCGCCGCCCCGGGTTCTCTTGTTGCAGTGGACGATCTCCCGGGTTTCCCGGTCCACCACCAGCATCCATTCATCCCGCTGGGCCAGCAGCTCCACCAGCATTTCCGCGTAGCTCTCAATGATCTCCGCCCGGCGCTGGGCCCGCTGGATTTCCCGCTTCAGCTGGTCCTCCCGCTCTTTGAGCTGCCGGGTCATGGTGTTAAAGGCCTCGGAGAACTCATCCAAGCGGGACGCCTCCTGGGCAGGCTGCCCTATTTGGTTGACTTCCTGATCCATGTGGTCACTCCCCTTCATTCATGCTGCGCTTCCGCTTGAAAACGGCACACCCAGCCGCCGTCCCCAGACCACGCAGTCCGGCAGCGTCAGCCCCCGCCCTCCGCAAAAGCAGCTGTTTTTCATCAGACACTCCTTAATAAAAGACACCCCCCATTGCCGTCCATTGTCAGCAACAGCGGGTTGCGGACTAAAGTTTCGGTACATTATACCATGTCCCCGGTTGAAGTTCAATACGCTTCCCGGCCTTTTTTCCGGGTGAGTTGGGTACAGGCACAGGCGGGGACGGGAAACGCCTGCCGGAGTGTTCCGGCAGGCGTTTTTCTTCCAATTCCCCTCCCCAGCTTCCGCCGGATATGGTATACTGTCCGTGTCAATCTTTCAAGGGAGGTACATATTATGAAAGTCCTTATGCTCAACGGAAGCCCGCGCCCCGGCGGCAATACCGCCGCCGCCCTCCACGAGATGGAGCGGATATTCCAGGCCGAAGGGGTGGAGACCGAGCTGATCCAGGTGGGCGCACAGCAGGTCCGCGGGTGCGTGGCCTGCGGCGGCTGCGCCAAGCTGGGCAGGTGCGTGTTTGATGACGCCGTCAACGAGCTGGCCCCCAAATTTGAGGCCTGCGACGGCCTGGTGGTGGGGAGCCCGGTGTACTACGCCTCGGCCAACGCCACCCTGGTGGCGCTGCTCACCCGGCTTTTTTACAGCACGCCCTTCGACAAAACCATGAAGGTGGGGGCCAGCGTGGTGGCCGCCCGGCGGGGCGGGCTGTCCGCCACCTTCGACGAGCTGAACAAATTCTTCACCATCTCCGGGATGCCGGTGGCCTCCAGCCAGTATTGGAACAGTGTCCATGGCCGCCTGCCGGGAGAGGCAGCCCAGGATGCCGAGGGCCTCCAGACCATGCGCGCCCTGGCCCGGAACATGACGTTTTTGATGAAGAGCATCGCCCTGGGCAGGGAAGCCTTCGGCCTGCCGGAAAAGGAGCCCCGCCAGGCCACCAACTTCATCCGCTGAGGGCGGCCGCCCTCTCAGTCCCGGGGCCTTTGCCGCGCTTGGGCGGCCAGGGCCCCGGTCTCCCGTTCCAGCGCCTGGAAAAACGCCCCGATGTGGGCGCCGTCCACCAGCGCGTGGTTACACAGCACCGTCACCGGCATGGACGCCCGGCCCCCCTGCTCCCAAAACCGGCCCCAGGTGAGGCGGGGGTTGCTGTCCGCGGGGGTGGGGACCGGCTGGCGGATGGCGGTGTAGCGCACCCAGGGGAGGGTGGAGACAAAAAACAGGCTGGCCGCATCCTCCCCGTCGTCCAGCCCGCCCCGCTCCCTGGCCTGCTCCTGGAGGGCCTGGGCGGCGGGCAGGTATTGTTCAAAGGGCTGCATACAGTCCAGGCGGCAGTAGCTGTACGTGCCGTCCTCCCGCAGCACCGTATGGGAGGTGTCGCAGCGGGCAAACTCCACCGGCGCGCCGTCCACAATGCGCTGGCGCAGCTGTGGCACGGCGTTGCCCGCCCGCCCGGCGCAGTAGAGGAAGCTGAGGAAAAAGGGCAGGCCCGCCCCCCGGATCGCGGACAGGAAATCGGTAATATCCGCCTCCGCCGTCACCCCCACGTAGGGGTCGGCCATGGCGCTGAAGTAGGCGAAGTGCTCCCGGCGGGGCCAGCGCTCCAGGTCGATGGCCCGGTACTCCATACTCATTGCCCCCCCTCCGGCTCCAGCGCCTCGCCGCCGATAGCCCCCAGCAGGCGGCGGGCATAGGGCAGCTCCAAAATGGCGGCGCACAGCACATGCCACTCCTCCAGCTTGTGGTTCCGGCGGGCATAGTAGATGTTGGCCAGCACCTCGTAATTCAGGGTGACGGTGCGCAGCTGGTTGTAGCTGGCGGGGAGCAGCTGGATCAGATCGTACCAGTCCGCCCGGTTTCCGTCCGCCACAAAGCGCTGCCGCACCGTCTCCAGATAGGCAATATACCGTCTGAACTCCGCCATGGAGGCGGGGGTGAGGTGGTCGGTGGAGAAATCGCCCGGCTCCAGGGGACGGGCGTGGAGCTTGTGCATGGTGGAGGTGGAGTTGGCCACGGTGCCGATTTTATAGGTGTCGAACTCCTTCCACCAGTACAGCGGGGCGGTGATGTCCATGGATACGAAGATCTGCCGGATGAACTTTCGGTGGTCGCTGCCCGAGGCGCACAGCCGCGCGGCCAGATCCAAATCGTTCTCCCCTAGCACGTACTCCCCCTGCCCGTTGTACCCGCTGTCCGACCGGGCCCAGCTGTTCATGGGGTTGCGGGCCCCCCGCATGGCGTTTTCCAGATTCATGACGCTGACGCGCTCCACATTCAGCATGGCAATCCCTCCAAAAATCAGGAGCGCCGCCCGCCGGGGCGGCGCTCCGCTGTTGTCAGTCGGTGGAAATATAGTCGCCCAGAACGTAGCCGTACATGGTGGCGCCCCCTGCGCCGCTGTAGCTGATCTGGTACCAGCCGTTTTCCGACGCCGCGATCACCTGCACAGGGTTTCCGTTGACCAGGCTGCCCAGAATCTCATAGGAAGTGCCCGGGCCGGAGCGCACCCGCAGCCCGCCCTCGGCGTTGACAATGGTGCCCGAACGGCCCACGGTAACGCCGCCGGACGTCTGGTTCCCGCCCGGCTCCTGGGAGGCCGGGGGCTGGGAATCGGAGGGCGGCGGGGCGGAATGAACGGGAGTGTCCCCCGCCAGCGCCCGGACAATGCACTGCACGGACACGCCGTCCGCCTCTGCGGTGATGTACACATTATGGAACGCGCCGCTGTTATTCACATTGGTCACGTATCCGGTATTGCTCACGGTGATATACTCCGGGTTGGTGGAGCTCCAGGTCACCTGGCCCGTCCAGCCGGCGGGGGTGAACTCGGCGGTGAGCTGGGCGCTGCTGCCCACGCGCAGGGTAATATCGGTAACCTGCATCCCATCGGAATTTTTCAGCACAATGGCGGACAAGGCGGGCACGACAGGGTCGGGCTCTACAGTGGGCGGCACAGGGTCTGCGGAGACGGCGGGCTGGCTCGCGCCCGGGGTGGGATCAACCTCCGGCCCCTGGCTCATGGGGGGCAGAGACGGGGATTCCTCCGGCTTGGGCTCCTGCTTGCCGTGGAGCTGGGGATAGATAAACGTGAATACGATGACCAGCGCCGCCACGATGATGACCAGCGAGCACAGGAAGGTGATGAGCCTGGGCCAGTTGACGGGGGGCAGGTCGAAGCCGCCGCCCTGCTTGGGGGCCAGCCGCTTGCCGCCCTTGGGCCGGGGGGCGTAATACTCCTCCTCCGGCGCATCGTCAAAGGCGTCCTGCCCACTGAAGACGAAGCCGTCGTCCGGCTCCTCTTCCTCCCTGCCCCGGGCGGGGGGCGGCGGCGCTTCGCCGCGGACGGGGGCGCGCCGGGGGTCGTTGCGCTCTCCACAGAAGGGGCAGCGCCGGTAGGTGGCGCTGTAATCCTCGCCGCAGGCGGCGCAGTGGATCAGGGTGTCGCGGGAAGGCTTGGACGGCATATTGGGATTCCTCCTTGGACGGGAAACTCGAAACTTGTCGGTTACTATATATTTTACACGTTTTCCGCCCGTTCGTCAATCCTTTTATTATGTAACCCTGCTGTGTTTTGCCCTTGCGGCCCGGGCTGAAATGGAGTATAATCGGGTCAGCAGATCCAAACCCCGGCCCAGCCGGGGCACATATAGAGAAGGAGCGTGCCGCCATGTCTCAGCCCATGACCCCCGCCGCCGTCCACAAACAGTACGATGAAGGGATGACCGCCTTCCGCCGCCAGATCGCCGACCCCGCCGCCCGGGTGGCCTTCGGCCGGGAGGCCGACGGCTTCATGCGCCAGTGCGCCTGCGGCGTGTGGCACGCCGACCAGGGGCTCACCCCCCTCCACGTGGAGTATTACAACGCCCTGTATTCCAAGGGGAACCCGGTGCCCACCGCCCTGTATTGGGAGCTGGCCTCCGCCGTGGCGGACTTCCCCGGCTTTGCGCTGCCCAATTTCTTCCGCCGTCTGGTCCAGGCGGATCTGGAGGGGGGACGCAGCCAGAGCCGCCGGTTTGTGGACACCTTCACCTTGATGGCGCTGCTGTTCGCCGCGGTGGACGGCAAGGTGAGCGAGGCGGAGGCGGGTTTTGTCAATTCCTGCGCCGACTCCCTGTCCGCCTACTGCGACCACGCGGGGGTTCGGGGCGGCAAGTCAGGGCTGGACGTGAATGAGTTTGTGGCCCGCCGCACCGACGGCGCTCCGGTCAAAACAGGCCGCCCGGAGGACGAGGCGGTGTCCCCCGCCCCTCCCAGGGGTGAGGCGGAAAAGGAGGAGCCCCCTGTAAAAAAGGAGCCCTCTTTGGAGGAACTGCTGGCCGAACTGGACGGGCTGTGCGGCCTTGCCAAGGTGAAGGAGGACGTAAAGGGCCTCATCAACCTGGTCAAGGTGCGCAAGCTGCGCCAGGAAGCGGGGCTGCCGGTGCCCCCCATGTCGCTGCACCTGGTGTTTATGGGCAATCCCGGCACCGGAAAAACCACGGTGGCCCGGCTGCTGTCCAAAATCTACCACGCCGTGGGGGTGCTGTCCAAAGGACAGCTGGTGGAGGTGGACCGGTCCGGGCTGGTGGCGGGCTTTGTGGGGCAGACAGCCCTCAAGACCCAGGAGGCCATCGACAAGGCCTTGGGCGGGGTGCTGTTCATCGACGAGGCGTACGCCCTGGCCAACCAGGACAACGCCAATGACTTCGGCCGGGAGGCCATTGAGGTGCTGCTCAAGGGGATGGAGGACCACCGGGACGACCTGATCGTCATTGTGGCGGGATACACAGATTTGATGGCGAACTTCATCCACGCCAACCCAGGGCTGGAAAGCCGCTTCAATAAATATTTCTACTTTGAGGATTACGACGGCGGGCAGCTGGCGGAAATTTTCCGTTCCATGTGCGAAAAAAACGGCTATGAGCTGGACGAGGCGGCGGACAAGGCGGCTGCCGAGGCATTCCAGGTGCTCTATGAGCGCCGGGACGAAAATTTCGGCAACGCCCGGGACGTGCGCAACGTGTTTGAGGCTGCGGTAGCCTGCCAGGCCAACCGTGTGGCTTCCATGGAAGCTCCGGAAAAAAAGGACCTGATGGCCCTCACTGTAGCTGATCTGGATCTGGAGGACGGAGAAGAAAATTCGGAAAAAGAAGGCGGTTGACCCTTGCGTTCCCGGGCAAAACGTGGTATGATTCCCTTGCACCTGCCGGTGTGATGGAATTGGTAGACGTAGCGGATTCAAAATCCGCCGGGCTAATACCCCGTGTGGGTTCGAGTCCCACCACCGGCACCAAACCCATATAATCCGAATCTGTTTCCGATAGGGGATGGGTTCGGATTATTGGTTTTCTTTGAGCGGTATGAGCATACCCACTTCCGAAACGGGGTGGAACGCAAGCCCACCTCGAAGCCGAGAGGCCCCCGGAAGAAGAAGCAAACCCCATAAACGCAAAAAGGGCGGGCGCAGCCGTTGACACGGTGCGCCCGCCCTTTTTGTCCTTATCCTCCGTTTTTACTCCTACTTGGAGAATTTCCGCTGTGTTGCAAATGAATGGGAATTGTGGTATTATGAACAAAATGAAGCGAGGAGCGATAAAGGAATCACTGATTTAATCCCCCAAGGGAATAGGGATGTGATAAAATAAGGAAA
>ERZ779632.773-NODE-773-length-15863-cov-11.236905_pt1 | contig 15863 bp, 18 predicted proteins | sample MGYA00514194_ERZ779632 | MGnify/ENA primary metagenome ERZ779632 (study PRJEB29562, sample SAMEA4376704) | mouse gut metagenome | isolation source: Cecum | study: EMG produced TPA metagenomics assembly of the A DSS colitis mouse model was used to assess the...
CTTGACAACGGCATGGGGGATGTGATAACATGCCCCATACAACAAAGGGGAGTAGTCGGCGCGCCTTTTTCGGTGCGTGGCGCCAGTCAACAAGCATGTGCGGGCCGTGAGCCCGCTCTGGCTGTGCCTGAAATGACCAGACCTGCGTTCCGAACATCGGAGCGCAGGTCTTTTTTGATAGATAGCACAAATTTGGAAAGGATAAAGATAAAGGAAGTGTGTTGCTATGGATTTTTCATTCCTCTGGCAGGGAATCATGTCCATCACCTGGCAGCAGCTGGTCATGTATGTCATCGGCGGGCTGCTGATCTATTTGGCCATTGAGAAGGGCTTTGAGCCCGCGCTGCTCATGCCCATGGGCTTCGGAGCCATCCTGGTCAATCTGCCCCTGTCCGGGGTGGTGAACCAGTTCAGCGCCGGGATAGGGGAGACCCCGGGCATCATTCAGTGGCTCTTCGAGGTGGGCATTGAGGCCAGCGAGGCCATGCCTCTGCTGCTGTTCATCGGCATCGGGGCCATGATCGACTTCGGCCCTCTGCTGGCCAACCCCAAGCTGTTCCTGTGCGGCGCGGCGGCCCAGGCGGGCATTTTCCTCACCATTATAATTGCCGTCCTGTTGGGCTTCGACCTGAAGGACGCCGCCTCCATCGGTATCATCGGCGCGGCGGACGGCCCCACTTCTCTGCTGGTGTCCCAGACGCTGAAATCCAACTATGTGGGGGCCATCGCCGTGGCGGCCTACTCCTATATGGCCCTGGTGCCCATCATCCAGCCCTTCGCTATCAAGCTGGTGACCACCAGGAGGGACCGGGCCATGAAGATGCCCTACAAGCCCCAGGGCGTCACCCGCCGGATGCGGATATTGTTTCCAATCGTAGTAACGGTGATTGCCGGGCTGGTGGCTCCCGCCTCAGTGGCGCTGGTGGGTTTCCTCATGTTCGGCAACCTGATCCGGGAGTGCGGCGTGCTGTCCACCCTGTCCAACACCGCCCAGAACGACTTGGCCAACCTCATCACGCTGCTACTGGGCATCACCATCTCCTTCTCCATGAAGGCGGACCAGTTCGTCCGGCCCGAGACCTTCATGATTATGGGCCTGGGCCTGGTGGCCTTTGTGCTGGATTCCGTGGTGGGCGTGCTGTTCGTCAAGGTGCTGAACATCTTCACCCCCAGCAACAAAATCAACCCCATGGTGGGCGCGGCGGGCATCTCCGCCTTTCCCATGTCCTCCCGGGTCATTGAGAAGCTGGGGCAGGAGGCCGACAGTCAGAACCATCTGCTGATGCACGCCATTGCCGCCAACGTGTCCGGGCAGATCGCCTCAGTGGTGGCAGGCGGCGTGGTACTGCAGTATTTTGCCAATCTGGGCTGACAGGAGGAAAACGCGATGAGTGAAAATTTAATTGGAGCCCTGGAGATGCTGGGGCAAGGGATGCTGGGCATCTTTGTGGTGCTGGGTGTTATCGCGCTGCTGGTTGTGCTGATGGGAAAGCTGGGCGGCGGAAAGTAAATGGTGCGCGCCTGCGTGTAAGGCTGAATCGCCTTACAGCCAATCCGCCACCACGTCGGCCAGTCCCGTAGGACCGACCCGGTTGTCCACCAGGAGGGTGAGCAGCTCGTCGATGCGGGTGGCGCTGGTGGTAATGGCGGCGACAGAGGCCTCTCCGCCCCCCTCCTCCGCAACCCGGACCCCGTAGTTCTCACAGGAGAAATGAGGGGTCTCCTCCTGGTCGATGGTGAGAAAATAGTGGAAACGGCGGAGATTTCCCTCCTGATCCCGGCACTGCCGGTCGGCAATTCTAAGTTCCATGATATAGTGCCTCCTCCTTGTGAAATCGGTTGACAGGCACATTATATAGTGTTATGGTGTTTTGGGAAAGAAAAAGATATCGCAGAAAAACCGGCTGTGCGACGCCCTTCGGCAAAGAGAAAGGCGACTGCTGGGGGATGCGGTCGCAGAGGGAAGCATTATCAGAGAATTTTCAAAAGACGACAAAAAACAATCCGTAAAGGAATTTTCCTTTACGGATTGTTTCTGCATGGAGCGTTACAACTGAAAATCTTCGTCGGAACCGCCGGACAAAGCCAGTTTGACCGGACGGGGGGGCACCCGCTTCAGAGGGTCGTATCGGAAGGAGGCACAGTGGGAGCCGGCGGACATAACCCCTTTTTTGGGGCAGACGACCTGTCCGGGCGCCAGCTCATGGCCCCGGGCGCAGTAGGCGCAGCGAGGCTCGATGGAGGTTTGGAACAGCTTTATGGCGGCTCACTCCTTTGTCAAATACGGCTGTAAACTATTATACTACATTCCGCCCGCCTTTTCCACTGTTTTTTTGTACCGCCAGGGCGGTGAGGGCCAGAAAGGCCAGCCACATGGCCCAGGCGGCCGCCGCGGAGAGGGTGAGCGCCTTTTGGAAGTCCAGCTGGGCGATGGCCTCGGTCTGCTCGGCTAGGTAGAAGGAGGCCGGGCTGGACAGAGGGATGATTCGAAAAATCAGATTTGCCAAAAGGGCGGACAGGGAGCCGTGGAGCAGTTTGCCCGCCAGATAGGTGCGTACCGACAGGCCGCTGTCTCCCAAGAAGGCCAGCACCTGACAGTGGACGGACATCCCCGCCCAGCCCAGCATGAAGGCGGCCATGGACAGCCGGCCGGACAGGGCGCCGTCGGTGAGGGAGGACACTCCGGAGGACACCTCCACCAGCCCGGTGAGCAGCCGCTCAGCCCAGGTCTGGTCCATACCCAGGGGTGCCAGAAGGGCAGATAGAAGGCCGCCCAGCAGCTTTAAAATGCCCGCATGGGCAAGAATGCGCAGAAACACGGTAAAAAACAGGACAAAAGCGCAGATGCTCAGGGTGGACTGCATGGCCCCGGTGACCGACCGGGTGAACGCTTTGGAAAAGCTGGCCGCCTGGAACTGGGGTCCCCGGCGGCGGCCGGTTCGAGGCCCGTCTCCGGGCCGGTAGAACCGGAACAGCACTCCCACCAACAGGGAGGCCAGCAGATGGGCCAGGTATAGGAGCAGTCCGGCCGCTCCGCTGCCGAATACCCCGGCCCCCACCACCCCCAGGATAAAGGCGGGGCCGCTGTTGTTGCAGAAGGCCAGCATCCGCTCCGCCTCGGTGCGGGAGCACTGGCCGGTCTCGTAAATCTGGATGGCCGTCCTGGCCCCCACAGGGTAGCCCCCCACAAAGCCCAGAGCCAGAGCGGCGGCGCAGTTCCCGTTGACCCGGAACAGGGGGGCCATCACCGGCTCCAGTAGCTTGCCCAGATAGCGGGACATGCCCAGCTCCACCACCAGGGAGGACAGAACAAAAAAGGGGAAAAGGGAAGGCAGGATCACATTGCCGCAGAGTTTGATCCCGTCCCGCATGGCCCCCATGGATTGTTCGGGCCACAGCACCAGAGCCAGGGTGGCCCAAAGCAGTCCGGCGCCCAGTAAAATGTCCCGGTATTGAGCTTTGCCCACGAGCTTTCCCACAGCCGCGCCTCCTCAGGAAAATTTCTCTGAGAGAATATGCGGAAAAAAGATATTTCTTGCCTGTCCAAGAAAACAATTGCAGGGAGGGAATTTTTACAGTATAATAGGCGGGTACGAAAGGGGGCTGGACCTATGGAACAGCACGAGATCACCACGGCGGGGCCGCTGCTGGACGAGAAGGGAAATCTCCGGGAGCCTGGCTTTGCCAAAAAGCCGCTGCCCGTCTATGACCGGAATCAGATCAAGGCCTCCTCTCTGCGGATCAAGGAGTGGGACTACTATCTGGTGATGAACGGCCAGTTCGGCCTGGCCTTGACCATTGCGGACAACGGCTACATGGGGCTGGACTCCATCTCTTTTTTAGACTTCTGGGAGAAAGCCCAGATCACCAAGAGCCCCATGCGGCTGCTGCCCATGGGAAGCACCGGGATGCCGGCCAGCACTCTGGAGGGAGATAGCGCCTCGGGGAGAAAGGGGTATTCGCTGCTCTTCCGCCGGGAGGAGGACCGGCGGCTGCTCTATGCCCACATGGAAAATTTTCGGGGACGGGAGGCTCTGGACGCCTATATCGAGCTCACCGGCGAGCCGGAGGAATCCATGGTCATCTGCACTCCCTTCGACAAGCCGGGACACTTCTACTTCAACCAGAAAATCAACTGCCTGCGGGCCTCGGGCAAGGTGACGGTGGGGGAGGACGAATACATGCTGGACCCCGCCGACTCCTTCGGCGTGCTGGACTGGGGCAGGGGGGTCTGGACCTACCAAAACACCTGGTACTGGGCCTCCGCCTCCGGGCTGGCGGAGGGGGTCCCCTTCGGCTTCAACCTGGGCTACGGCTTTGGAAACACCTCCGCCGCCACCGAGAATATGCTGTTCTATAACGGCAAGGCCCATAAGCTGTCCAAGGTGCGCTTCAAGATTCCTGGCCGGAGACGCCGGCGCCGGTATATGGACCAGTGGGAGTTCAGCAGCGGCGACGGCCGCTTTGAAATGCGCTTCGACCCCATCCTGGACCGCTCCGCCTGCGCTAATTTTGGCTTGCTTAAATCGAACCAGCACCAGATTTTCGGCAAATTCACCGGCCTGGCGGTTCTGGATGACGGCACGGAGGTTTTTGTCAAGGACTTCCTGGGCTTTGCCGAGGAAGTGGAGAACAAATGGTAAAAGCGAATGCGCCTCAGCTGCGGCTGGTGGACACCCCCCGAGGGCCTCTTACCTACACCCTGACCCGGAAGCGGGTGAAGAATCTCAACCTGCGGGTGGGGGCGGATGGAGAGATCATGGTCTCTCTGCCTCTGCGCTGCCCCGTGAAGCAGGCGGACGACTTCATCCGGGAGAAGAGTGGGTGGATTTTAGACGCTGTCAGCCGCCGGTCAGAGCGTCAGGCGGAGCCCTTGCCCCCCGTGTCCCGGGAGGAACAGGCCCGGCTGCTGAGGGAGGCGCTGGAGCGGGTGTACCCCCTGACAGCCCCCTTGGGGGTGGCCTTTCCGGAGCTGAAGCTGCGGAAGCTGAAAAGCCAGTGGGGCAACTGCCACTGGGCTCAGGGGTATATCACCCTGAACACCGCCCTGGCCCGGTGTCCGGAGGAGCTGCGGGACTATGTGGCCCTCCACGAGCTGGTCCACTTCCTCCACCACGACCACGGGCCGGGCTTTTACGCCCGGATGGACGCCCTCATGCCCGACTGGCGCCGGAGAAGAAGGGCCCTGAAAGGCTATAGCGGAGCGCTGGAGCGCGACGGAATCGGAAAGGTGTGAGATGCCATGGCATACCGCCCCCTGGCGGACGAAATACGGCCCACCAGCCTGGATGAGGTGGTGGGTCAGGGCCATATTTTGGGGAAGGACGGCCTGCTCCGGCGGATTGTGGAGGGGGGCAGCGTCCCTAACCTGATCTTCTACGGCCCCTCGGGCACGGGCAAGACCACGGTGGCCAACATCATCGCCCAGCGGACCAACCGGCCCCTCCACCGGCTCAACGCCACCACCGCCTCCATCTCGGACATCAAGGACATTATGGCGGACATCGGCACCCTTCTCGCCCCGGAGGGGGTGCTGCTCTACCTGGACGAGATTCAATATTTCAACAAGAAGCAGCAGCAGTCCCTGTTGGAGTTTATGGAGGACGGGCGGATCACCCTCATCGCCTCCACCACGGAAAACCCCTTTTTCGCCGTGTTCGGAGCGGTGCTGTCCCGGGCCAGCGTGTTCGAGTTCAAGCAGATTACCGCCGCGGACGTGCTCCCGGCCATCGACAGAGGCATTGATATCATGTCAAAGCGGCTGGGCGCGGAGGCCGTCTGCGAGGAGGGCGTCCGGGAGCATATCGCCTCCGCCTGCGGGGGGGACGTGCGCAAGGCCATGAACGCCGTGGAGCTGCTGCTCACCGCAGCCAGAAGGGAGCAAGGGAAACTCCTTGTCACCTTGGAGGACGCGCAGACCGCCGCCCAGAAGTCGGCCATGCGCTACGACCGGGAGGGAGACGCCCACTTCGACATCGCCTCGGCCCTGATGAAGTCCCTTCGGGGCTCCGACCCGGACGCCGCCCTCCACTACCTGGCCCGGCTGCTGGAGGCGGGGGACCTGATTACTGCCATCCGGCGCATTTTGTGCTCGGCCAGCGAGGATATCGGCCTGGCCTACCCTATGGCCGTGCCCATTGTCAAGGCCTGCGTGGACAACGCCCTTCAATTGGGCCTGCCCGAGGCCAAGCTGCCCCTGGCCGAGGCGGTGATCCTGCTGGCCACCGCCCCCAAGTCCAACACCGCCTGTATGGCCATCGACGCCGCCCTGGCGGATGTCCGGGCGGGGCGCACCGGGAGCATTCCTCGGGAGCTGCAGAATGTCCACGCCGACTCCGCGGGCCAGGAGCGGGCACAGGGCTACCAGTACCCCCACAGCTTTCCCCGGCACTGGGTGGAGCAGCAGTACCTGCCCGACGAGCTGGCGGGGACCTGCTACTACCAGTACGGCGACAACAAGACCGAACAGGCCGCCAAGCGGTACTGGGAGGAGATCAAGGGAGAGAGATAAATGGAACTGCAAGAGTTGGCGCATATCTGGCTGATCGTCTGCCCGCTGGTGTTTCTGGGCGGGCTGATCGACGCGGTGGCGGGAGGGGGCGGGCTCATCACCCTTCCGGCCTACCTGCTGGCGGGACTGCCCGCCCACATCGCCTCGGGGACCAACAAGTGCGGCAATGTGTTTGGCACCTTGCTGTCCACAGGGCGCTTTCTGAAGCGGGGAGACATCCATATTCCCAGCGCTGTGGCCGGTGCGGCCGGCGCGCTGGCCGGGGCCTGGGCGGGGGCGAAGCTCAACCTGATTATGCCCGAGCAGATGCTGTACTATGTCATGCTGGCGGTAGTGCCGGTGATGGCGGTTTTTCTGTTATTTAAGCGGGACTTTGGCCAGGAGGACCGCTCCGGCGAGCTGAGCCGGGGTCAGCTGATGGCAATGGCCTTGGGGATCGGGCTGGTCATCGGCGGATACGACGGCTTTTTCGGCCCAGGGGCGGGCACTTTCCTTATGCTGGCCTTCACAGGTCTGTGCCGCTTCGACCTGCTCACCGCCTCGGGCAACACCAAGGTGGCCAACTCGGCCAGTAATCTGGCCTCTCTGGTCACCTTTGCGCTGGCTGGCAAGGTGATGTGGCCGGTGGGCATCCCCGCCGCCCTATGCGGCATCGCCGGCAACTATGTGGGCTCCAGTCTGGCCCTGAAAGGCGGGGCCAAGGTGATCCGGCCCATGTTCTTTGTGGTGCTGGCGCTGCTGCTGGCCCGGCTGCTCTATGGCCTGCTTGGCGGGTAAGAGACATAAGAAAACCGCTCTCGGGATGCGCTGTGCGTCCCGAGAGCGGTTTTTTACATCAGCGGCGCGAACACCCGCAAAATGCTGCGGTAGAGCTGGAGAAGGATGTTCAAATGCTTGAAGCGCCGCAGGGAATACAGCTCGGAGACCTTCAGCGTGGCCTCAAAGTCCTTTCGGATGTCCCGGATACAGGGGGCCTCGCACAGCCAAACGCCGTCCTCAAAGTGGAGGAAGAGACTGCGGTAGTCCAGATTGACGGTGCCCACTGTGGCGAAGCGGTCGTCCACCACAAAGTTTTTGGCGTGGATAAAACCGGGTGTGTACTCGTATATTTGTACCCCCGCCTCCAATAGGGGCTGGTAGTGGGCCCGGGTGACCTCAAAGACATACCGCTTGTCGGGAATATGGGGGGTGATAATCCGCACATCCACCCCGGACTTGGCGGCGTTGCACAAAGCAGTGTTGGTGGCTACATCGACAATCAGGTAGGGAGTGGTGATATAGATATAATTTTTGGCCTTGGAAATCATGTTCAAATAAACCGACTGGCCAACCGCCTCCCGGGTCAGGGGGGTGTCGGTGTAGGGCTGAACATACCCCGTCCAGGGCCGCACCGGGGAAGCTGGGGGGCGGAAGCGCTCAAAATCCTCGTCCCAGTCGGCGATGTTGTCCCACATGGTGAGGAACATCACCGTCATGGACCAGACGGCGTCCCCCTCCAGCAGGATGGCGCTGTCCTTCCAGTGGCCGAAGCGCTCCCGGACGTTGATATACTCGTCGGCCAGGTTGAAGCCGCCGGTAAAGCCCACCTTCCCGTCGATGATAAGCAGCTTCCGGTGGTCCCGGTTGTTCAGCCGCAGAGACATCACCGGCGTCAGCCGGTTGAATACCCGGCACTGGATGCCCTTTTTATTCAGCGTCTCGTTGTAGTCCCGGGGCAGGGTGAACATGCAGCCGAAGTCGTCGTACAGCACCCGGACCTCCACGCCCTGAGCGGCCTTGCGTTCCAGGATGGCAAGGATGCTGTCCCAAAAGACCCCAGGCTGGATGATGAAATACTCCAGAAAGATGTATTTTTCCGCTTTCTCCAGCTCATCCAGCATCCGGGGGAACACCTCATCGCCCAGAGGGAAGTATTCCGTCTCGGTATTGGTGTAGGCGGGGCAGGCGGCCCGGCGCTCCAGGTAGCTGGCCTGCCCGGCGGCGTCGCCCCCCAGGGGAAGCAGATCGTCCGCCTTAAAGTCGTCCTTCAGCGTCTGGGCGGATTTCTCCAGCATGCCCTGCATCCGCTTCTGGGTGCGCTTGGGGATGTAGCCCCCGCCTATCAGCAGGTAAAAGACGCCGCCGAAGATGGGGAAGGGCAGAATCAGCAGCAGCCAGGCAATTTTATACCCCGGTTCCATGCGGCTGCCCACGATGGCCAGGGCGGCCGCCACGCTCAGGGCGATGCAGCCCCAGTAAAAGAGGGCGGTAGAGGAGAAGGAGACGACCACAATGGCCAGAGCGGCAATCTGGACCAGCAGTGCCAGCGCCACGAACACCGAACGGTGAAAGAGGATATAGAGGACTTTTTTCATATTAAAATACCTCTTATTATGCGCTACATCTGATGCAGGGTGCAGGAGATATCCCCGTCCTCCAGTTCAATCAGGCCGTAGCTGGAGCGGGCGGGGCCGGGATTCATCATCCACAGGCCGTCCTCCAGCCGCCGGCACAGAGGGACGTGGGTATGGCCGAAAAGGAGAATATCCGCCCCCACAGCCCGGGCGTCGGCGATGGCCGTGGCATAGCCGCTCTTGACGCCCCAGCGGTGGCCGTGGGAGAGCAGGACGGACTTCCCTCCCAGCTTAATCTCCTTCTTGACAGGGACGGCCGTCCCCCATCCGTCGCAATTGCCGGGGACAAGGCAGAAGGGCAGCATGGGGTAGTGTTCGGCCACCTGCTCGGCGTCGTCCATCATGTCGCCCAGGTGGATGACCTGCTGGGGCTTGTGGAGGTCAATGGCGGCGTACATTCCGGACAGGGAGCGGTGTGAGTCGGAAAAAACCAGGATTTTCATGCTGTATCACCTTGCCTTTGCACTGCATATACTGGAGTAGTCAAGGGCCTGAACGCCCTGTGAGGAGTGTGGACATGGAGTTATCAAAAAAGAACCGGGACGCGATTTCCCAACTGGCGCAGTCCAGCGACGCACAGAAGCTGATGGCGCTCCTGAACAGGCAGAGCGGCCACGTTCAGGAGGCGGCCCGGCAGGCCGCGGCGGGCGACCCCAGCCAATTGATGACCATTATGAACCAGCTGATGCACAGCAAGGAGGGCGCCGAGCTGGTGGACCGCATCGGCAGCCAGGCCAAACAGGCGGGACTGGAATAGCGGCGGCCCTTGGCCGTCCACCCAAACCGCAGTCCGGCGAAGCTTGCGGCGATGAGAGGGGGCGAACCCGATGGCGGGCTTTGAGGAACAACTGAATTCCATCCTGGGCAATCAGGAAGCGATGAACCAGATCATGGCCCTGGCCCGTTCCCTGTCGGGGGAGCAGACGCCTGCCCCGGAGCAGGCCGGTCTGGCCGAGGGGGAGAACTATGCGCCGGTGGCGGCGGAGACGCCGCCACCGGATTTGTCCGCCATGCTGGGACAGCTGGACCCCAAAATGCTCCAGCTGGGGATGGAGGTCATGCGCCAGGTCCAGAGCACGGGGGACCGAAACGCCGCCTTGCTCAACGCCTTGCGACCCTTTCTGCGGGAGGAGCGGCAGGCCCGGCTGGACCGGGCTATACAGATTGCCCGGATGGCCAAGGCGGTCCGGGTGGCGCTGGGGGTCCTCGGCGGGAAGGAGGGGGAGCTTGTATAACCGTTATATCCCCCAGGACGTATCCTATACGCCTGTGGAGGGGACGGCCCCCGGCCGTCCCGGTTCCCATCGGCCGCCCTTCCGATTTTCGGATATCCTGGGGGGGAAGGAGGGGCTGTCCGGCCTTTTGGGGAACAGGGAAGGGGGCGGACTGTCCGGTCTGCTGAAGTCTCTTCATCTGGAGAATATTGACAGCGGCGATGTGCTGCTGCTGCTGATTATGCTGTACTTATTGGTGGAGGGGGACGACCTGGAGCTGGTCATCGCCCTGGGGCTGGTCCTGCTGATGGGGCTGGGGGAGCACGAAGAGCGGGGAGACGCGACCTAGCCTGCCCGAGATCAGTCCCCCGGCCTGTGCAGGACCTCTCCGTCGGGCAGGGCGAAGCTGCCGTCGGCGGGACAGGGGGTCTGGACAGGGGAGTAGGCGGTCATGCGGTAGACGAGCTGTCCGTCCTCCTCCGTCTCGGCGGAGGCCAGCAGGCCGTTCTCTACGCTGATCCAGAAGCGCTGTAGCTGTCGGGAGCCCTCGGGGCGGACCTCGACAAAGATACAGGGCAGCTCGCCCCTCGTCTCATAGCCGGCGGAGACGATATCCTCCGGCTCCAGCTCCAGCACCGTCTCATAGGTTGGAATGCGCTGAGCCAGGTCGGAGGAACGCTCGTCCGCCGGGGCCTGCCTGTACTGAGCGGAGCCATCGTACCAGTAGTAGAGGGTGTCCTCGCCCGTCAGGTCGTGGCGCACCGCGCCGGAGGGGAGGGTCTGGCGGCTGTGGGACCAGCCGCCGTCTGCCCACACCTGGACCTGGACTGAGGAGGAGCCCCCCTGCCAGAAGGTCTCTGCCGTCAGCGTCCGGTAGTAGCTGGCGGGGCGGGCCAGGGTGGCCACCACCCCGGTGACCGTCTGTGTGGTGACCTCCACCCGCTGGTAGTCCTGCTCCTGGCCGCCCGAGCCGGAAATGTCCCCGGGACCGGCGCTGGAGGAGGGGAGAATCACTTTTGGGGTGTCGGCCGCGAAAAGGACCCGGCCGAAGCTGGCAAGCATAGCCGCGGCCATAAGCAGGATGATGGCCGCCACGATGACCAGCCGCTTTTTTTGTTCCAGGTTCCTTCACCTCCTGTAGGGGGCGGCCTCCGAGCCGCCCCGCTGTTCGGGGCCCGGTGTGACGGGGCGGCTCGGAGGCCGCCCCCTACAGCTCATATTGGAATATTTCCGAATTCCTCCGGAGGCGTTTCCCGGCGGCCGAAGTGCCAGATGATGGCATCGGCGATACGGCGGCAGGCATGTCCATCCCCGTAGGGATTGGCGGCGTGGGCCATTTTGTCGTACTCCGCCCGGTCGGATAGCAGCCGGGAGGCCATTTGGAAGATGACCTCCTCCTCCACGCCGGCCAGCCGGACGGTGCCGGCGGCCACCGCCTCGGGCCGCTCCGTCTCCTTCCGCAGGACAAGCACCGGCTTGCCCAAAGCGGGGGCCTCCTCCTGGAGCCCGCCGGAGTCGGTCATGACCAGATGGCACCGGGCCATGAGGTTGTGCATCTCCCGCACATCCAGGGGGGAGGTGAGGTGGATGCGGGGGTGGTTGTCCAGATATTTGTGGGCCGCCTCCTGGACCACGGGGGAGAGGTGGACCGGGTAGACCAGCTCCGCCTCTGGGAAGGCGTCGGCGACGCGCCGCAAGGCGGTCATGATGTTGACCATGGGCTGGCCGTAGTTCTCCCGCCGGTGGCAGGTGATCAAAATCACTTGTCGGTTGACATAATCCAAATCATTCAAGATATCCGATCTAAAGGCAAAATCCTTTACAATCGTTGTCTGGAGGGCGTCGATGACGGTATTGCCCGTCAGAAAGACGCCCTTTGTGATATTCTCCCGGGCCAGGTTGTCCCGGTTGGCCACGGTGGGGCAGAAGTGCAGGTCTGCGATGGCCCCTACCAGCTTCCGGTTGATCTCCTCGGGGTAGGGGGACCACTTGTCATAGGTGCGCAGTCCCGCCTCCACATGGCCCACGGGAATCTTGTGGTAGAAGGCGGCCAGCGCCCCGGCGAAGGTGGTGGAGGTGTCGCCGTGGACCAGCACCAGGTCGGGCCGGGCCTGCTCCAGAACGCCGTCCATGCCGTTGAGGCACTTGGCGGCGATGGTGGACAGGGTCTGCCGGGGCTCCATCACGTTCAGGTCGTAGTCGGGCTTTAGTCCAAAAATATCCAGCACCGAGTCCAGCATCTCCCGATGCTGGGCGGTGACGCAGCAGACGGCTTCAAGCTCGGGGCGCCTGGACAGCTCCAGAGCCAGAGGGGCCATTTTGATGGCCTCCGGCCGGGTGCCAAAGACGGTCATTACTTTCAATCTCTTCATTTGTCCGAGCGGTCCTCCTCACCGAAAAAGTTGTCGTTGCCGGAAATCTGGTTGGTCCTCCGGCTTCTGTGTTCCGGTTCGCCGGCATTGGCGCGGTCGAGAAACAGCTTGCCGGCCACCGCTCCCGCCGCGCACAGGGCCAGCAGGAACAGCATGGCCCGCACCACGCCGATGGTGGTGAGCACTACGGCGGACAGGCCTAGAATCGCGCTGATGACGTAGAGTACAGCCACCGCCTGCTTCTGGGTGAAGCCCATGTCGATAAGCCGGTGGTGGATATGTCCCCGGTCGGGCTTCATGGGGGACTGGCCGTGGGACACCCGGCGCAGGATGGCGAAGCAGGTGTCGAAGATGGGCAAGCCCAGCATAAGGAAGGGGACGGCAAAGGAGATGATGGTGGCGTATTTGAACAGCCCCTGGATGGACACCACCGCCAGAACGAAGCCCAGGAAGGTGGAGCCGGTGTCCCCCATGAAAATTTTGGCGGGGTTCAGGTTATAGGGCAGAAATCCGATGCAGGCCCCGGACAGCGCGGCCATGAGGACGGCCACGTCGGGCTCGGCCACGCTCAGAGCGATGACCAGCATGGTCATGGAGCTGATGGTGGACACGCCGCAGGCCAGGCCGTCCAGGCCGTCGATGAGGTTGACGGCGTTTGTGATGCCCACGATCCAGAATACCGTGATGGGGATGGCCAGCCAGCCCAGCTCCCAGAAGGGGTTTTTGCTGAATACGTTGGGGTTGGAGAGAAAGTCGATGCGGTTGCCGTGGAGCACGGCGATAAGGGCGGCTCCAATCTGGACAAAGAACTTGGGCAGGGCAGGCAAGACAAAGATGTCGTCCAGAATTCCCAGAATGACGATGACGACGGCTCCCAGCAGCATGCCCCGCAGCTCGGCGGTAAGGGGCTGGAATATCAGCACGCTGAGAATGAAGCCGAAGAAGATGGCCAGGCCCCCCATGCGGGGGATGGGGTGGTCGTGCATCCGGCGGGTGTCCTTGGGAACATCCACCGCTCCGATCCGGAAGGCCAGAGAGCGGATTACCGGCGTGGAAATCAGGGCGACCAGGGCGGCCACAAGGAGAGCGGCCAGGGCCAGCCCGACGACAGGAAGTTGGATCATCATAGTTGAGAACCTCTTTTTATCTGTGGGTGGGCGTATACGAAACAGAAAACAGGCTCAGCGGGCCACAAAGCCCACCTTTTTATACACCTTGCGCAAGGTCTTGTTGGCCGCATAGGAGGCCTTCTCGGCCCCGGCCTTGTAGACGCTCTCCAGATAGGCCTTGTCCGCCAGAATGCGGGCGGCCTCCTCCCGGATAGGCCGGAGGACCTCCACCACGGCGTCGCCCACGGCGGGCTTAAACTTGCCATAGCCCTGGCCGGCGAACTCCGCCTCAATCTCGTCAAAGGTCTTTCCGGTGACGGCGGCGTAGATATTCATGAGATTAGCCACGCCGGGCTTGTTGGCCGGGTCGTAGCGGACGGGATTCTCGGTGTCGCTGTCGGTAATGGCCCGCTTGAACTTGCGCTGGATATCCTCCGGCTTCTCCACGAGGAACACGCAGCCCTCGGGGATGGACTTGCTCATCTTGCTGTCCGGGGCAGTCAGACCCATCACCCGTGCCCCCGCCTTGGGGATGTAGGGCTCGGGCATTTTGAACACGTCGCCGTAGATGCCGTTGAACCGCTGGACGATGTTCCGGGTCAGCTCCACATGCTGCTTCTGGTCCTCGCCCACGGGGACGTAGTCCGGCTGGTAAAGGAGAATGTCCGCCGCCATCAGGGAGGGGTAGGTGAACAGGCCGCCGTTGATGTTGTCCTTGTGCTTGGCGGATTTGTCCTTGAACTGGGTCATGCGGGACAGCTCACCGAACATGGTGTAGCAGTTGAGCACCCAGCCCAGCTCGGCGTGCTGGGGGACGTGGGACTGGATGAACAGGGTGTTTTTCTCCGGGTCCAGGCCGCAGGCGATATACTGGGCCAGCTGCTCCAGGGTGCGCCGGCGCAGGTCGGCGGGGTTTTGGCGCACGGTGATGGTGTGCATATCCGCCATGAAATAATAGCAGTCAAACTCCTCCGCCCGGGCGGCCCAGTTCTTGATAGCGCCCAGGTAGTTGCCCAAGTGCAGGTCGCCGCTGGGCTGAATGCCGGAGAGCATTACTTTCTTTTCATCCATGTGTGTTGGCTCCTTACTCTCAGGGCACGGTCTGCGCCCATATAATATCAGCTTATTGTATCACCATTGAGGGAAAAAGGCAACAGGTTTGGGCGCTTGGGCGGGTAAAAAAAGGAAATGTTTCCAATTTGGACATATTATGGTATGATTGGGTGGAAAGGGGGGAGGCTCATGTTCTGGTATGTCTATATGCTCCGCTGCGGCGACGGCACGCTGTACACCGGCGTCACCGACGACGTGGAGCGCCGTCTGGCCGCTCACCGGGCGGGGAAAGGGGCCAAGTACACCCGGGGGAGAGGCCCTCTGGAACTGGTCTATCAGGAGCAGGTCCCCGACAAATCCGCCGCCCTCCGGCGGGAGTATCAGATCAAGCGGCTGCCCAAACAGGAAAAAGAAGGGCTGATTGCAAAAAAATAGGACCGTCCGGTTTCCCGGACGGTCCTGATCGCTTACTGGGGAAGGCGAGCGGCAGCGAGGCGTTCCACCTCAAACGCGGGCTGGCAGATGCCGCCTGCCGCGGGGTAGTAGCTGATGGTTACCTTGTCTCCCACATTCAGCAGAATGGCCCAGGGAACCTCATCGGCGCTGAACCCATAGTAATCGTCCTCCGCCGTGCCGCCCTCCAGGCGGACATAGTAATTGGTGGTGCCGTTGACAACGGCGGAGCGAATTTCGGCGATCGTTCCGGTGATCTCATCGTAGGGCAGCTCCTCGGTCTGGGTGACGCCCTTTTCCCGGAGCATCTGAATATAATTCTGCTCGCAGGCGGAGACGGTGGACCCGGTGGCCACAATCTGGTACTGGGCCACGTTGACCATGGCGTACATCTTCACCAGATTGGTGGCATCCTTCAGAGGGATGAAGTAGGTGGGTTCGCCGGAGATATTCAGCAGAATGGGGAAGGTGGCCACATAGCCCAGGTCCTGGACCACGCCCTGGGCGGAGAGCTTGGCGGCCTCCTCGGTGGCGCCGGGGGCGGTGTAGAAGTGGGTCTCCTTGGTGCGCATGTTGCACAGCAGGAAGCCCAGGTTGGACTGGTCCGCGTTGGCCGAGGTGACCCCGGTATAGGCGTACACATCGTCGTTCATGGCGATATAGTTGTAGCCGCTGGTGGTCTGGGTCACGTCCCGCTGGCCCAGAATGGAGTTGATAAAGCCGTGGACCAGAGTGCCGTAGTAGTCGTACTGCTGCAT
>ERZ779632.775-NODE-775-length-15824-cov-5.195383_pt1 | contig 15824 bp, 14 predicted proteins | sample MGYA00514194_ERZ779632 | MGnify/ENA primary metagenome ERZ779632 (study PRJEB29562, sample SAMEA4376704) | mouse gut metagenome | isolation source: Cecum | study: EMG produced TPA metagenomics assembly of the A DSS colitis mouse model was used to assess the...
ATCTTCTAAAATATTCACCTTTTGTATAGTTTTCATTAAGTTCGCGCTTATGGGGTCTGCCCCCTTGGGCACGCAGACTTAGACATGAGGCCCACACGCCGAATGTCTTAGTCGCAGTTAGCGATTAGTTCACCGCAGCGTTGCCCTTGTCCGCTCAGTCCCATGCTGCCCGCTCCAGAACCCCCGTCCGGCTGTCATGCACACGTCCGCGCAGCCACCTAAAAAGCCCCCACATCATTTAATTTGCATCCATCAAATCTGCCGCCAAATTATGCCGTCAGCTCACGCAGCAGCTCTGAAACTGTCGTCAGCTCTTTGATCCTGCCCGCATTTGTTCCGCAAAAGATAAGCCCCTGGTCCAGATTTCCGTTTACGGCATGGATCAGAGCCTGTGTGATACAATAAGGTATTTCCTTCGGATTGCAGTTTTTTATACAATGCAGACATTTATGCACCGCAGCGTTTCCCTGCTGCACGTTTTCCAGCCACGCATTGCGAATGGCTCTTCCCGGCATGCCAACCGGACTTTTGATTATTACGATGTCCTCTTCCTTTGCCTGTATGTACGCCTGCTTGTAAGCCGGCGAAGCGTCGCATTCTTTCGTCGCGACAAAGCGGGTCGCCATCTGTACGCCGTCCGCGCCAAGCGCCATGACATGTTCGATGTCCGTGCGGTCAAAGATTCCTCCTCCGACGACTACCGGAATCGATCTGCCATACTTTTGCTCATAGATCCTTTTTTCACGAATAATCTCCTGAATTTCCTGATCATAGCCAGCGTCAGAGATCTGCGCTAACTGCTCTTTGGAGAATCCAAGATGTCCGCCGGCTTTCGGTCCTTCTACAATAAGCAGATCCGCGGTCCGCTGGTACTTTTTGTCCCACATGCGTAAAAGTACCGAAGCTGCTTTTTTGGTAGATACGATTGGCGCGATTGCCGTATCTGCATTCTGCACAAGTCTGGGAAGATCGACCGGAAGTCCTGCGCCGCAGACCACCAGATCTGCCCCTGCCCGGACAGCCGCTTTTACGTGATCCTCGTAATGCTGCAGGGCAACCATAACATTGACGCCGACCAGTCCGCCGTCGGCCTGCTGCTTTGCAAGTGCTACATGCTTTTCAATGGCCCGAAGATTGCAGCCGCAGACATCCGTTTCAAAGTCTGGTTCGTCATATCCGATCTGTGCAGAGGAAATGATCCCTACACCGCCTTCTTTTGCTACTGCTCCGGCCAGCTTCGACCGGCTGACACCGACGCCCATCCCTCCCTGAATGACTGGTATACGCGCTGTTTTTTTACCTATTTTTAATTCGTGAAGTTCCATCACACACTCCGTTTCTGTATTCTTTATCTGATTTTTTAATACGCTTTAAACGTTTATAATTATAACAATAGATTGTATTAATGTCAATATTTAGAAGAATCGATTTCCTGAACATATAGTATTTATTACTATATTAAATTCTGGAAAATTTCAGAAAAGAAACTTATCGCATACGTAATTTTTCAGGAGGCATTGTCATTTAGTTTGCAGCGGTATGGAACCTTTAAAATAGGAGCAGACAGATAGCTGGCCGAAAAAAGGACATAAAAAAATCCCTCCAGACTTCAAAGCACGAAGTCGGAGAGTGTTTGGACGCTGAAAAATAGTTCGCCTCTTACATGTGCGTTCCCGTCCACAGGGACAGCCGGAAAGCTGCCGGCAGATAAGGGAACGGGCAGCAGGTACATAAGGCCTGTTTCCCGTCTGTGTTTCCACCAGTGCCGCCAGCCGATCTATGCCAGAGCGAAGCTCCTGTCTAAACTATTTTCTTACAGATAAGAGGTAATCTGCGAACGACTCTGCTACCTTGCAGGGTTCTGATCCCGGATGGCTCTTGTAAATAAGACCCTGGGCATCCTGCCAAATAATGATTCCATCCATATGCGTATCTTCCACAACATAGAATGTGTTCGGAATATTCGGATTCAGCGCTCTCTCCTTTTTGGTCACTGAAACAACATTCCGATACTCTGCTTTTGCAATCCCTGTCAATTCTATCCCATCTGCCATAACAGCTCCAAAATTAGCCAGATAATCTTTATATTCGTCTGCAAAGCTAACTCTTAACTGAATTTCCGCATCTGTAATCTGCACCGCAGTCGCTGGTTTTAATGGCAGCAATTGCGGGAGCGTATTTACAATTTCAGTTATCCTGCTCATTTATGATTACTCCTTGTAGTTTTCTAATCTTACTTTCCAATAGGTTTTTCTTTCCTGATCCCATGCGTTTCCTTCCCCATGTACTTCTGTTGCAATCGTATGATCATGCCACAAACTTTGGTTTTTTTTACCATCTTCATATTCGCCAGTTCGATGCTCTTCTTCAGTCAGCTCAACAAGAGGTGAATCGGCTTTCTGTCCCAGATGATGAAGTTCCGCCGGCTTACCGGTTTTACTGTCCAATGGCGCCAGTCCTCTGGCAATCCGATCCCTGTTTGATATGCCATCCTCGTCTGTGTAATCAGGATCAAAATTTTCCTTAATCAGGCATGTTCTTCCATTTATTTCAGCTTCCATCAGTCCGGCATTCTTCAATATATCGTACTGTTTCATGTTTTTTATATTTTCTATGATCTCGTCTGACCACCCCGTTTCTTCTTTTATTTTTACTTTTTCTTCGTTGGTTAGTCCTTCTGTTCTGGTTTCTTCTGTTTCAGTTCCACGATTTACCTCTTTATTTTTAGTTTCTGCATTTATTGCAGAACATTGTTCGATAAGAGCAGTACGAGACATCCGCTCAATAAATACAACGTCAGGCGGTTCCACGACATGCCCTTTTCCGTATTCATCCAAATCATGGCGCCTCTTTACTTCTGGTGTCTCGTCAAACTGAATGTTCCATTCTTTTTTCTCTGGCTGTACTCCTTCTGTCAAACCAGCCGCCCTCCCTTCGCCATTTCTACTATATTGTTTACCGTATTGTCAGACGCCGCAACAAAATATTCCTGAATCGTCGATCGAATGTCTGTATTCTTCTTTAAACTTCTCTTTACTAATGCCGCCACATTTATTTTCGCATATCCTGCCAAATCCTTTTCATATAAATCTTGTAACGTACGCCTGATTTCCCTTATATTTTCATTTTTAGGCGCATACAATGTTTCTTTCAGCAGCTTTACAAAAGCATCGTTCGGGAGTTTTTTTGTTTTATATATTCCTCTGACCATCATTGTTATTATGTTTTCCGTCAGGTATGCGGCACTTACCCTATAGAAGTCATTCATGAAAGTAAGCTGAATATCGTTTCGTTTGATTTCATCTGCAGCATATTTCATGATTGCAGCGCACGCTGCCTCACAATTTTTTTCGTCTTCAATCATTATTGAATTGATGAATCCTATCACCATTCGCTTCATCTGCAGATTACCGCCAAAGAAACTTCGAACCATGCTAAGATTGATTCCATCGAATCTGTCCGACTGACTATTATACAACTGCTCGTCACTGACAAACACATCCAAATCCTGACGGTTTCCATCCTCATCTATAAAATAATCCGATATCTTAACCGGCGCCGGAAGAACCATTCCTTCCTTATGACAATAAGCATAACCCGTTTCCAGCGTACCCAGCTGCATTGCATCTTTCTTAGCAACACCGATTGTATTCGCAATCACCCGCTGGTCGTCAACCGAAACAATTCTTTGGACTATTTTTGTCGAAGAATTTTTAATCACATCCGGCGCAAGTTTTACAGGAATCTGTTCGGCAACGATTACACCCTGTCCATAAGAGCGCATTTCCGCAATCATATTCGTAAAATGCTCAACTGCCTTTCCTTTCGGATTTCCTGCTGATTCCGTCGATCGTTCTGTATCGACATTTTTCAAAAGACGATGCGCTTCCTCGATAACCAATAAATGCTGAATCCCCATTTCCTGATTGCCGCTAATCTCCCTTTTGACCTGACGATATTCGTTTATAAAGATTACTAACAAACCTACGCTAAACGCTTTATCAGAATCGTCTGCGAATCCTTCTAATTCAAAGACAACATTTTTTTTAAGCAATTGGTCAAAATCTATCATCTCACTTGTATTAAACGTATATCCTTTCGCTCCGACACAAAGATTTTCAAGTCTTACTTTCATTGCAGTTTTTACATTTCCTGCAACTTCTCCATCATAATTTAATTCTTCATTTACATATCTTGCTATTTCATCTTTCAGCTCCTGCATGGTTGGAAACAGAAATTTGTGCGACTCATTGGAATACTGTTGCTTTGTATATTCAATATTAAAGAAATCTATCGGGCTTTTACAATTTGCCAGCATCGGATGACAGCCTAAAGTAAGATTCCATCCTTTATTTTGATAAACGGCATGAAGACATTTTTCCAGGATATATGTCATTGGACCATAAAAAGAAAATGAAGCCTGAAACAAATCCTTTAAATAGTCGATATGTACCTGTGGGCTCACACCTGGTAAAATATAAAATGGATTCATGTGAGGCGCATGAATTTCAGGTTTTCCCATAGTATAAACCTCTGTATCAACCACAATATTTCTATATTCTTTTTTAGCAGACTCAATAACAAGAAACGGTTTCTTTGCTTCAACAAGAATTTTCTTTACCGTTGTTGTTTTTCCACTTCCAGTAATTCCACAAACGAACGTATGCTTATTTAAATCACGCGCACTAAGTGCAAATGGCATGTGATCCAAAATACGCCTGCCATCGACTACACTACCGATTTTTATATTGTCGTCTTTGGCCCGACTGGCCACTAATGAAAATTTTTTTTCCAAACGAAGTTCAAAGTCAGGTACGCTCTCTGTCGGAACCGTACACAATAACCCTAATTCAGCCGAATTCAAATAAGAGCATAACGCATTTGGCTGATCGTTCTCCAAAAAATCAGGTATTCTCACGAAATCAGCATTCGATTTTTCAGGTTCAAAGGCAATCATCGGGAGCTTCTTTGCATCGATTTTTGATAGTTCACCGCTTAAACAGGCTCGAATCATATTTCGGGCGGCCTCAGATCCCGCGGAATATACGATAGCAGTTTGCCAGATGCCGTTGTTTTGTCCGCCTTTTAGTCTTTCGATTGCACCATCTGCATAGTTCATCAACTCTATTGCAAACCCATTCTGAATGTCTCCCGCAACTGTTTTCCCCTCAGTGATCGCCCTTGAAACTGACTCGCTGTAACCTTCCGCATGCGATTTTCCTTTTCCAGCAATATTCCCAATAACGGTTCCCAATCCGCCGCCAACCGCACCTCCAAGAGTGGTACCTGCAACGGTTCCAAGGCCCGGCGCCAGGAATGTACCTGCCAAAGCGCCCACCGCTGCACCGACTGCCGCTCCAGCGCCGCCGACTGCCTGAGCAGCTACATTGTTTTGGCTGTCATTGACCGAATTGGTCCGGGAATTCGTTTCCGAATAATTGCACGACCTCGCAACATTCCTTTTACTTACAGCAAAAGCTCTGTCTCTTACAGATATTAATTTAGAAATATCCTGAAAAATAATATCCTGCTTTACAGGCTTTGCAAGAAACAAAAGAACATACTCTTGTCCATTCAGACTCCGCATAATGGAAGATAAGCTGAAGTTTTGTTTCTTCCCATTCAAAAAAAGAGCGGGAATGCCCGACAAAATCCCATGGCTTACCTCTCTATGATTACACTGAAAGGAAGGCTTTATTTCCTTCAATTCTATTCCGGACAGCATTCCCTGCATCATTGTCTTAACGGAACCAACGCCGCCGCTTTGATACACACCAATCACAAGATTTGTAACACCCTCGGAACTTACTAATCCATAAGCAATCGGAATATCAATAGAATAGAATGCGGTAAACAACTTTTCAAAACGTTCGTTTACACTTTCGAACACTTTATCTGCATGATCAGCTGTACAACTACTGATTCGAAAGAACGTCATACTCTCCAGGCGCAACGTACTTTCGTTATCGAGCAAAGATTCCATATCGGATGGATCTACAAGGTACGAAGGATAAACGAGGTGCAAAAACTCCGCGACCTGATCGCCTACCATCCTGCTGTCCTCATGAAATTCCTTTCGGAGTTCCTCTTCTTTTTTCAAAGGTTCATTCTGATTCATATGCGTCGCCTCGTATGGTCTGTTTGATTTCTTCCACACGCTTGTTAAAATATGTTTCTATTTCATCAAACCATGTGAGAAACTGTTGCTTCATCTGTACAAAATACGTTTCTAACGCTGCTTTCGTCGCCTTTCTGCTTCTTTTAGGCTCAACGACATAATAGTCTGCCATCGCTGCGCCGATAGAAGCAATGATCAGCAAACTGACAGGAACCGGTACAAGACTTGAGAAGGAAAGCCTTTTCATCAACACCGTTCCAACCTCTGCCAGCCCTATCAAAGCAAAAGCTGCTCCACCTGTTTCCAATGCGCGAATCGTTCGGGACGCTTCTTTGTAATCCATTGTGACGTCTGGTGCAAACTGATACTTATTCAGCACTTCCTGACGAAGATTTGCCTCTATAAATTGATTCTGTCTGACCACATCTGTAAAAAAATCTGTCTCCATCACCGAATCAGATAATTCGAACAACATATCGCTCAGAATTGTTTTACTACGGGCAGCAAGTTCTGAACCAGCTAACTTCGTTACTCTGTCGACTGCCTCGCTATAAGTAGCAGCTTCACTAACAATCGCATGACTCTTTTTTATCAGTTCCTCAAACATGGTATCCACTTTCGGTTTCATCGATGTGCTGTACATATTTCCAAATACCTCCTTTTAACTTTTTAACCACGCCCTGAGATGCGCTGATTACTTCCGCCTGTTCCTGAAGATCCTTAATGATTTTCAGATTTTGCTCAGCTGTAATTTTGGCTTCCATAATGGCATCCAGCTCGACTTTCTTTGCTTTCGCATTTTGAGCAAGTTCTTCTATGTACTTTGTCCGGATATTCTCAACAAAATCTTCCAGGTTACTTATTAAATCATTCTTTAAAATACCCAAACGTTCCAGAATATTTTCTTTGATAAGATCGAAATGTTTATCCTGTACATAAACCGAATAGGAATGTGTCTTTTTAAACGTAATCCCTTCTTCGTAACGTTTCGTTTCCTCCGCCTTAGACTTTGTCGACTCCTTAATCTGTCTGAACGTTTCTTCTGTAAATTCTGGTTTTATTGATTGAAACGGAATCGAGCTCTTATCGCTCAAAGCGATCAGTTCTTTGTCAAACTCATCTACCACCTGGGTCTGAAGGGTTTTTGTAAGTTCCTTAAACTGATCGATTTTTTGTACAGATATTGTTTCCAGCTCAGAAAAAACCCCATCCGCTTTTGGATTTATGTTCTTCACCGCATTCAAAAAATCCTGAACAGCAAGTTCCGCTTCTTTTTTTATTATCCCCTCTTCCCCGCGAAATCGGCGCACCACACCGTCGACTCCGCGGCTCAGCTTATTTTGAATACTATCCAGTTCCTGCTTTACCATAGCAATTTTCCTGGCAAGTTCGTTTGGATCTTCAGCTTTTTCCCTGAACATATCGATACGTGAAATCGTATCGCTCCATAGCTTTGCATATATATTATTTATAGAATCCAGCAAAGCAGCCAGCAGAATATAATGGGCCTTTCTTCCGAACGTTTCCAATGAATCATACACCTGATGAAAACGGGATTTTTCCTGAAGTTTGTTAATAAAATCTGTCATGCTGCCGCATCCAAACAGTCCATTGGTTTGCGTATACGCTTTGGTCACAAAATCATCCAAGGTACCCTCGCTATTCAGTCGGCGTAATTCATCCTCAATATTCTCCACATGTATAAATTTTTTTGCATAAAGCTCCGCTTTGCTGTCAACAAACAAAATATTACTTTTATCCAGTTTTGAAGAAAACTGTTTATACGCCTCTTCCTCCAGTCTTCGAATATCTGCGTCATTTTTTGTCGCCATATGAGTCAGCACAAGAAACAGAGCCTTTTTATTTCTTACAACACTGACATTTTCCATAAATCGATGAAACTGTTCTGCTGCCAGGCCTTGTCCAATGACTGGTTTTAAAAAAATAACTGCATCTGCTTTCTTTATGTACTGCGAGGTTATAGACGATACGCCCCCACGAGCGCCGACACCCGGACTGTCAATGATCTCAATGCCTCTAAGATCCTCGTCAAAAGGAAACGTCACTTCAATTTTGGTAACGATGTCCTGCCAGAATTGTTTTTTATTCTCAATATATGCTCGTATTCGTTCGTTATAATCTGATAAATTATGAATATTGGCTGCTTTTACCTCTGGAGATTCTAACATCTTTGCTATTTCAGTTTCAGAAACAGAAATTTGAGCGCCTTTTTTACTCGCACGCAATCCGGATTTCACCAGGATCTCTCTGTTGATCGTTGGTACGGGAATACCTCTGTAATTATCGTCTAACGCCGCGTTTTTTTGAAGAAATTCACGCGCTGCATCATCCCCCCTGATCACGTCTTTCCGTCCATCTGCATAGGTAGCTTTTACAGAAAATTCTTTTCCGTACTTTATTGCAACAATGGCACTGGTACATTGTTTTACATCCATAGGAAGTAATTCCATACCTAAATAAGCATTGATAAACGTAGACTTTCCACTTTTTGACTCGCCGGCTACGATAATTGTAAATCTATCCTCCCTGACCCTTCCTGCCTTACCTCGAATATCCTCCATCAAATTACCCATACGTTCCAGCGGATCGGGTATACAGATTGCTCTTGCATATTCCTGTAATGCAGAAATAAGTTCCTCTAATTGATTATAGGAATCCAAAACTTCATTTTTCCTTGCTTTGTAGTCAACAACCATTTCGGTGCTCCTCCTCTAATTGTATTTATTGCGCTCTTATCAGCCGGTGGTCTCGCATCAGACGATGTCACCCATACGTTTGCCAATAAACCTTTTTACCTCAGAAATAGCGGCATCTCCATATAGATTATGGTATGCATCCAGGCGAAGATTGTCAATATATTTGTACGCATTTTTTGTCCATCTTTTTCAATCAGGTATTCCGGCACTTGCACATTGCCTGTTTTTATGGTACAATCTCATAAATTATAAAAATTTGCCGCCGGGTAACGCTGATTCTCATTCCATTAGGCCATCGCATGCCGCATTATACGTATCGTAGATGTCGTATGCACAGAAGGAATGATGAAACAGCGTTTTTATTATGTTATCCGGCAAATACAGTACATAGGGAGGAATCACAATGTTTCGGGAAATGAGAAGAAAAAAACAGATGCTGTCAGCGCAAAGATGTCAGGAGATATTAAAAGAGGGAACGTGCGGCGTACTGGCTGTTTTGGGAGACGACGATTATCCATACGCCGTTCCGCTCAATTATGTCTGCGATAACGGGCGGATTTATTTTCACTGCGCGTCAGAAGGACACAAGCTGGACGCGCTTCGAAAACATTCCAAAGTCTCTTTTTGCGTCATTGCAAAAGATCGCGTAATACCAGAAGAATACCGCACCGATTACCTTAGCGTCATTGCGTTTGGCCGTATCCGAATCCTGCAGCAGGAACAGGAAAAACGCAGAGCGCTGGAAATGCTTGCCCTCAGATATACGCCAAAAGATCCTGCCAGCAGGCGAAACGCCGAAATCGACCGTTTTTTGGATACGGTCTGTATGCTGGAAATGACCGTCGAACATCTCACCGGAAAAGAAGCCAAAAATCCCGATGCCTGAGAGCGCGGATGCAGCTGCCGCCAGAAAGGAGTATCAGATGAAACACCCGGATTGCTTTCATGAGTTTGCCAGATACGCTTCGATGAATGTACTTGGCATGCTGGGTCTGTCCTGTTATATACTTGCAGACACCTTTTTTATATCCAAAGGACTTGGCGCCGACGGCCTTACCGCGTTAAATCTGGCCATTCCCATATACAGCTTTATCCATGGAAGCGGCCTGATGATCGGCATGGGAGGCGGGGCCAGATATTCGATTTATAAAAGTATGGGAGATGAGAAGGAAACAAACCGCATTTTTACCAATGCGATTCTGTTTGCCGCTGTGCTGGCAGGTATCTATGTGTTCACCGGCATGTTTCTGACCGGTAACATCGTCGCGCTGTTAGGCGCTGACGCGGCTGTCAGCGAAATGACAGGAACCTATCTGAAAATGATACTGCTGTCTGCCCCGGCGTTTTTAATGAACAACGTCCTGCTTTGCTTCGTTCGAAACGACAAGGCGCCGCAGTTATCGATGCGTGCCATGTTAGGCGGCAGTCTGTCAAACGTTGTATTGGATTATCTTTTTATCTTTCCGTGTCAGATGGGTATTTTCGGCGCGGTGGCCGCGACCTGTCTGGCTCCGGTAATCAGCCTGCTGCTCCTCCTGCCGCATGCGCTGAAAAAAAATAACGAGTTTCATCTGATCCGGTGCATGCCTGACTGGAAACGTATCCGGGACATTCTGGTAAGCGGGGTTCCATCGCTGGTTACCGAGGTATCCTCCGGCATTGTAATGATCGTATTTAATGCCATGATCCTTAATCTGTCCGGCAATACCGGCGTTGCAGCGTATGGAATTATCGCGAATCTCTCGCTGGTCGTAATTTCGATGTTTAACGGAATCACTCAGGGCTTTCAGCCGGTTGTCAGCAGATATTATGGCGCGGGAGAATCTGAAAACGTACGTACAGTATTCCGATATGCGCTGACTGCCATGCTCGTTTTTTCCATTCTGATTTACGCGGGAACTTTCTTTTATGCGCCGCAGATCAGCGGTATTTTTAACAAAGAAGGAAATCCGACGCTACAGCGTATCGCCACACAGGGTTTAAAGCTGTATTTTATTGCATGTCCGTTTGTCGGATGCAACCTGATCATTTCAACCTATTTTACCTCGGTCGCACGGCCGCTGCCTGCAAATATCATTTCCGTACTGCGGGGATTTGTCGTAATCCTGCCTCTGGCTTTTTTCTTTGCGGCAGCTTTTCAAATGACCGGCATTTTTTGTGTATTTCCATGCACGGAATTACTCGTAAGCGTCATTGCCATCCTGTTTTACAGACATTATTCATGCGCGCCATGATGCCTCTGCCGGCGCCTGTGCCCATAACCGTCTGCCTCTGTTGTTTCGGCCTGCGTACTCTGCCCGGACACCTGACCGGATGCCGCATCGTCTGTTTCTCCGGTATGATGCGCGTCGCCCGTTGCTTCGGTATCCGCAGCCGCGCTGTGCCCGTGGCCGGCGCCGCTGCCGCTGCCATGCTCATGCTCGATAATCTGGTTATGAATCTGCGCCATACTCATATTTTTACAGTCGTCTACCGTTACGCTTTCATCATACTGCAGCAGCTGCAGATACGCGGAATATTTGCCGACGGACAACCCGTTGTCATGTGCGTTCGAAGCCACTTCCACATCCACGCTGACGCTGCGGGAGCCATGTCCGATATGACTGCAGCACTGCTCCACACCCGACTTTAATTCTGTCCTGGAGCTGTCTGCGGCAACGGTAAGCACCAGCTCTTCGTCAGAGCTCAAATACGACTGCAGCCCCCGGCTTTCTGTAATCATATGAATCGCCTGTATATATTTTTTCCATTTTAGCGGCAGATCTTTAATCAGCTCGTCGCCCTGCGGATTATATGCCGTCACGGATATGACGCGGTCAAAACGGTTCAGCGCCAGCTCCATCGAAGGATTGATATCGATGCTCACATAAGAAACCGGCTCTAGCAGCCAGAAATTACCTCCGATTCCGATTGCCAGAAGAGCGATCGTACAGACTACGGCAAGTGACCCCGGAACTGACAGCGGAAAAAAAGACGGCCTCTTTTACCTGCGCATTTGCGCCAGGTACTGCATCGTAGAATGCCGAAGCGCGGCATCTGCTTTTACATTGTCAAATGCATCCTGTATCTTATTTGCCAATTCCATCACCTCCGAGTTCTTTTTTTAATATCCCCCGTCCTCTGGAAAGCAGAGAATACACGGTATTTTCTTTCTTTCCGAGTATCGCTCCGATCTCGGATGCTTTGTATCCTTCATAATAATGCAGATATATGACATCCTTATATTGCTTTGGCAGGGATAACACTGCTTCCAAAACCTCCTGGTGATCCTCCGGAATGTCCGCGGCAAGTTCTGCGATCGCCTGCAGAGGAACCATGTTTCTGCGGAAAAAGCTCTTTAGGTAATCCTTGCAGCCGTTGATCGCTACGCGCAGCAGCCACGCCTTTTCATGCTCCTCGTCATGAAAAACCTCTTCGTGCATCATATATTTTAAAAAGACATTCTGAAATACATCTTCGGTATCCGCCTGATTTTTCAGATGATAAAAGCAGATGCGCTGTATCATATCTGCGTATTTTTCGACTGCATGATTTACTTCTTCTTCACTCCGCATCTGCTCCCCCTGCCTTTCTCCTCTGTCACGTATCCGATCGATTTGTTCCAATCCATACGTTCTATAAGAACACGATTGAACGCGCGATATCCTTGCGTCTGAAAAAATAATATTAATAATAATAAGATAAAAACCAGTCGGCAAATCTTTGGATTCCAGCCGCAATTGGCGTATCCGGCCGAAAGCCGAAGTCTTTTTCCAAATCCGAAATATCCGCGAACGTCTGATAAACATCTCCCGGCTGCATCGGCAGAAATTCCTTCTGCGCGGTCTTTCCCAGACACTGCTCAAGTAGTTCGATAAAATGCATCAGCTTTACCGGCTGGTTGTTTCCGATGTTATAGACTTTATGGCGAACGCCGTCTGTTTCTTCCGGCGCGTTTTCCAAAATCGCAGCAATTCCGTTTACAATATCGTCCACATACGTAAAATCACGCATCATATCTCCCCGATTATACACCTGAATCGGTTCGTTTCGCATCATCTTTTCCGCGAATTTAAAATATGCCATATCCGGCCTGCCCATCGGCCCGTAAACGGTAAAAAAACGCAGACCGGTCGCCGGAATCTGATAGAGTCTGCTGTAGCAGTACGCCATCAGTTCGTTCGATTTTTTGGTAGCCGCATACAGGCTCACCGGATGGTCGGTTCTGTCTTCGGTCGAAAACGGCACTTTTTTGTTTGCGCCATATACCGAACTGGAAGAGGCATATACCAGATGGCTGACCGGATACTGCCGGCAGCACTCTAACAGATTGAAAAACCCGATGATATTGGACTGCATATAGTGCTGCGGATGATCGATACTGTAACGTACACCTGCCTGCGCCGCAAGATTTACCACGATCCTGGGCCTGTCTTCGATAAATATCTGCTCCAGCGCCTGTCTGTCAGCCAGATCAGCCTGTACAAAGCGAAACCGGCCGGATTGGCGAAGCAGCTGCAGACGCGTTTCTTTTAACGATACGTCATAATAATCGTTCATATTGTCAAGACCGGTTACGCTGCATCCATAGTCCAAAAGCGCTTTGCTTAAATAATAACCGATAAATCCGGCGCTGCCGGTTACCAGTATGTTTCCTGTGCGTTCTAATTTTTTTCTGTTTTTACTCATAATCTGCTCCTGCCTGCAGTAAATAATAGTTCCAAATATCTAATACAATGCTTTCCCGATCCTTTTTTTCCAATTGCAGGAAAATACGCATCTGCCTGTCAGTTCCTGAAAGTATCCGCTCCATTGGTACATCGAGCAGTCCGCACAGCTGGTACAGATTGTCCAGTCCCGGCAGCGTTCTTCCCTCAAACCATGCATACACGGACTGCTGACTGATGTGCAGCTCTTTTTGAATCCGTCTGACCGTAAACCCTCGTTCCAGGCACAGTTGTCTTAGTTTTTTTCCTGTCTGTACAGGATCGATACCTGCCGCGCCCGATGAAGAAAGCTCCAGACATACGCATTCCACCTGATGTTCCTCTAACGATGCCAGATACCGGATCAAATCGCTCATGGTCATTTCTCCTTATGCGGTTTTATCTTTGCGGTTATACAAAAACATCAGCACCGAGGAGCCGGTAATCAGCAGATATCCGATTATACTATATCGATCCGGAATCTCCCCAAACAGCGCGAATCCAAATATAGACGCAAAAATAATCTGTGAATAGTCATAAATCGAGATCTTTTTCGCCGGCGCGTAAGTATACGCCGCCGTAATCGAAAACTGTCCTCCCGCCGCGCATACGCCGGCCAGCAGCAAAACGGCCTGCTGACGCAGCGTCATTGGCGTAACATGGACGATCAGCCATGGCACGACCGCCAGACAGGAAAACAGTGAAAAATAAAACACAATGACCGGGCCTTTTATCTGCATCGAGCCCAGCTTTCGTACCATCGTATAAGCCAGTCCCGCTCCAAGTCCGCCAAATACCCCTATCAGAGCAGGCAGGACAGCCGCATTCTCAAAACCGGGCTTAACAATAAAGAAGCAGCCGCCAAACGCCGTTAACACACAAATCGCCTGAAATGGCCGGATCGTTTCTTTTAACAGCAGAAACGAAAAAACAACGGCAAAAAACGGCGACAGCTTATTTAAAATAGAAGCGTCCGCAATCAGCAGATGATCGATCGCATAAAAATTGCAGAGAATGCCAAGCGTGCCGAACAGACACCGCAAAGCCAGGGCCGGATACGCTTTTTGGGGAATGCGCAGCGGCATACGGCTGCGAAATACCATCGCTGCGGCAATCACCGCCGCTACCAGATTGCGGTAAAAGCTCTTTTGTACGGACGGCAGATCACCTGCAAGCCGTACACAGACATTCATACATGCAAAACAAAACGCCGATAGCAGGATGCATATCACGCCGCGGACATACCAGTCATGCTTTGCGTCACTCATAACGGTTTTCCTGCCGCCAGCAGCGGTCTGCGGCCTCCTGCCTCATCCGTCTCATACACGTCTCTGCGATGAATCTGCATCGCATAAGGGTTGTAGTTCAGACCGGCAAATTCGTAAAATGCCTCCAGCACGAGTTCCGGTTTGACATTATCCGTACTTCCGGTACAGACGTTTACATAAAGCGCCGGACGATCCAGATATTTCTTCTGCGGCTCAAGCATCCGCATCTCATAGATCAGCTGTTTAAAGTCCATGACCTTTTCACTTTTCTTTGTTTTTTTTGTAATGAGCACTTCTTCCCGGTCGGTATAAAACTGACGCAGCAGCGCCTGGAATGTTTCCTGATCTGACAGCTGCGGCGGCATCTCGTATTCCTGCCGGTACCAGATCTCATAATCTGCCGCCTTTACGACCGACATGGCTGTTTTGGCATGATCGTCCAGCTGTATGTAGCCTGTGACCTTAAGACCTTCCGGCATGACTGCGTTCAGCGCGTCCATTGCGTCTTTGGAAGAACGGGAAGTATGCGCCTCTATATCCAGATATTCCCCATCGCTGGTAAGTCCGACGCCCAGCGGGGCTGCAAACGACATGACAGGATGCGGCCGAAACCCTTTCGAATAGCAGATATCGATCCCGCTCATACGTATCGCCTTTTGAAAAAACCGCATCAGATCCAGATGTCCGACAAATTTCATACTGCCATGTTTACTAAACTTTATCCTGATTTTCAAAGCAGACTCCTCCTCCAAACTGATTTGCGCCGCAGCCGCTGCACTGCATCCGGCAGTTCTTTGTTACGATCCCTTCCAGCGATCGTTTCCATTCCCGCAGCAGGTATTCCTTTGACACGCCGTTATCGATAAAATCCCACGGAAATATTTCGTCATCCGCACGCTCGCGCATCGTATAAAAATCCGGATCGACGCCTGCTTTTTCAAACGCGCGCTCCCAGCGGTCATGATCGTAATACTCAGCCAATGCGTCAAACACTGCTCCGTCCTCATATGCATACAGGATCGCCTTTGCAATGCTG
>ERZ779632.776-NODE-776-length-15822-cov-6.404706_pt1 | contig 15822 bp, 36 predicted proteins | sample MGYA00514194_ERZ779632 | MGnify/ENA primary metagenome ERZ779632 (study PRJEB29562, sample SAMEA4376704) | mouse gut metagenome | isolation source: Cecum | study: EMG produced TPA metagenomics assembly of the A DSS colitis mouse model was used to assess the...
TGGAAGGGTATATCCTGGAGCGGTCCACGGACGGCGGAAAATCCTGGTCCCAGGTCTACCAGGGCAGCAGCCGTAGCACCACCAACACGGTGGCGTTTGGCACGGCCAGCGTGACCTACCGGGTAAAAGCCTATGACAGCGAGGGCCTGTCCTCCGCCTATAAGACCAGCAGCCAGGTGACAGTAACCAATAACAACGCGCCCACCGCGCCGCCCAGTATCACGGTTCCGAATACCGTGCTGGGCGGCGCTACGCTTACCGTGACCTGGGGAGCGGCCAGCGACGTGGACGGAAATCTGGCAGGGTACAGCCTGGAGCGCCGGGTAGACGGCGGGGCCTGGGCGGTGGTCTACACCGGGAACACCCTGAGCTACACCGACACCATCACGAAGGGCTGGGCCAGTGTGACCTACCGGGTCCGGGCCTACGACAGCAACAACGCTTACAGCGGCTACGCCACGTCCGCCGACCGGCCGGTGAACAACAACACGGCCCCGGAGATTGCCTGTGCATCCCCCAGCGGGAGCGACCTGGGCAAGAAGGATTCCGGCTTCGTCGTGTCCTACACGGTGGCCGACGCGGACGGGGACGAGGTTTCCGTCACTGAGGACATCGACGGCGTGACGAAGCGGACCTTCACCGCGGCCCTGGGTACGAGCAACAGTTTCAAGGTCACCGGCGAGACCTTTATGAAGTTGCTGAACGGCAGCCACAAGCTGAACATCATCGCCAGCGACGGCAAGGCCAGCACGACCCACAGCCTGACCTTCAGCAAGGAGATTACCGCCGCCTCCGTCACGCTGGAGGAGCCCATGGAGGCGGACGCGCAAATCACCATCTGCGTCCTGTCCGTGGCCGGCTTCATCCCGGCGGATGCCAAGTACACCGTTGAGGTGACCAACAACGCCAAGGACGACGCCCCGGTCTGGGAGGACTGCACCGCTGAGGTGAAGAGCGGAGCGAACTACATCTTCAAGAACCATGAGGCCGCCAACGGCTTCGCGTTCGATTTCCGCGTGACGGCGGAGCGCGGGGCCAGCGGCGAGGGCGGCTACATCACGTCTGTGCAGGGAGGTTTCCAGTAATGGGAGTGAAACGGCTGAGGAAGGATTCCGTGGCTGAGCTGCGGAAGCAGAAAACCAGGGCTCAGCTCCAGGAGGAGAACGAGCAGCTCCAGAAGAAGGTCGAGACGCTGGAGGGCCAGCTCACCGACACGCAGATGGCGTTGTGTGATGTGTACGAGCTGCTGGAAGGCGGTGAGGGGTAATGGCGAAGGTGTACGCTGACCTGATCCGCAAGGGCATGAAGACCATCGAAGACGTTCCGGCCCGCCTGCGGGCCGATGTCGAGGCGCTGCTGAAGGAGCCTGCCAATGAGTAGGTTCCGGGAGTGGCTGCTGAAAATCTTGCTCAGGAAGGAGGTGCAGACCATGGCCGTCGTGTATGCGACCCTGATTATCAAGGGCAAGAAGACCTTGGAGCAGGTTCCCGCCAAGCTCCGTGAGGAGGTGGAGGACATCCTGGAGACCCTGGAAGTCAAGGTCTAAGGACCCGCAGCAAAGTGGCCGCTCCCGTTATCGGGGGCGGCCTTTTGCGTATCAAAAAAGCGAAATCCGTATCAAACAGGAGGAAAAGTGTAGAAATGAACGTCCAAGAGCTTTTAGCTGGCGGGGGCGGTTTGCTTCTGGTGTTGATGACCCTTGTGCAGATCGCCCCCGTCAAGATTAACCCCTGGTCCTGGCTGGCGAAGACCGTCGGGAAGGCCATCAATTCCGAAGTCTCGAAGGAGCTGGGTGAAATCAGCAAGAAGCTGGATGCCCATGTGACCATGGACGACCGGCGTACCGCAGACGGTCACCGGGCCCGCATCCTGCATTTCAACAATGAGCTGCTGCGGGACATCGACCACACGAAAGAGGAGTTTACGGAGGTCCTGACCGAAATTGACGCCTATGAGGAGTATTGCCGGGAGCACCCTGAGTACCCGAATAACCGGGCTGTCCTTGCCATCGAGAACATTCGGGAGGTCTACAAGGAACGCCTGAAACTGCATGATTTTCTCCAGGAGAGCAGCGCGGCGCGGCGACAGGAGCAGACACCATGAAGGATGTACTGATTGCCGGCGGCGGTCTGGCGGTCGGACTGGTCCTGGGTGTCCTATACGGCGAGGCCACATACCGGCACCTGCGGAAGCAAGTCAGGGAGCTGAAAGCCGGCACAACGCCGAAGAGCATCCTGCGGTCGGTGACAAGGTTCCTGTTCGTCACCACGCAGATATTCGCCCTGGGCTGGGTGTCGTGGTCGTATGTCATCGCCACCTACTCCACCGTCGTGCTGGCTCAGCCGTTCCCGGTAGAGGAGCTGAGCCGGCAGGCCATCATCACGCTCCTGGGCATGAGTGGCCTGAAGGTGGTGGAGAACATCTTCGAGCACAATGAGGGGCCGGTGTTCGGGAAGAGCCCAGGGGCGGGGGAGCCCCCGCAGGAGGAGCCCCCAGATGAAACAGAAGCGGAGGGATAAGACGTGACCACAGAAGAGAAGATTTGGAGCTATCTGAAGGCCCAGGGCTTGACCGATGCCGGCACCGCCGGTCTGATGGGCAACCTGTACGCTGAAAGCGGGCTCCGTCCAAACAACCTCCAGAACAGCTACGAGGGCAAACTGGGCATGGCCGACGCTGAGTATACCGAGATGGTGGACTGCGGCAGTTACGCCAACTTCATCCATGACAGCGCCGGGTACGGCCTGTGCCAGTGGACGTACTGGAGCCGGAAGGCTGCGCTGCTGTCCTATGCAAAGGCTGCGGGTAAATCCATCGGCGACCTGGAGATGCAGCTCGGCTTTTTGATGCAGGAGCTGACCAGCGGCTATAAGTCGGTGCTGAGCATCCTGAAGACGGCCACCACCGTCCGGGCCGCCTCCGATGCTGTGCTGGTTCAGTTTGAGCGTCCGGCAGATCAGAGTGAGACGGCCAAGGCGCGGCGGGCCAGCTACGGCCAGAAGTATTTCGACAAGTACGCCGGAAAGGAGAGCCAGACCATGAGCTTCACGCCCAGATTGACCAGGCCGGAGGCCGGGAACAAGTATTACATCACGAAGGCCGCCGGAGGGTGGTCGGATGCCGTGAAGGGCAGCCCCACCGATGCCGCCTGCAACGTGCTGGCGAACTGTGTGGGATATGCCTACGGCCGGTTCAATGAGATTGTGGGTGCAAGCTGCTGTAAGTACCTGCGGCCCGTGAACGCGGAGAACTTCATCCAGTACGCCGGCGGTCTGGAGGTCGGCCAGGAGCCGAGGCTGGGGGCCTGCGCCGTCTGGCAGAAGGGCTCCACCCTGAAGGGCTCCGACGGTGCCGGCCATGTCGCCATCGTGGAGAAGATTATCAGCTCCACGGAGATTGTCACGTCCGAGAGCGGCTGGAACGCCAAGAAGCCGTTCTGGACACAGACCCGAAAGAAGGGGAGCGGCAACTGGGGCCAGGGGAGCGGCTATAAGTTCCTGGGCTTCATCTACAACCCGGCCCCTTGCTGCCAGGGGACACCTACCGTCACAACGCCCACGGCCCCGGTCACTAAGCCGACTTCTACGACCGAGAAGAAGGCCAAGGATGCGGCGAGGTCCTTCGATAAGAAGCTGGCCGGCACCTATGCCGTCACCGCAGAGAGGGGCCTCCATATCCGAAGCGGCGCCGGGAGCGGGAAAGACAGCCTCACCGTCCTGCCCTTCGGGACCAAGGTGAGGAACTACGGCTACTACACGCTGTCCGGTGGCGTGAAGTGGCTCTATATCCAGGTTACCATGAGCGGGACCACATACACCGGCTTTTGCAGCGCCGAATGGCTGAAGAAACAGTGAGCGCCGTCAGGTGCTCGGTGTGCGGGCGGGAAATCGCCACCATACGGCCATGCAGCTACAACCGGAAAGGGCTCTACACCTGCGACGGCTGCTGTGAGAAGTGCTACCGCAGCGAGCCCTTCCCGTGCAGAGAGTATGAAGAAAGGCGAGCCACCGAGCCCGCCACCGATTAACAAGGAGGAAAATCATGCAGAACATTGTGCAGAGCATCCCTGTCGTCGTTTCCATCATCCTGCCCGTGGTGCTGGCGCTGATGATCGTGACCAACATCATCGTCCAGGTCCTGAAGGACCTCACCTGGGGCAAGCTGCCCACGAACGTGCTGGCCTTCATCGTCGCCATGGCTGTGACGCTGCTGGCCTTCGTCGCCTGGTGCCAGATTGCCGGCATCCCCGTCACCTGGTACATGGTGGTCGGTGCCATCGTCCTGGGCTTCTTCGTCTGCTTCGCTGCTATGTATGGTTTCGATAAACTGAAGCAGACCATGGAGCAGCTCAACAGTATCAAGCGGAAGAACGAGTGACAGCGTTCTCCGGCTCCTGGGCCTACCGTTGATGGCCGCGTCCCTACGCAGCAATAGGCGGCCTGGGAGCCACCATAGCCCCTATCTCGGCTTCGGCTGGGATAGGGGCTTTTTTGTTGTTTTTGCACGGATTTAGCTGCCAAAATTGTGCGCTTTATCACATTTCAACTTTTAAGACAGAAAAGGACTGATTTTCTCCTGATTTTGAGGATTTTCAGAACGGGAAAAAATGGTAAATCGACGTTGATTTGTTCAGAATATACTTATACCACCCCAGGGAAACGTGCGTCTAAGACCCGTCTAAGCCCGTTCTAAGACGTGTTTTCCCTGGGAGACGATTAGGGCCAAAAATCCGCCATCCACGGACAGGGATTTGGAGTACCTGGGGCGGACTTTACATCTGTATCAATACAGAAAGCGCAAATGCCCTCTACAATCGAAATACAGCCCCGTAAATGCGACCTGAGCCATGCACCTATAAAAATACTTACCGGGACGGAAAGCACCGTTAAAACGAACCACAGCGCGAAATAAGCCCCCTTACCAGAAGCGGCTCGATTTTAAGCCCGCAAAACTGGTGAGGGGGCGTTCTTTTTTTGCCTGAAATCGTCCATTTACATTTGAAATAGAACAAAATGAAGCTATTGATTGACAGGAAGAAAAATTTTGAAAAAAATCAATTTCTGACTTGACATTACCGTGACGGTAAGTTAGAATGATGACAATGAAACTTACCAAGACGGTAAGAATTTGAGCGGAAGGCCGAAAGGCCAGGAGGTAAATGGAATGAAAAAGTATCTGGTCGAGTACGAAAATCTCTGCGTTCTGTTTGGAGATAGGCACGATTCCAAAATCGTTGAAGCAGAGAACGAGAAGCAAGCAATCGGCAAGGTAGCGTGTGGGAGTGGCTATGTGCTTGGCCACTTCAAGGTGACAGAAATCCAGCCCACCTGATGAGAGCCGGATGACGACCGGCCGAAACCACCCGGCAGCCAGCCGGGGAGGGTCGTGGGAAGTCAGTCCCCAACAACGAATGAGCAGGCCGATTGGCCGGGAGGTAACGATATGAAGAGCAAAGTTTACGAGCTGAAAGGCAAGCTGTTCCGCTACAACTTCGACCGCTGCGTGGTCGAGTATGTCGCCAAGGCCGGCGAGGAGGAGCTGAAGGACGAGGCCGAGTGGCTGGAGCGGTACGGCCGCCCCCTGTTCGGCCTGGACGCCGACGGCTACATGGTGCTGGACAGCGCGGGCCTGAGCCGGGAGAACTGGGAGAACCGCGAGGCCCGCGACAGCTACCTGTTCGCCTGGACCACGGACCTGGACGAAGAGGCCGCTGCGCTGGCGGCGGACTTCGAGAAGTACGAGCTGCCCTATCTGGTGTAAGGAGGAGAACGAGATGACGAAGAGCTACATCGAGAGCAGGCTGGAGAACCTGCGGAACGCCCTGAGCTGGAAGGAGAAGGAGTGTGAGGAGCTCCGCCTGAGCTTCGCCAAGAACGTCAGCAAGCGCACCGCCGAGGAGATTGCCCACGGATGGCTGGAGAGCGACATCAACAGCATCAGCCGCTCGGTCGAGGAAATCAGGAGCCTCCGCGACCAGATTGCGCTGCTGGAGTACCTCCTGAAGAACTACGAGAAGGGGGACGACTGCGGTGAGTAACTACTACTACACCTTCGGGTGTGACCCTGGCTTCCCGTACCGCGACGGCTGGGTGGTGGTCAGGGCCGCCTCCTGGGAGGAAGCGCACCGGAAGTTCCGCGCCCGGTTCCCGGACCGGCATGAGAACACGCTGAACTGTTCCTTCTTCTACAACGAGAAGAAGTGGGCCCAGATGGACCCGGAGCACAGGTGGACCGGCTGGAAGCTCCACGAAGTCATCGAGTAGGGGGCGGACCGATGTTTACGCCTGAGACCCTCGGTGACGCTGTGATAGCCCTCGGCATCATCAGCGTGTACCTGCTTATCCTGGGCGTCGGCTGCCTGGTGGCCGACTATGTGTTCCCGCATATCCCGTTCATAGAGCGGTTCTTGGACAGCCTTCCCGACTGGGATGAAGAGGAGGATGAGCTATGATTATCCGCAACAAAGAAGACCTGCGCCTCGCCTATGAGCTGCTGAATGAGTGGAAAGAGTGGGGCCAGGGGGACAGCCAGAAGGCGATGGAGCTGAAGAAGCGCATCCGGTCCTATCTGCACCTTCCGCACAGCTCCCGTATCGTCCGCGACTACGGCATCGACGGCTATATCAGTCTTATGCAGCTCCCGGAGTTCCTGGACAGCGAGAGCATGGAGGATGTGGTCGAGTGGTTCGAGAGTGAGTGCTACATCGAGCCTACCTACTCCGCCTATGATTGCACCGGGCGGCCGTTCACAAACTGGTACAAGGTGTTCCGGCGGCTGGGCCACTGGTTTGCCTACCATTCCGTATCATTTGACGTTTGAAAGGAGAAAAGACCATGGCGAATATGAGCTACTGCCGGTTCCAGAACACGCGGTCTGATATGGAGGACTGCCTGGATGCCCTGCGCGACAACAAGATGCTGAGCGAGAGCGAGGCCAAGGCCGCCCGCTGGATGTTCGATGACATCCTGAGCTTCTGCCGGGAGAACGGTATCATCGACAGCTTCGACGGTGAGGAGCTCCATAGCTTCTTCGAGAGCATGACCCGGAAGGAGGACGACGATGAGTAGTGTCCGCTGGTCCCAGTGGGGTGACCGTGGCATGATCTGCCGCGGCATTATGCCGAAGCGGGAGATGCAGTCCGAGCTCCGGCGGTTCGAGGCCAGAGCGAAGGAGCTCCTGGAGGAGACCGGGGCTGACCATGTGCTGTACGGCCGGAAGTTCTACAACGAGGCCGGGGAGCTGGAGGAGCTCCGCTTCTACCTGCTCCCGATGAGCGATGAGACGTTTGAGGAAAGGGTGGTTCCGCTGAAGAATCAGCAGGTGTACGCCCTCCACAAGATGAAGTGAGGAGGAACGAGCGATGAGAGTGTATGCGGTGGCGTTCCGCGCCAATGGAACCTACCATGTGTCCCAGGAAGCATACAGCAGCCTGGAGGCTGCCCAGCGGTTCATCGAGACCCGGAAGCCGTGTCCGAAGAAGGTCCGCGAGATGCTCTATCAGGACAGCGAGGGCGGCGAGTATTTCATCCACGACCTGCTGGTGCGCGAGGACGGCGAGAAGAAGACCTTCTGGCGGGTCTGCCAGAAATACTTCGACGATGGCAGGGTGGTCGTGGGTGTTTACTCCGTCAAGGCCGACAAGCTGCCTGAGAGCACGTCGGTCGAGGGCAAGAACTTCGACGAGTACAATGACTACTTCGAGACCCGCCAGGAGGCGGATGAGTGGGCCGACAACGCCCGGAAAGCGTGAGGAGGAACGACCATGAACAAAGAGCGCAGGAAGAACATCCAGGGCATCCTGGACCAGCTCGAAGAGCTGAAGGGCTCCCTGGAGGAAGTCCAGGCCGAAGAAGAGGAGTACCGGGACAACATCCCGGAGAACCTCCAGGGTTCCGAGCGGTATGAGAAGGCTGACGAAGCCTGCGATACGCTCAGCGAGGCGGTGGACAGCCTCGACGACATCATCTGCGAGCTGGGCAATCTGATTGAGGGGTAGGTGATCTGCATGGGACGCGGGAATGTGTGCGTGTCTGGTCCGTATGAGGGCCTGTACTACATCGACAACGACGACTTTCACGTCTACCGCCGGAATGAGCCGGACAGCGACGAGGAGTTCCAGACCCGGCTGCTGAAGGACCTCAGCCATGAAGAGCTCACCAGCGGCGAGTGGTACTTCGACGAGTGGGAGAGCTTGGACGAGGAGGACAGCATCCTGGAGTGCTTCGTCGAGAGCTTCACCCGAATGTTCCGCAGCTTCGAGCGGCCGGAGCGGGGGATGTGGCTCACTGAGCCTGGGTTCGGCGGCCGTTCCAGGCGGGTCCTCCTGGAGAGCAAGCTGTTCTACATCGCGCTGGAGGACAACGAGTGGTCGCTGGCCGTGGAGCTGCTCCAGAAGGAGGACCCCTACGATGACCACCTCAGCGGGCTCCAGGGGAGGCACTACCAGAAGTACCTGGACGGCATCAAGAGGTGCCTGCTTGAAGTCCTGCCCGGTATCGGGACCTACGGTGGAGCCTGGACCTCTGGCAGAATCACCAGGGAGGAGCTGGCGTCGGCATGAAGCGAGTATCGGACCTGAAACGAGGGGATGTCATCGTAGCCGGAGGCGTTGAGTTCGTGGTGAAGGCTGCGGCCACCCTCCCGAACGGAAAGACCACGCTGGTGTTTCGAGATATGCCGGCGACAACGGAGAATCTGGCAGCCTACGGAGAGCTGCTGCGGATTATGAAAGAATGGAAGGAGAAAGACAATGAGCGAGAAGAAGTTCACGGTCCGACCTCAGATTGAGGTCAACCTGAGCCAGCAGGACATCGACGACATCATGGTCACAGCCCTGGAGGGCGGTATCACCGGCTGGTGCCGGAAGGCCGTGGTGGTCGGCGAGTACCTCGGCGAGTGTGCCAGCGATCAGATTTCCAGGGGTGGGGCGCTCGTCCTGTACGACGCTGAGAGCTCCGACAAGTGGGAGCTGACCCTGGAGAAGTTCCTGAACGGGGTGAAGCTGTACTTCGAGGATGGCTGCCACGTCCAGGTCGAGGACGGCTGCATCGACACCTGCGACATCGACGCCAACGACGCCGACTGCATCATCCAGTTCGCGCTGTTCGGGGAGGTGGTGTTCGGATGACGGCCCTGAAGAGCAAGGCGTTTGACATCGCCTATGACCTGTATAACCGGGATGCCCTCAGCGGCGACGACTACGCTGCCATCCGCGATGCCCTGGAGGAAGTCGAGACGTTGCGGGACCGGGACGAGGCCCTGGAGGAGATGTGGCACCAGTTCGCCGATGTCCCGATGAACCCGAAGACTGAGTGCATCGAGGAGGAGTTCTTCGGTTGGGGGCCGGGGGTGAGCCGGGAGGAAATCTGGCATTGGTTCGACCGGCGGCACAGCAAGGGCATCGGCTATCTGCTGTATGGCGACGGTATCGACAGGACGGACCAGTTCGCCAAGATGGTCTACCTGAAGCAGCTCTGCATTGAGTGCGAGTCCTGCACCTGCCAGTTCAATCACAGGGGCCAGTGCCGGTTCGCCATGGTCCATGAGCGCAAGCCCCGCATCACTGACGATGATGGCTGCATCGACTACGACTACCAGGAGGGAGAGACATGAAGAGAGAAGAGCTGGAGAAGTTGGCTGCCAGCTTCCAAGCCAAGGCTGACACCGCCTTTCAGAACTACCAGGAGACTGGTATGAGCCGGTACGGTAGCACGGCCCGCAGGAACGAGGACATCGCCGATGCTCTGCGTATAGCTGCCGGCGCTACGGATGAGCACCAAGCCTACATCAACCTGAAGATGGAGATGTCCAACTTTGCCAGCAGGGCGAGGAAAGTGGGGCTCACCACGGATGAAAAAGAGCGGGCCGAGCTGTTGGAGTCCCTGGTCCGGGACATCATCTCCTGCGGTTGCCTGTATGGTCTGATTGGAAAGGAATGAGGTGAGGATATGAAAAGCGACATCCGTTGCTCAGCTTGCCCGCTGATGAAGATAGCAGGTCGTGCCAAGTACAACGGGAATAACGACCACATGGACCGACCGAGAGGCCGCTGCTTCTGCAAGCACCCGGACGCAGAAGCCGCCTTCAAGCTGGTTTGCCCGCAGAGCCCCCGAAACGCAACCTTTATCGCGTTCACCAGAGGCGCTACCGATGGGCCGGACATCAAGACGGTGCCCAAGTGGTGCCCCAGGAAGCTGGCCGAGAGGCCCGTGGAGATCAGCAAAAAGCAGGCGTACCAGGTCATCGACAGCCGGAGGCCCCACGGCCTGTTCTTCCTGAAGGACGGCGAGGTCTATGTCGGCATCGACAACAGAACCGGAGATGCCTGGACGGAGGAGTTCGCCACGAAGAGCGACTGCCTGAAGTGGCTGAAAAACTGGGAGCATGACGAGGAAGGAGACGTGGCTGATGAAAGCGTCTGACATGGTGCGATCCGCGCTGGCGAGCGCAGGGAAGACCCAGCGGGAGCTGGCCGAGTTTATGGGCTGGAGCCCGCAGAATCTCAGCGGCCGCCTGAAGAACGATACCTTGACCTTAGACGCGCGGACTAAGGCCCTGAGCATGACCGGCTACACGGTGAAGATGGTCAGCACCGCCGGCCAGGAGCTCCCCGCGCTGGGGAACAGCAGCAGCCCGCGGCTGGTCCAGATGGTGGACGGTGTGACCTACGACACCAGCAAGGCGGAGTCCCTCTGCACCAGCAAAGCGGAGCACAGCGACGAGTTCTACATGGAGCTCTTCAAAGACCCGTCAGGGGCCTATTTCCTGGCCTTTTACCAGGTCTGGGAGGGTGGCTATAACCACATATCCCCCATGAGCAAGGCGGCGTCTAAGCGGTTCTGGGCTCGTTACAGCGGCCTCCCGGAGAGCGAGATGAAGTAACCAGCAGCTTCCCGCTGCGGTAAGTCTGGCCCAGGGTATGACATCCCGCAAAATCGCGCAGAACACCTTCAAAAGTGCTAAAAATCAAGTGTTTTGAGGATAGCGAAAAATATTTTGCTATTTTTCAATTTTGACTTGACATTACCGTGTCGGTAAGTTAGAATGTGAGCATGATAAAAAACTTATCCAAGACGGTCAGTTTTTGAAGGAGGACGATGAGATGAAGCGAGACATTCTGAAGCTCATCAAAACCGATATGTGGGAGACCCGACACTGTAAGAAGGACATCCGGGCTATGCTCAAATACGAGCTTGCTGAGCTGGAGGCCCGCCGGAAAGAAGCCCTCGCTGATAACGCTGCGCTGGGTGTCAGCCCGGAATCCCTGGCCTACTTCAACCGGCAGACCAACGAGACCTATGACCGGCGCCGCCAGGAGCTCATCGGCCAGGTGATCGACCGCTTCCACAACGACCAGATGTACCACCTGATTTACAAGGACGGCAGCGAGGTCTGCATCCTCGCCGAAGAAATCCTGAGCGGTATGCCGTTCCCGAAGATGTCCGACATCGTGTACGCTGAGCTTTCCAGCGCGGATGACCACATGGACACCGAGACCGGCGACCTTGACTGGTACACCGACGAGCGTATGGAAGCCTGCGACTGGAACTACGAAGTCGAAGACGACCGCCGGTGGCAGTATGAAACGGCAATTCAGTTTAAGTTCGGGACTGAGTGGAGCCAGCAGTACAGCCGCAAGCATCCTGAGTTCGTTCCGATGGAAGTCTGAGAGAGGAGGCCCAGAAATGATGAATGTCCGTGAGCACATGGCGGCCGCCGGGTACGACCTGGCCGCCGCCTGGGAGCCGGAGCACATCTGGCCCGAAGCTGGCACGATGGAGTGTGAGCGGGTCAAGATTGAGACCTTCCGCTGCCGGCCGACCTGCTATGAGGAGATGCTGGGGGTGCGGGCGACGGCCATCGTCCGGTACACCGACGGCTGCGAGCGCCCGTACCCGGAGGGCTGGCCGGAGAGCATGGCCGCCAGCATCACCGCCTATTTCCACATTGAGAAGGAGGCGAGCTGATGAAGGAGTTCACCGTGAAGGTCACAGCCATCACGACGATGACCGTGGAGGCCGCGACCGAGGATGAAGCCATCGACAAGGCTTGCGAGATGGCCTGGGAATATGACGCCGATGAAAAGACCGGCGAGATTTTGGAGGTGGGCAACGATGCCTGACAGAGAGTGGAGACTGGGAGAGGACCTGCTGACCGGCGACAGCCTGTTGGACGGTCTGACCTTCGATGACCTGATTCTGGCAGTTCACTGTAACAGCCGGAGCATCACCCCGGAGGCGGTGCGCTCGGAGCTGAAGGAGATGCTGGAGAGCCGGAAGCAGGACATGATGTTCCTGCTGGAGAAGAACATGGACGTTATCATGGCGGAAGCCAGGAAGGGGAGAGAGTGATGACTATTCAGGAAGCTATCGGCGTCAAGTGCTGCGACATCGACGCAAAGACCGGGGAGCGGCTGAGCCACTCCGACATCTACGGGAGGGCCATTGAGTTCCTCGGCGGGCTGGATGAGGTGGCCCGCTTCATCCCGTTCCCGATGGAGACCATCCGCAAGAAGCTGAAGAGCGATCCGCACCTGAACAACACGGACATGAGCCGCTGGAACCTGGCTTCCGGCTTCGTGTGCAGGGGCGGTGATTGCCGGTTGGTCGGTGGGGGCATCTGGGCGCTGTACCGGAAGCACGGCATCAACTGCGCGAGCAACTCCGAGGGTGTTTGCATCCTGAAGGAAGCCGCCCGTCGGCTCGCTGAGAGAGAGGAGGTGTCTGCATGAGCATCCTGTACTTCGAGGGCGCCGGTTGGAGCGACGCGGACATCAGCAAGGCCACCATCGGCAACTGCCGCATCCGCACCGCTTTCCGCCTGGATGATGGTAGGGCCATGTACCTGGAGATTGTCGGGAGCGAGAGAACCAAGCGTAGCTCCCCGGCGGTCCACAAGTGGCAGTACACCGGGTTCGTGTGGAGCCTGTTCTACGTCACGGATGAGGAACCGAACGATGACGAGAACAATCACAGCGTCCACCTGAGCGACAGCAAGCGGATTTTCGAGTACACCGAGGAGGCAATCCTGAAACTCGTCAACAGCTTGGGAGCCAGCTTCACCGCCGTGAAAGTGGTCCCGGACCTGGGCGGCTACCGGGTTTTCCCTGGAGACTACACCAGAAACAAAGGAACCGCCCGCTTCAATTATGGCGATGAGTTCCAGTTTGACCCGGAGATGACCGCCCGCCGAGAGGCTGTCCATAAAGCAATCTACGACCTGGAACTGCGGGAGTTGGAAGAGGACCGCAGAACCGGCGCGAGGAAGTTTGTGCATTCCCCGTCTGGCAGGGACTTCCCGAACTTCTCTCTGTGGGTGGACGAGAAAGACCCTGGGATGCTCCACCTGCTGCGCCACTTCAATGCTCACAACCGCCACTGGTCCATCAGAACGGACGTGGGCGAGAACCTGGAGGACTGGTTGGCGACCGCCACGGAGACCCGCCTGGGTAGCTGTGGCTGCTGAGGATACGGCGATGGCTGTGCAGTATGAGCAGATGTCCCTGTTCTGCCCGTGTGAGGAGACTGAGGCGATTTGCTGCATGGACGGAGGCCGCACGACGGCCTCCGCTCCAGAAGCCTGGATGAAGCGTCTGGTCCCAGCCGGGGAGTATGTGGTGCTGGTCGGAGCCCACCCGCTGGTGCTCCGGCCGGTGCCGCTCAGGGTCGAGGAAATCCAGGAAGGCCACCACTACTACCACTACCTGATAGGAAGTCAGGTCTATGCCGGCATCTTCGTCGGGCAGGAATGTGTATCCTAAGACCGTCACGGCCCCTACAAGACCGACCCGCCAAAAGACTACCATTATCCCCAGGGAGCGCAAAAGGATGCCCCAAGCGGCTCCCAGGGGGGCCACGCAAGTGATAGCAACACGTCAACCATAGAAGGAGTGAGAAGATGAAAAAAATCAAGAAAGCCGATGAGCTGGTGGCCGTCGCCGTCAGGCAGGGCGTCCAGATGAACCTCATCGAAGCCGACATCGTGCTCAGCTACATGGAGAGCTATGGCTTCGCCCTGATGTCGGATAAGCGGTTCCAGATGGCGCTGCACGACACTGAGGAAGGCCGCACCAAGGACCAGCCCCACACCATCAGGGAGGTCGTTGAGCTCTGCCAGGAGATGAACAAGGAGCTTTTGCAGGATGCCGCCGGTAAAGAACAGCGGGACGAGAACTACATCCTCGACCTGCGGAAAGATGACCTCATCCTGGCGGGGCTCGCGGAGAAGGCTGCCGCAGTCATCCCGCCGGTGATCCGCCGGTACAACATCATCATCCTGGAGTACCTGAAGAGGGTGGTTCCCGTGGAGGCGGCGAGCTGGGAGGAGGCTAAGGCCAAGGTGGAGCGGGCCTGGAAGGACGGAGAGTACGTCCTGAGTGCCGATGACTTCGCCGGCGTGTCCTTCAACACCGCTGGCTGAGTAGAAGACATGGTGAGAAAAGTATGGAGGGTGTGCGATAACCCCCACAGCAACGACTTCAATGATGAGCCAGAGTACATAGCTGTACCGTACACCATCATCAGGGAGAGCAGGAGCGGCAAGGCTTACCTCGTGGAGAGGAACGGCTGGCACGGGAAGAAGCACCAGCACTATATCCCCAAGCGGGAGTTCTTCTTCACGAAGGAGGAGGCGGAAGCCGCTGCCCACAAAAAGACCTATGGAGGGGACTGAGTTATGACAGGTAGAGAGAGCCTTCTGACGGCCGTGCTGGATTGCGGCGAGGCGGACCTGAGCATCCTCGACGATGTTCAATACGACTGGTGCGACATCATCGAGCCTGGAGATGAAGTCAAGAGCCTGAACCAACTGATGGATGCCGTATTCCGGCACGGCTTCGGTGAGATAGCTGTGGCGGTGAGCGACCGCATCTGCGAGCTGGAGGCGGTTGTGAACGAGCGAGAGCTGGATGCCGAGGAGGAGCAAGAGCTGACGGCTCTGAGAGGACTGACCCCGCGCAAGGATTTTTCCACCTACTGTAACTGCCTCGGCACGCACGTTTACTGTGTGAACCACGGCAAGACCTACCTGGAATACATGAGCGAGGCCCTGGATGCCTTCGCTGATAATACCGGGTTTGACATCTCCGCCCTGGAGGGCTGAGGAGGGAGCACAGCATGAAAAAGAAGAATGACTACCTGGCCCGTCAAGAGGCCAAACGGCGGACGCTTCAGGATGCTACCAGGCAGACCTTCGTGCAGTACATGACGGACACCCTCATCTTCACATTGAATGACCCGGAAGTCATGGGCAAGGACGTGTTCGGCTATGCACGGCTGAAGAAGGTGCTGGAAGCCTGGGGCCGGTACTATGACAAGTTCTTCGACGCCTTGACGCTGAACCCGGAGGCCGACTATGCCAGGGCGAAGATGGACCAAGCCATGAAGCGCATCTGCGGTGACACCGGCGACTTCGTTCCGTTTGAGAAGCGGTACGACTGGCTGCCGGAGATCAGATACGGTCATAAGCCTTAGCTCCCGCTGAATACTCTGGCAGAGGGAGGTGGGCCATGTGGCGAAGAAGCAGGAGATAAGGACCGTATCCTTCGTACATATCGGGGATGAGCTGGTAAGTACCGATGACCTGAACGATGAGCAACGCCGCAGACTGGCGACATGGCTGAAGACCACCTACCTAAACACGCTGTTCCAGGGGCGGGCCGAGTTCTTTGAGTGCAGCGAGGAAGGGGATTGCCAGGGGCGCCGTCGTGGTGTAAAATAGAGAAAGCCGGAGCATGACCGCTCCGGCTTTTTCGTAGTCTGTTGGAGTAAGGTCCTCCATACTGGGAAATAATTACAGACGCCAGCTTAGGATTGCAGTTCTTAA
>ERZ779632.782-NODE-782-length-15724-cov-17.108814_pt1 | contig 15724 bp, 13 predicted proteins | sample MGYA00514194_ERZ779632 | MGnify/ENA primary metagenome ERZ779632 (study PRJEB29562, sample SAMEA4376704) | mouse gut metagenome | isolation source: Cecum | study: EMG produced TPA metagenomics assembly of the A DSS colitis mouse model was used to assess the...
TCTAAACCTGCTGATACTGAATTTATTAACCTGAAACTTATTATACGAGGAGGCTTTGAACATGAATGAATATATGACCTATGAGGAGTACCTTGTAAATGTGAAAAAGGGCATCGTGACCGATTTGGGAAATTGCCCGGTAACGCCCCTGCTGCTGATGCTGCAAGGCAAATGGAAAACGCAGATTTTGTATGAGCTGTGCATTTACGACACCGTCCGCTTCGGTGTTCTGAAAAAGGACTTACCTGGAATCACCAACACTATGCTGACCAACGCCTTGCGGGAGTTAGAGGCAGACGGCTTTATCCATCGGGAGCAGTTCAATGAAATCCCGCCCCATGTGGAATATTCCTTCACAGAACGGGGACGGGATTTGATGCCGGTTTTCTATGAAATTATGAGATGGGGGTTTAAGCACGAAAAGGATAAAACCGCAACCGAATAAGTTTGTTATGCTACCGCAAAAACCGGTCAGAAAGGACAACTTTCTGACCGGTTAAGATTTAGCAATAAATCAAATCCGCAAAAATGATTTCTTCCACCTGGGCTTTACAGCAATTCATCAGTCCCACCCAGCGCATAGGGTCACGGGCTTTCAAATCCTCGGTAGCCCCGGCCTCTTTTGCCATTCCCGGCATCATGCTGTCCAGCAGGTCATGGGCGGCATCCTCAACTTCCAGCAGATGGACGTACAGTTTGCCCTCCATCACCAACTCGGCCCAAATGATGGGGCGATGCTCTTTCAGATACCGCAACCTCAACAGGCCGTACTTGCCCAAACTGCGGTCAGGAAGCGGCTCTATCGTCAGGTCGGGGAGGTAGTAATCTCCCACTTTCACATAGTCCAGTTCGATTTTCATTGTGCTGCCCTTTCTCCCTTATGGGTCATCGTCCGGCACCAGCGCAATCACATCGGAAATATCACAGTTCAGCGTTTCGCAAATCTTGATAAGGGTCGGCATGGAGATATGCTCCCCCTTGCCCATGTTGGCGATATGGTTCGTTGTCAAATGCGCCTGGAGCCGCAAATCTTTCTTGCTCATGTTCTTGTCGATCAGTGTTTTCCAGAGCGGTTTATAACTGATTTTCATAGCCTGTTCCACCTTTCTGTTCTGCGCCCATCATCCGTGCGCCGACAAAGGGCGGATTGCCCATAATGTAGTTCAACTCATGCTTGGGGATCACATCCGTCCACTCCGTCCGCAGGGCGTTTCCCTCCACGATGTTGGCATAGGATTTCAGCGGCAGGAAGTCCAGGGTCATGTGTACCACGTCCTCGGTTTCCTTCATCATCTGGCTTTCAGCGATCCACAGAGCCGTCTTTGCCACAGTCACAGCAAAGTCGTTGATTTCGATACCGTAGAATTGGCTGATAGAGACTTGAATCGGATTGCCGATGTCCAGCATGATTTGTCCCTTGTGGAGAAGGGAAATTGTTTCGTTTTCCAGCCGCCGGAGGGAGATGTAAGTCTCGGTCAGGAAGTTGCCCGAACCACAGGCAGGGTCAAGGAATTTCAGCCCCGCCAGCTTCCGCTGAAATGCTTCCAGCTTGGCCTTGCGGGGGCGCTCCACCGTGACGGCTTCTATCTCCGCAAACTCCGCTTTCAGGCCGTCCAGAAACAGCGGGTCAATCAGCTTGTGGATGTTCTCAATGCTGGTGTAGTGCATCCCGCCAGAGCGCCGGGTTTCCGGGTTCAATGTGCTTTCAAAGACAGCGCCGAAAATGGTTGGGGAGATAGCAGACCAGTCAAAGTCCTCGCTGGCTTTTCGCAGAATCAGGTCAACGATGGTTTCATCCAGCCGGGGAATCACGATGTTTTCATCTGCGAACAATCCGCCGTTGACATAGGGGAACGCCGCCAAGTCCTCGTCCATGTATGGGTCACGTTCTTCCGGTTTTGTATCCAGGACTTTGAACAGGTCAATCAAGGCACGGCGGGCCTCCCGCTCATGCCCCTGCAAGTAGTCATGGAACATACTCCGGTTTCCAAAAATCCCGGCATCCTCGGCATACAGGCAGAACACCAGACGGACACACAGCTTGTTCAGACTTTTCAGCGTTTCCGGGTCGCTGGGGTCTTTGTACTGCTTCAAGAGTGCGTCATAGAGTACGCCCACCAATTCGCCAGCCTGAAGGGAGATCTCCATTTCCTTTTTGATATGCTCGCTGCCAGTGTCCACCAGAAATTGCAGGCGGTGAAATTCCTTTTCCAAGTCCGCCAGCTTGAGAACTTCCGGCTCGTCGTTGGGACGGTTCATATCGTGAATCTGGAACTCCTGGAAATTGCAGACGATAATCCAGCGGGGATTCTGGTCATGGGGCAGATACCCGGCATATCTTCTAGCCTGCTGGTAAGGGGTCAGCATACTGCCGTCAGACTGCTTGTACCCTTTCCGCAGGTCAATGTCCCGGCCCTTCTGCTCAATCAGGACACGGGTGGATTCGATGTAGCCGTCAATGAAGCTGGTGTGGTCTAGCTTCACCGGAACCTCAAAGGAAATGTACTTATCCGGTTCCTCTATGCCGTATACCTTTTGCAGCAGAGCAATCCAGAAAAGGCTTGTCTCCTGCTTTTCATCGCCCCGGCCCTTCCAATCCGCCGCAAACCGGGCGGCGGCGGTGCGCTTTTCCATATCTGTCATCGTGTTACCTCCGCAAAAGGGGTGTTGCAATCAGTATACTACACCAGGGCAAAAATGGCAATCGCTAATGGAAAGGGCAAGCAATGCATCGGAATATCCTTTTGGCTATTCCGATGCGTCTTGTTGGGGTTCCCCCAAGCCCCGGACTGTCCGCTTTGCGTCCAGTCGAACACGCCTGACGGCGTGGCTTTTGTCGCTCCCGTTGGTCGCTCCTTCCTGCACATCCGCGCAGGAAGGGAAACGCCCTTTCAGGGCGTTTCCTCATATCGTATGGGACAGTAAAAAATCAAAATATCCATCTTGCGAGAATCGCTGTTTTTGTTTTCTTCCAGATTGCAGTCAAAGTAAAAATCCTCAAGGCCAAACCCGCCAAGGTTTTCCTCAAATAATTGAATTTCCTTCGTGGCAAAATTGACAGCGCCGACACCAAAACACCGGCTGACGTTCTGCGGCAAAATCTCATTCAGACAGTCGGCGCACAAGAAAGAAGCTGCCTTGTCTACGTCCAGGGTTTCGTCAGCGAGGAAGTCCACGGAACCAGTGGCGTACCCTCTGTCATAGTCAATCATCAAACTGGCGGAGAATCCGCCGTCTTTGCTGCTGCCGCCGCCGAAAGACACAACGCCAGCATATTCTTCAATCAACTGTCTGCTCAACCTGTCGTAGCGGTTAATTTCAATCGGCTTAATCTCAAAGCTGTTCAGGCTGATGAGCGCCACATTGTCCTGCCCCCAATATGACGAAATCAGGTTATCAAAGCCATCCCCGCACAGGTAACAATCCTCTGCTGATGTTTCGGAGGAATACACGACCTCACCGTCCAGGGCGGCGTTTTGTTCTGCTCCACACCCGGTTAGGATAAGAGGCAGTATTACCAGCAGGGCAAGAACCAATCGTTTCATATCCATCCTCCATTACGGCTTCTTGTCCGGGGCCGGGTGTTCATGAGTTATGCGCCGGGCAATCGGGTCAATCACGATAATCTCCCGGCCCGCCTTTTGAGCGTAGCGGACGGTAGCAGCCGTCCCGCCCCGCTTCTCTCCGTTGTAAACCGCCAGCAGAATCCCAGCATAGTCAACCAGCCGTTGATTGCGCTCCAGCATACATTTCCCATCATAAAGCCGCTTCACATATTCAACGGAATCCGCTTCACTGAGAATGTATTTATAGCGCACCTGGGCGGTAAGTTTCCATGTGGCTTCCTGCCCTTCACAGGGCAGAACACAGTGGAGTTTGATAGCCGGGTTTCTCTCCCGCAGGTCAAGAACGGCCATAGCCGCCCAGGTATCCACACCGAGGGCCATCCCGGTAAAGAAGTCCGTCACACCAGCCGCCGCCAGCTTGTCGATCTGACGGGCAAGCACAGCTTTCAATTCAACACACCGGGGGTCTTTCTCGTCATACTTCCAGGGGAATTTGGCGGGGCGGTGCCCCGTAAAGGCACAGCACCTATTAGCGTCAAGTTTATCTTTCATGCGAATACCTCCCAAAGTGATGTTTCTTGGATTAGTTCGGTTTATTATAGCATGTTTGCGAATATACTGCAAGATAAGCCCATTATAAAGCGTCCAAATGTGATTGCATAGAGTGTAACATATAGTCATGATGTTTTGGCAAAGGAGTGTCCGTCATAAACACGAAAAAATGTTACACAGCGGACGAATCTCAATTTCTGAAAAACATCGGATTTCGTATCCAGTTCTTCAGGAAGAAAGCCGGCTTGAGCCAGGAGGAATTGGCAGAGCATAGCGGCTTGAGTTACTCGACCATCAGCCATATTGAATCGACAAGCAGCTATCCCTTGTCAATGCTTTCTCTGTACCGCATTGCAAAGGCGCTTGATGTGGAACCGTATCAACTTCTGACATTCAACTGAACCCGCCGTTCAATCAAAAACGAAAAATCAGCATTGCACCAATTAAGGCGTAATGCTGATTTTCTTCTATCTGACGATCACAGCAGAGAGGGTCTTTTACCAGCAGGGGGTTAGGCGGTGACGCTGGCTTGTTCCGCCGCTTTCTTTGCCGCCCTCACCCGGCGCATCCGCAGTTTGTTCTGTTCCCGTTCCCGGTTCCTCGCCGCCAATGCCTTTTGCGCTTTCGCTTCTTCCTCGGCGGTCAGGGAAACCTCCTGCCGTGGAGGAACAAAACAGCCGATAAAGTTAAAATATATATCAACCTTCTGCCTACGATCACCAGTGGATTTGTCTGCTTCATGGACAACAACTTTCTCTATAAACTCATTCAGCATGGGGGCGGTCAGTTCGTCAAAGCTGGTGTAGCGGCGCACAAGGGAAACAAACTTTTGCGCCCTCATGCTGTCCTCAGCCTGGGTGGTAATGCCATCGTTCAGCCCTGCGGCCTCCTGCTCCAATGCGCTCTGTTCTGCGTCATATTCGGACAACAGCCGATTGAAATGCTTATCGGGAATCTTGCCCGTGGCGTTTCCCTCGTACAGTTTCTTTATCAGGCCGTCCAATTCGGCAATCCGCTTCTCTACCTGACGGAGCCGCTTCTTCTGCTCCCTGGCGTTCTGCTCCTGTCCCGCATTGGCGGCATCCCGCACCATGCGGACAAACTCTTTCTCGTCCTCCATGACGTATGCGCTCACTTCACGAATCGCCGCCAGCACCAGCTTCTCAACGGTGGAGGTCTTGATGTAGTGGATGGTACAGTCATGGGTCAACTGGCGGTAGCCGCCGCACAGGTAGTAATCGTCAGCGTCATAAACTTTCTTCTTATTCGGGGACGGCTGGTGGTGGGTCAGCTTGTGCCCGCAGTCAGCACAGTAGAGAAGACCGGTCAGCGGATTAGCGGGGCGGTCTGGATAGCTGGGCTTGCGGATAGTCCGCTTCAGACGGTGGGCAAGTTGCCATGTTTCCTCGTCTACAATGGCTTCATGGGTATTATGGAAAATCATCAATTCGTCCGGTTTGGCCTTGCGCCGCTTCTTGGTTTTGTAGTTCTCGCAAATGGTCTTACCTAACACGGTATGCCCCATGTACTCCTGCTTCTCCAGGATGTACCCTACCGCCGTACTTGACCAGCGATAAGGGTCGTGAAAGCCCTTGCTATGGTCGCCCTCCGGTTTCCCTTTCAGGGTTAGTCGGGGGATGATGGGTTGCGTTTGTGTGGTCTGCGCGGGCCTCCTGTCCCTTTGGATTGACCACCGCGTGATACCTTGTCCACCACTTGCTCAAGGTGGGATTTCAACAGCTCCGCGGGCAGGCGTCACTCTGCCCTTACGGACGCACTCGGCTTAATGTGAAATCGTGTCTTACCAGATCCGGAACCACCGATAATCAGCACATTTTTATTGATATTGTATTTAGGGTTTTTATTCCTGCCCACCATGATGCGCTCGGTCTGGGTGAGCAAAATGTTCTGGTCAAACTTGGGGTCAATGAAAGGGGCAATGTCTTTGGGCTCGCCCCAACGCGCCGACCCATACTCTACACCCCGGCGGTATTTCTTGGCGTTCTGCGCTTTGAAATACACCGCCAGCCGGACGGCCACAGCCCCGATCAGCCCCACAAGCAGGTCCTGGGGGTGAAAGCTGGGCAGGGGGTTCCGTGTAATGAGCGGTCCCAGCCCGGACACCATGCCCATGGCCTGTTCCACCACGTCGGCACCTCCCGCCAGCCGCCAGCCTTCGCCCACCCGGTCAAAGAACCAGAACAGGAACACATAGGGGAAGTTTTGGAGCAGGAATTTCTTCACATCCAGCTTCACCGCTCCATCTCCCCCTTCTCCCGGTTCTTTGCCCGGTCCTGGGCCATCTGCTTTGCCACCTCCTTGAAGTGGCTGAGACGGGCCAGCAGGGAGGGCTTCTTAGAGGTACTGCGCCCCATGGTCTTGGCGGTGTACTCCGCAAAGGCGGCATTGAGGGCGTCCGCGTCCCTGGACTTGAAAAAAACCAGGTATTTCCCCTCAGCGGGGTCCTTTTTCAGCGCAAAATCCACGCCATACTTCCGGGCCACGCGCTCAAAGGACTTGATATTTTTATCGGTGATCTCAATGTTCTGCACCCCCGCGCCCTGTTCCACAAGCTGCTTCACCGTCTGCTTTCCATGGTGGGCCTGGGGGTGCCGGGACTGCTCCAGATAGCGGCGCATGGCCGTTCTCAGCAGGTCGGCGGTGAGCCTGCCGCCCGTCTTGCCTACGCTGATGACGAATGCCACGGATTTGTCCCGCACTTCGTCCTGCATGATGGTCGCCTCCTTTCAAAATTGGGATGGGCGGCATTAACGGGCCCCGCCGCCTTTGGGCCGTTCTTCCGAGGGCGGACGCTGGCTGACCTCCCGCGCCGCCTCCCGCAACTGCCCCCGGACAGATTTTCGGTGTGCAGCGGACAAATTTTCCGGCTGTCGCGGGATGATACAGCCCTTGTTCACCGACGCCTCCAGGTCTTGCGGATTGTCAATATCCACATACTCCGCTAAATGAAAGACGCCGCAGCCAATCTCCGTATAATAACGCGGCGCTGTATAGGTCTGGTCGATCTTCCACAGGTCGGACTGCCAACGGCCCGGAGCATCGGGGCAGGGCCGTATCACCACCCCGTTCTGAAGGAGCTCGCCCCCGTGGGGGAATAGGGTCGGATAAAAGGCAAAGCGCGGATAGACCTTCATGGGGTCCTCGCAGTTTTCAAAGCTGAATTGGAGCGTGGGGCATTTTGCGGCGCCCATCTCAAGCCCCTCCATCTGCCCCAAACCGCTCCACTCCAAATTGACCGCCTCAATAGCAATGCAGGCGGCGGCGATATCCCGGCTGGAAAAATCATGAGCGGCCATCCTTCCGGCGATCTGTTCTGTGTCCCGGATGCTGCCCATGAAATATGCGTAGGTCAAGATCAAATTCCGCTCCGCCTGGGTAAAAACGGGGCCGTTCTGCTCATAGTCCCTCAAGAGCCTCGCGGCGGGGGTGATGTCGTGCCCCAGGCCATGGGCATAGTAAGGAGTGGAGCGCAGGATAATCTCCTTTTCTATCTCAGTGGCCACTACGGGATTGACATAGCCGTTCAAACCCTCAAAACAGGATTTGTCCAGATACTCCGCAAGCTGTCGCAGTTCCCGGAGTTCCCTGCTGCCATGCTCGATCCCAATGGTATCCGCGAACCGGCAAAGGAGCAGCCATTCGTTTGGACGCGGTTCGATCATGTGGGTGTAGCCGGTGAGCATAAACTGCGCCTGACCCACCGGGGAGGCAATGCACACGGACCTGTTTTGCCGGATATCCCAATAGCTGCTGTGGGATGGGTACATTTTTGTGCCGCCCTCCTCTCACGGGCCGCGCCGCCCGGAGTGCGGACGGCGCGGCGCAAAGAGTTGATGTCAATAGCCCGTCTTGGGCAGGGTGGGCACGATGGGCTTGCCATACACGGTAGTCACCCACCGGGAGACAGCCTGCACCCAAACGCCGCCGTACACGCCGCCCACGTCGGCCACATTCACGAAGGAGGTGGCCGCGATGCTCCTGACGGCGGTGCAGTACAGCATGGGCTTCTCCACCTGGGCGAACCCGCCGGGGGCCTGCCCGAACACGAACATGATCTCGGTGACGCGCTCATTGGAGGCCAGCCCCAGGGCGGTGGCGGACGCCGCCAGGGTGTAATTCTTCTGTGTGGACAGGTTATCCGCCAGCGTCCGGGGTTCGCCGCCGTTCACCCGGTAGGTGATCTTGTAGGTGCCGGGGAAGTTGTAGGTGCCCGTCACCACCGTGTCCAGCCGCACCTCGGCGGGGAGGGCATCCCTCCAATAGAAGCTGTCCAGCCGGACATTGGAGCGGTTGGCGATGTCGCTGAACACATAGCGCACGGGCTGGCCCGCCATGATCTGCTTGGGGCCGGTCTTGGTGATGGACACGCCGGTGGACAGGGCCTTATTGGTCACTTCAAAGCGAACGATCTCCCCGGCGTGCTCCAGGTAGGCGGTCAGCTCCTGGTCGCTCACCCCGTAGTTGGCCGGGGCTTTCACCTCTTTGATGGTATAGCGGGAGAGGGGCAGGGGCTTGGAGGTGGCCACGCCCCTGCTGTCCGAGCGGATAGTGTCCACCAGATTGCCCGCCTTGTCCCTGATTTCGAACACAGCGCCCTCCAGCAGTGTGCCAGCGGGCAGGCCGTTGGTGGAATTGTAGTCGGCGGATTTCTTGGTGATCTGGATTTGTGCGGTGATAGGGGTGTTCTGCCACTCGACGAGGGTCACTTCGCCCGCCTTGACGTAGACGGTCTTCATCTGGGTGTCCGGGACATACCCCGGATTTTCCAGCTCCCGCAGATAGTAGCGGCCGCCGTCCGTCAAACCCTCAATGTAGACGTACCCCCGGTCGTCCGAGGTGTATTGACCGATGGGAGTGTTGGTGCTATCATAAAGAATGAAATTCACACCATAAATTCCCCTGTCCGTCACACTGTCGGTCTTGCGGATCTGGATGCCGGAAAAAGCCTTATTTTCCACCGTCAAAGTGGTGTTTTCCCCGTCCCGCACGGTAAACGTGTGACGGCTGGGATCCAACTTGAATTCCTTCGGGCACTCCTTCTCAACGGCATAGTAATTTCCCGCCTCCAACTGGAGGGTGGCGCGGCCCTCGCTGTCCGTGGTGATGGTGTCCACCAGGGCATCGTCACCGGCGCGGCGGATCTCAAAGGTCACATCGGGGATGCGCTTTGTCTTATCGCCCGCCACCACCTTGATGAGCTCGAAATTCCCGGCAGGGGCGTTGTAAAAAACAAGATACTGCGTGTCGTTAGGATTGACCGTGACCGTCTGGATCTGGGTGGCCGGGTCGATGGAGTACCCAGGGATGCTCCGCACCTCCTTTGCTACCACAGTGCCCGTCACCTGCACCCGGATTTCTCCGTTCTGATCCGTTTGGAACAGCCCCTTGGAGGACAGATGGCCGTTGTCCGCGTCCACATAGCGGCCATCGGCATACGTCAATTCAAACTGAACATTACTCAAAGGTTTCTTTGTAATTTTATCCAATTTCCTGATGACGAGGGTTCCGGCCCTTTCGTTCCAGAAAATCAGCTCCGGGGCCTCTTTTCCCGCCTTGATCTTGATGGTCTTGGGTTCGCCGTCCAGGACAAACCCCTCCGGTACAGAAACCTCGCGGGCGGTGACGGTGGTGCCGGGTTCCAGACCCTCAATGACAATCTCACCCGCCGAATTGGTGTAATAAGTGCCATCGCCGGGGCCCACGGGGGTGCCGCTGCCCTCCGTCACCTTGAAGCACACCCCGGCCAGGGGTTCCCGGTTGGTGCCTTTGATGTACTTCCGGATCGTGAGGGTCATCTTGGGGTCGTTTTCAAAATCCAGATTATTCCCGTTGCCCCCGGTGTTGCCGCCAGGGGTGGTGACGGTGCCCGTGCCGCCACTGGTCACGGTGTTGGCCCCGCTTTTCAGCGTGATCGTCTGGGGGGTGGTGTTGAGGACGTGGGTGTCCGGCACCTTGTATTCAGACACAACCACCGTGGAACCGGGCAGGAGGCCACTGACCGTGACCGTCCCATCCTTCCCGGTGGTGTACCGCCCGATCAGCTCCCCGCTGGCGTACTTCACGGTGAAGGTGGTGTTGGGGATCGGCTTCCCCGTGACCGAATCCACCTTCGAGAGCGTCAAATGGCACAGGGGCGTGTTATAAAAATAGAGCTCCTGAGTATCATCGGGGTTTACTACCACCGTCTGGCTGCGGGTGTTGGGGTCGATGGCGAATCCGGGTGCGCTGGACACCTCCGTGCAGATCAGTGTGCCGGTGACGTTGGAGAGGATGATCTGGCCCTCCTTATTGGAGGTATACAGGCCGTTGGAGGAGAGCTGGCCGCTGGCCGCGTCCACCACCTTCCCGTCCGCGTAGGTGATCTTGAACTGGGCCCCCTCGATGGGGCTCTTGTCGGCGCTGGACAGCTTGTGGATCTCCAAATTTCCCAGCTTTTTGTTCCTGAATTCCAGCTTTACCGTTTCCCCAGGCTTTGTTTTGATGGCCTGGGGTACGTCGTCCAGCAGGTAATTCGGCCTGCTCCGGGTCTCCTTTACCACCAGCGTCAGGTTGGGGTCCAGGTTCTCGATCAGGATGGTGCCCGCGCGGTCCGTCACATACTTCCCGTTGGCGTTGCCCAGCAGGGTGCCGTCGCTGGTGGCCACCAAAAATTCCACGTCACTCAGCGGGGTGCCGTCCCGGGCGTCCACCTTGGAGATCAGGAGGGAGGACTTGGGGCTGTTGCCGAAGTAGAGCTGCACCACGTCCTGCTGCTTGCCGGAAATGTAGGCCGTCTGGGGCGCGGCGTCCACGATGTGGGAGGAATCGCTGGCCAGTTCCTCCACCACATAAGCGCCAGCGGCCAACCCAGTCACGGTGAAGGAGCCGTTTTTCAGCGTCCGATAGGTGCCGATGACGGTGCCGCCCGTGCCGCTGGTGCCGGACAGGTACTTCACCTGGAAAATGGCCCCCTCAACCGGCTCCCCGGTGATCCGGTCATATTTATACACCACCAATGCAGATAGGGGGACGTTCTCCACCTGGACGGTCTTGGTCTCGCCAGCCGCCAGATAAAACTCGTAATCCGCCTGCTTGATGGAGTAGCCGGAGGGGGCTTCCAATTCGGAAATTTTGAACCAGCCGGGGTCGGTGTGCTCCAGCACGATCTCGCCGTTTTCATCCGAATAGAACGTGCCCAGATCATGATAGTCCCCGGTTTTGGTCTCGCCGGAGGCCCGCCAGATCTGGAATTTGGCGTGGGCCACGGGGTTCTTCGTAATGGAATCCACCTTCAAAATTTTGAGGGTAGGCTTCATCAGGTTGGTCAGCTCAATGGTGGTGGTGCGGTTCTCCTCCAACTGCACGATGTGGACGGTATCGTCCAGCACATAATTGGGGGCCGCCTCCACCTCGGAGATTTTATATGCGCCGGGCCGGACGCCGTCCTTGCCCTCCAGCACGATCAGGCCGTCCTTGTCGGTCTGGCGGCGGTCGGAGAAGCCCCCGTTGACCTCCTCGATCAGGAAGGTGGCCCCGGCGACAGGCTTGCCAGTCTGCCCGTCCAGTTTCAACAGCCGGATACCGGGCCGGGTGCTGTTGACAAAATCCGCCGTCACGTCCTTGTCCTGCTTGGCGTCGATCCAGACGGTCTTGCGGTTGTTGGCGTCCAGGAGCCAGGGGGAGGGGACGGCGGTTTCCTCGATCTCAAAACACCCGCTGGGCATGGATTCCAGCACCACTTTGCCGTCCGCCCCGGTAACCACATCATTTTCATAACCCAGGTTCACACCCCGGATGTGGAAGGAGGTGTTGGGGATGGGCTCCCCGCTCTCCGCGTCCCGCTTGGAAATCGTCAAAGTCCGCTTGTGGTGGTTGACCTTGGTGACCACGATGGTCTGCTCTCCTTGCAAATCCTCGGCGTTCACATGGACGCCCACCGGGGAGCGGTCGCAGTCGAAGCCAGCGGGGGCCGACACCTCCACGAACTCATAGTGGCCCTCCACCACATTGGACACCGTGATGGTGCCATCGGGCTGGGTCTCCTCGGTGGAGATGATCTGCCCATCCCGGAGGACAAGAAAAATAGCGCCAGCCAGGGGGCTGCCGCTCTCGTCCACTTTCTTCAGTTGGATTTTTACCTTGCTGGAATTTTCGAACACCAGGGACACGTCATGCTCCCCATCCCACACAAAGGGCTGCTTCACTTTGGACACATCGGAGCTGAGGATGAAGCCCTGGGGCGGGGTGATCTCCTCCGCGAGGTACGCCCCGGTGGGGAGGTTGGCAAAGTCCAGATCCTCTTTCAAAATGTAGCCGCCATCCTTGGTGACAAACTCCCCAAAATAGCTCCCGCCATCGTCCAGCTTCACGCTGGTGATGCGGATCACCGCGCCGGGGATGCCCACGGTGGGGTTGTCCGCGTCAACTTTTCTGATGGAGCCGGTGCCGGGGGTAGTGGTTGTCGTAGTCGGCTCGTTGTAGAAGGTGAATACACTGTTGGCGGAGCCGTTGGGCATCACGGTAACGATCTGAGAAGCGGTCTGGGCCACATAGCCCTCGGGCACGGCGTCCTCGGTGATTTTGTACTGACCAGCGATGAGATCATCTGCTTCGGCAGTTAAGGTGAAAGTACCGTCTACGCCTGTCTTACGGGTCACAGAAAATGCACTGTCCCCGTCCATACCCTCCACTTTGAAGGTCACATTAGGGATGGGCTTGTTGGTGCCCGCCTCCAGCTTCTTCACGGTGAGCTGAACGCTGGTATCCTCCTGCTGCTCGTCGGGTACGGCAATCAAGAGCCGCTGCATGGGCACCCCGGACTGGCCCGCCAGCTTCCAGGGCTGGGATTTGTCCCATTCATAGATCCACAGGTGGTAGTTGTGGTAATACTCGGGGTGATTCAACACCAGCTCGACGCCGGTGGAGATGTAATCATAGGCGGAGTTGCCGGTGGCCCCGCCGTCCGCGCTGTCAATGATGCTGTGCGTCCCGATTTTACTCCAGTCCTTGATGAAAGAGGACTGGCCATAGGTATCGTGGTACAGACGCATGGCCGCGACAAACTCCTCAGCACACTGCTCCTTGAAGCCCTCCCGGTCCGAATTCACATCCTTGATGATGCCGTGCTCATAGTACCACGACATGGCCTGGGCCACCATGAACCAGATGTTGGACCAATACTCATTCCAATGCTCCAGCCCTCGGGCGTTGCCCGCGTCGGTGAAGCTGCCGTAGGTATGGGCGTAGACGTAGGTAAGCAGTACCCGCAGGGAGGCGTTTCTCACTTCCTCCTTGAAGTCCCACTTCTGCCCGTTGGCCCCCGGTCCCAGGGTGCCCTTCTGATAGGCGCACAGGGCGCGGGTGGAGCCGAAACCGGGCACGTCCACCTGCTCGTCGAACACATAGGGCAGGCCCACGTTGTTAATGACGCTGCTGGCCGCTTTGTAACGGACAGACCGTCCGCCGATCTTCATATAGTCCGAGGACTTTTGCGTGATACTGGCGGGGGCCGAGGACAGGCCAGTGGTAGCAAAAGCGGACAAGGGCAGGACCCCCATGACGCAGACCAACGCCACCAGCAGGGAGATAACGCGGTTGATAAACTTATGTTTCAAGGTTTTCCTCCTTTTAAAGCAGGGCAGGGCCAAACCTTGAAACAGCTTGGCAGGGCCAAACTATTTTATAGTCTGGCCCTGCCGGGTTGGTTGATTTGATTGTTTACTGTGGATATCGGGTGCGGAGTGCGTAGCCGGACTGTTCCTCCAGCCACCACTTGAAATACTGCCCGCCCCAGCGGGCTTTATTGTTGCTGCCGCTCTCAGTGACGCTGATATATTCGTCTGTTTTGTTCAAGACGACGACCACATGGCCGTCATACTGAACCAGATCTCCCGCCCGAATTTCATCCCAACTGGGGCGGTCCACTCTCCGCCAGGGCAGGTCGCCAAAGGCGGCATCGGAGCAGAGCATTGCCCAGCCAGCGCATTTATCGCAATTGCTATAGGGCCGGTCAAAGGGATTGTTCGGAACGTAAGGCGCGGGATAAACTGTGCCAGAAGGGTAAGTATTTTTCAAAGCCCGAATGGTGGCGCGGACATTTTCTTCCGTCAGTTCGGTGGGGGCGGCGGGGACCTGCTGGGAGGGTTGACTTTCCGGGCCCACACCCGTATAGAGCTTATCGCTCTCCACCTGCACCGAAGCGCCGTCCCAGTACACGTTGAAACCCACCGCCTCGCCGATGTCCCGGAGCTTGACGTAATTGTTGCCGCCGATCTGGTAGGCCGTCAGATATACCCGCTGTCCGTCTACATAGACGGGCTGGTTGGATATCGCCGCCATAATTCCGGACGCGGCGGACGCTATGGACGTGAACCCGGCGAACATCAGCGCGCCGCAGAGAAAGCCTGTCAAAAACCGAAAACGCTTCATGGTAATGTCCCCCTTCATCATTTGCGTGTTCCTTCGCAATTATATATTACCATATATTTCCAGTATTGTCAACAGCTTTTGACAGATTTCTTTCTCTTTTTTCAGTCCAGCGTCAGCTTTCCAGGGCCCGGACACACCAGCGGAAGGCGGGCTGGTTCTCCACGCAGGTATAGAGGGTGATCTGGTTGTCCGTGGAGGCGGACAGGCCGGAGGTATCGTTGACGGACACCTTGGACACGCTGGTGACGGCATAGGTCCGGGTGCCCAGCGCGGTGGTGAGGGTGATCGTATCACCCGTTTTCAGCATGTGGATTTTGCCAAAGTCGTTGCGGACGCCACGGTTGTGCCCCGCGATTGCGACGTTGCCATTCCAAATACTGGTGCCCTCGAAGTGGCCCGCGCCTTTCAGCAGGGGAGCGGACCCGGTGCCCTCATACACCCCCACCGTCAGGCCGATGGAGGGGATTTTTAGCGTACCCAGGCTCCCGTTGGCGTAGTAGAGGCCGGACGTGACCTCGGTGAACGCGGTGGCCTGTCCGCCCGTGGAGCTGCCGCTGTCTACCGTAGGAAAGCCAGAACTGTCCAGGCTGGTATCAGGGACGGGGTAGCCTCCCCCCATGGTATTGGTGGATGTCCCGCCGTTGGGATTGCCCACGCTCCCCACCTGGTTCACCAGCCCGCCGTTAAGCGCACCGGGGACAAAGTTGGGCGTGAGGTACTCCCCGGAGTTTGGCAGGTAGCTGGTGGGCGTCCCGAAACCGGGCGGGATCAGGGCGGTGTTCTTGGAGCGATCCACATTGGGGTTCTCCCATTCATAAGTGGTGTCATCGCTGGTGGGCCGTCCGAACAGGTAATCGTCCGCGCCGTCGATGGTGTATTCCAAAGCGTGGGCAGGGGCCACGCACAGGGTGGTGAGCATCACCGCCAGAAGCAGGGATTTCAAGCTCTTTTTCAAGTGTGCATCTTCCTTTCTTTCATTTTCTGCCATCCCCAGCAAGCCACGACCAACAGGGCGATCACGCCGCCGACCACTCCCAGCACAGGAAGATAGTTGGTGCCCAGTTCCTGGCTGGCCGGGGCTTCCGCTTCCGGCGCGGGCTCGGGCACAGAGGTCGGCTCCGGTTCCTCCATCTTGGTGCTGCCAAAAATGGCGGTATAGGTAACGACCTCGCAGTTAG
>ERZ779632.783-NODE-783-length-15686-cov-18.283091_pt1 | contig 15686 bp, 10 predicted proteins | sample MGYA00514194_ERZ779632 | MGnify/ENA primary metagenome ERZ779632 (study PRJEB29562, sample SAMEA4376704) | mouse gut metagenome | isolation source: Cecum | study: EMG produced TPA metagenomics assembly of the A DSS colitis mouse model was used to assess the...
GCCGTTTTTTCTCATTTATCCTGTCCCAAATTCTTAAAAATCTTGTCGCGCTACAGGCTGACGGCAAAGGAAATCTACCATGCCATTGTAAAAAACGGCTTGTATGAATTTGGCGCCAAAGACCCTGTGGGAGTTGTAAACGGGCAAATAAGGCGCCGTTGCGCCGGACTTGATTTCCCCACCGCCTATCCCATCAAGGTATTCCGCATATCGGGACAGCAGGGAAAAAAGAACAGGTTTGCCTTGCTCACCGATAAAGCGGACGCTGCCGTTGGCCTCCCATCAATTGGGACAAAGGCATCCGGCGACCTTCTGCCGGAGGAAAAAATCAGCGCGGCCATGCTGGAGCATGTTTCTGCCATCAGGCAGCAGCTTCTGGACGCTATCTATAAGCAGGACCCCAGCTTTTTTGAGCACCTGGTCGTCTCCCTCCTGTTGAAAATGGGGTATGGGCCCGACGATCAGGCGGGCGTTGTCACCGGGGCCTCCCATGACGGGGGAATTGACGGAATCATCAGCGAGGACAGGCTGGGCCTTGGCTTGATTTACTTGCAGGCCAAACGGTACGCTCCGAAAAACAAAATAGGCCGGCCCGACCTTCAAAAGTTTGTGGGCGCTATGGAGCATATAAACAAGGGGATCTTCATTACCACCTCCAGCTTTACAGACGACGCCGTTTCCTACATTGAGAAGCAGCAGCAAAAGAGCATCAAGCTGATTGACGGGCAGCTCTTGTCGGAGCTTTTAGTCCGATACGAGGTTGGCGTATATGTCGCCCAATCCATCTCTATCTATAAAATCAATTCCGACTACTTCAATACAGGCGATTGACGCTTGCCCCTTGTTATGATCCGCCCGCCTTTATCGGCGCACAGAAAATCCGTTTGAAATCGACGATTTCAAACGGATTTTCTGTTTTTAACGCACCCTTATATCTCCGTACCTAATTGGTGGAGTCAAAGGGGATATTGTCCCCCATGGTGATGCACAGCTCGGTGACGTCCGTGCGGACATGCAGAACGGCGTATTCCAGCGGCCCCTTGTCGCACTGGGCCACCCTCCGCGTTTTCAGCAGCGGGGCGCCCGGCTCAATGTGGAGGATCTGGGAATCCACCAGGTCGGCGGCCGCCGCGGAAATATACTCCACGCAGCCCTTGTATTGGACGCCGTATTTTTTGATGAGGAACGGGTACAGATCCCAAAATTCGTTGGTATATTTGTCAAGCTGGGGGAAGAAGTCCGTGCGGATGTAATCAAACAGGTACATAAGGGGAATATCCCTGCTGTAGAAAATGCGCTGAAGGCGGTAAACCGGCGTACCGATCCCAATGTTCAGCGCTTCCGCAGTTTTGACGTCAGCCTCCACCAGGTCAACATACATGCCGCGCGCCGTCATGTGCTGGGGATCGGGAATGGACGCGTGCCGGACGGAGATAATGTCCTCAAAATGGCGCAGCCTGGAAAACGCGAAGGAGTCGTCAGGATAAATGTTCTTTAACACCACGGTCCCATAGCCCTGCTTCACCTTCACATACCCTTCGTCCGCCAGCTGCGCGATGGCGCGCCGGACCGTCGTACGGCTCACATGATATATTTCCTCCAGCTTGGGCTCCGGCGGCAGCAGGGAATTTACGGGGTAAACATCATTTCTCAGGTCTTCCAGAATCTTCTCATATGTCCTCTGATATGCCAGCATTTAAACATCCCCTAAACATTATTCCCGCCCAGGCGCCCCCCAACGGACAACAGCGATGGTATGATAGCACAAACTATCCTTTTTGTCAAGAATTCATCGCTCACCCAAGGATTTACCGGCAGGTTACACAAGAAAGGCGGGGCAATTTTGTACAACTTATGAATTGATTATTCATCTCAAAAATTAGATAATGTTTTTGTGATGTTTAAGGAATGTATCTTGAAACAGAGGAGGACACACCGTGGTTTTGATTGGCGAATACACGCAGCTGCCGGATTGGCTCCCGGTTCAGGCGGGCTCCGGCATCCTGGCCCTGGAGCGGGACGCGGACGGGCTATACCGGGAGGCAGGCGTCTGCCCCACAGAAAACCCCTCCTACCTGGTCCCCGGCGGCGGAGACTGTTTCTTTGCGGTACAGGAGGGCGGCCAGGGCGGACTTGTCCGATGCAAAAAAACGGCGGATGGCGCAATTGCGGTGGACAAATCCATCCGCTTCCCCGGCAGCGGGAGCTGCCATGTCTGCTTTGACCGCCGGACGGATACGGCCTATGTGGCAAACTATGAGTCCGGCTCGCTGACGGTGGTGGGCGGAGCCACGGGGGATATGGGGGTTTTGCAGCAGCTTTCCTACAGCGGAAGCGGCCCGGAGCCCAAGCGGCAGGCGGGGCCCCACATCCACAGCAGCTGGCTCTCCCCCGGCGGCGGGGAGCTCTTTGCGGCCGATCTGGGCGCGGACCGGATCTACCGCTATCTGCGAAACCCGGACGGTTCCCTGTATCCCAACCCCCGGCAGCCGTCCATCCCCTTCCCCCCCGGCAGCGGGCCCAGGCATATGGCCTTTCACCACAGCCTGCCGGTGGCCTACGTCACCGCCGAGCTGAGCAACCAGATTTTCATGCTTCAGTTCGGCGCGGACAATACCGCCATGATCCCGGCCTTCTGGGACGCGGCCCAGCGGCGGGAGGGCATGGTGCTCACCGCCCATTTGCAGCTGTCCCGGCGCTATGGGATGCTCTACGCCTGTGTGCGCGGGACGGATGAGCTTGTCTGGTTTTCGGTGGAGCCCGGCAGCGGCCTGCTGAGCCTGCGGGGCAGGCGCCCCAGCGGCGGCCGGTTCCCGCGGCACTTCCTTCTGGATGAGGAGGCCGGCGACCTGCTGGTTGCCAACCAGCTCTCCGGGGACGTATGCGTGTTCCGGGTTGATCCAAGCGGGGATGTGGCCCCAACCCCCGCACAGCGCATCAGCGCGCCCAGCCCGGCGGCGGTGATGCGCCTATAAACTGAGGACTGAGGAGGGAATACCATGGCAAACAAAGTAGCTGCCGTCACCGGCGCCAGCCGGGGCATCGGGAAAGGGATTGCCCTTGCCCTGGCCGGGCACGGCTATGACATCGCCTTTTCCTACTGCTCCGCCCAGGAGGAGGCCGTCCGGCTCCAGCGCCGGATTGAGCAGGAATTTGGCAGGCGCTGTGAGATCTGGCGCGCGGACCTGCGGGAGCCCGGCGCAGGCCCGGCATTTGTGGAGGCCGCCGCGGACAGGCTGGGCGGGCTGGACGTACTGGTAAACAACGCGGGCGCCACCCGCTTCGAGGGCATCCTGGACCTGACGGAGCAGGGGGTCAACGACCTGATCGACCTGGATCTGAAAAATTACCTGTTCTGCACCCAGGCCGCCGCCCGGATCATGGTCCGCAGCGGCACAAGGGGGTGCATCATCCAGATCACCTCCTCCCGGGCCGAGCGCGCCTATCCCCAGGACGGAATTTATGGCGGCGTCAAGGCCGCGGTCACCAGGGCCTCCCAGTCTGCGGCGCTGGACCTGGCCCCCTATGGCATCCGGGTGAACTGCGTGGCGCCGGGGGCCATCGCCGTGCGCAGCAAGGAGGAGCTGGCCGAACTGGCCAGGCACAAAGCGGTCCCGGTGGATTTCTGGGACAAGCTGGGCAGGCGCATCCCCCTGGAGCGGGTGGGCGTCCCGGCGGACGTGGGGGCGGCCGTGGCGTTTCTGGCCTCCCCGGAGGCGTCGTATATCACGGGAACCACCCTGCGCGTCGACGGCGGGCTGATTCTGCCGGGTATGCCGGAGAGCGGCTCCTGCGACGGCTGGGGCGGCAAGAGAAAGGAGGCTGAAGGGCATGGGACTTGAAATACGGGACGTGCGGGCCATCTGCACGGCGCCGGAGGGCGTCAACCTGGTGGCCGTAAAGGTGGAGACCAACGAACCCGGCCTGTACGGCGTAGGCTGCGCCACGTTTACCCACCGCTATCTGGCGGTGGTAACCGCCATCGAGGAATACCTGCGCCCGTTCCTCATTGGCAAGGACCCCGCCAACATTGAGGACATCTGGCAGTCCGCCATGGGTATGAGCTATTGGCGCAACGGCCCCGTGCTCAACAACGCGCTGTCCGGGGTAGACATGGCGCTGTGGGACATCAAGGGGAAGCTGGCGGGAATGCCGCTCTACCAGCTGTTCGGCGGGAAATGCAGGCCGGGCATCCCCTGCTACACCCACGCGGAGGGGGCCGACGCGGAGCAGACCCTGGAGCGGGTGGAGGCCCTGCGGGAGCGGGGCTACCGCAGGATCCGCGTACAGGTGGGCGGCTACGGCGGAAAGAACCCCAACCTGCACAGGCCGGAACACCCCTTCCCCGGCGGGTATTTTGACCCCAAGGCATACATGAAAAACGTGCTGGAGCTGATGGAAAAGCTCCGCGTCACCTATGGGGACTCCCTTGAGTTCTGCCATGACGTCCACGAGCGGCTGGCCCCCATCGACGCGCTGAATTTCGCCAAGGCGCTGGAGCCGTACCATCTGCTTTTCCTGGAGGACGTACTCCAGCCGGAGCAGACCGCCTGGTTCCACACCATCCGCCAGCAGTGCGCCACTCCCCTGGCCATGGGCGAGCTGTTCAACAACCCCCACGAGTGGACGTCCATCGTGAGCGCCCGGCTGATCGACTACATCCGCGTCCACGTCAGCCAGATCGGCGGCATCACCCCCGCCCGGAAGCTGGTGGCCTTCTGCGACGCCTACGGCGTGCGGACCGCCTGGCACGGCCCCATCGACATGACCCCCATCGGGCATGCCGTCAACGCCCATCTGGACATCTCCAGCCCCAACTTCGGCGTCCAGGAGTGGGCGGACAGCTTCAACGGCCTCTACCCCACGCTGAACGGGCCGCTGATGCGGGACATGTTCCCCGGAATGCCTGAGTACCGGGACGGCTTCCTCTATCTGAATGAGAACCCCGGCATCGGCGTGGATATCAACGAGGAGCTGGCCGCAAAATATCCCTGTAAGGAGAGCAGGGTGGCCTGGGACTGGATGCTGGCGCGCCTGCCCGACGGAACCGCCGTCAGGCCGTGACAACAAGGAGGGTGTTATGCTGAAATTCAATCCAAATCCGCTGTTTCCGAAGGAGCCCCTGTTTGAGGTGGGCTCTGAGGCAGAGCTCCCCCGGTCCCAGCGCTACGAGCTCTACTGCGACGGCCGGCCGCAGACCGTCTACCACACGGACTCCTTTGACTACGCGGTGGTGGTGCGCAAGACCAGGATGGCGTTCCCGGTGGAGGTGCGGGTGTCCGGGCCGGTGGACCGGGCGGTGATCCGGCCGCTGTCGCTGGGCATTCCCCACGAGCTGGAGGGGCGTACCCTGCGCTTCACCGCCCCGGGCCTGAAGAAGCTGAGCATCGAATTTGACGGCGACCTGAAGCGCCCGCTGTTTCTGCTCCAGTCCCACTACGTGCCCCGGCCCGCCTCCAAGCCCACCTACTGCTTTGAAGAGGGCAGGGTTTACAACGTGGGCACCCTTGAGCTTCAAACCGGGCAGAGCGCCTACCTGGAGGAGGGCAGCATCGTGTGCGGCCGGATCCGCTCCTACATGGCCGACGACGTGTCGGTGACAGGGAACGGAATCCTGTACGGCGCGGTGTGGCACAAGCCGGACGAAAACGGGGGCCGCCTGATGGCGGAGTTCTCCCTGGGAAGGAATATCCTGGTACAGGGCATCACCATTGTGGACAACGGCGTGTGGAATATCGTGCCGGGGGCCTGCACCCACGTGGAAATCCGGGACGTCAACGTGCTCTCCCGCCTGGTTACCGGCGACGGGATTGATATCGTGGGCTGCCAAGACGTGCTGGTGGAACACTGCTTCATCCGCGCGGCGGACGACTGCGTTGTCATCAAGGCCTGCCCGCTGCCCACGCCCGCCGCATGCTGCGACGTGAAGAACGTGGTGGTGCGGGACTGCGTGCTGTGGAACGCCGAGCCGGGAAACGCGCTGGAAATCGGATATGAGCTGCGCTGCCGGGAGGTTTCGGACATCGTCTACTCCGACTGCGACGTGATCCACTGCGAATACGAGGGGAACCAGTCCGGCGGGGTGTTCACCATCCACAACGCGGACAGGGCCCGGGTCCATAACGTGGTGTACGAGGACATCCGGATTGAGGACGCCCAGGAAAAGCTGGTGGACATCAAGATCCTGGACTCCAAGTATTCGCTGGACCGGGTGCGGGGCGAGGTGGAGGACGTGTATTTCCGCAATATCACCGTGGAAGGGCCGGTTTTCCCCGTGTCCATCATCCGCGGATTTGAAATGCACCAGGAAATCCGCTGGCCCAGGCGGATCCATTTTGAAAACGTAGTCGTCCACGGCAGCGTGATGAGAAGCGCCAACCAGATGCGCATGGTGGTGGAGCTGGCCCACGAGCTGGAATTTGAGGGCGAAATGGATCACATGAAACGGGACTTTTAGGGGGGAGCGCATTGAAACAGACAATCCCTCGCAAGCTGTCCCGCCTGGGGCGGGATATCTGGAAAAGCCGGGCCATTTACGGCCTGATGCTTCCGGGGCTGATTTGGTTCGTGCTCTTTGCCTACGGCCCCATGTCCGGCCTGCTGCTGGCGTTCAAAACCTACAGCGCCAAGGGGGGTATCTGGGGCAGCCCCTGGTGCGGCTGGGAGAATTTCATGTATGTGTTCCGGGACGCGGCGTTTCTCCGCTCGGTGTTCACCACCCTGCGGATCAATATCGGCAGGCTGCTGTTCCAATTCCCGGTCCCCATCATCCTGGCCCTCCTGCTCAACGAATGCGCCGGCAAGCGGTACAAAAAAGCCGCGCAGACCATATTCACCTTCCCCTATTTTCTATCGTGGGTCATCGTCGCCAGCCTGATTACCAACACCCTGTCCATGGACGGCCTGCTCAACGGCGTGCTGTCCATGCTGGGGCTGGACAAGGTGAACTTTCTGGGGAGCAGCCGGCTGTTCGCGCCCATCCTGTATATCACGGAGAGCTGGAAGTCCGCGGGGTGGAACGCCATCATCTACCTGGCCGCCCTCTCCGGGATAGACATGGACCAGTACGAGGCGGCAAAGCTGGACGGCGCCAGCCGGTGGCAGACCCTGGTCCATGTGACGCTTCCAAACCTGAAGCCCACCATTATCGTGATGCTGGTGCTGTCCATCGGCAACCTGATGACAGGGGGGTTCGAGCAGATATTCAACCTCTCCAACCCGGCGGTGGCCGACGTGTGCGAGATCCTGGACATGTATATCTACCGGGTCACCTTTGGCTCGGTGCCTGATTTCGGCTTCTCCATGGCCATCAGCCTGTTCCGTTCGGTGGTCAACTGCTTCTTCCTGGTGGCCGCAGACTGGGGCGCGAAAAAATTAGGCGGAACCGGCCTGTTCGGCTGACCGGCGCCGCCCCCAAAGGAGGACGCTCCATGAAGAAAAAACAGCTGTCCCTGGCGGACGTTCTGATCGTCCTGGCCGTCGGGTGCCTGATCCTTATCATCATCGTCCCGCTTGTCAACGCGGTGGCCATCTCATTCTCCACCCAGCGGGAATACCTGGACCATCCGCTGCTGCTCTTCCCCACCGCCCCCACGCTGGAGAACTACCGGAACCTGCTGGCCGACCAGCGCATTGCCACCGGCTTCAAAACCTCGCTGCTCATCGTATGCCTGGGCGTACCGCTGAACCTGTTCCTGACGCTGTCCCTGGCCTACGGCACCAGCAGGCCCAGCTTCCCCGGCAAGAAATTCATTCTCGCCGCGATTTTGTTCACCATGCTCTTCAACGGCGGCATTCTTCCGCTGTACATGCAGATGAGGGAGCTGAAGCTCACCAACACCATCTGGTCCGTGGTGCTGGCCGGCGGCGTCAACGTGTTCTACTTTGTCATCGCCCGGAACTTTTTCTGTTCCATCCCCCAGGCGCTGGTGGAATCGGCCCAGCTGGACGGGGCGGGGGAATGGCGCATCCTGTTCTCCGTCATCCTCCCCCTGGCAAAGCCCATTGTGGCCACGGTCGCCCTGTTCTGCATCGTGGACCGCTGGAACGAGTGGTATAACGCGCTGATTTTCATCCGCAACAACGATATCGTCCCCCTGCAGGTGGTGCTGCGCTCCATTGTGATGGAGTCCAACATCTCCAGCAACACCAGCTCCATGGAGGCGGCCGCCCGGAATTTCGATATGGGCATCAAAATGGCCGCCGTCATCGTCACCACCCTGCCCATCATGTGCATTTTCCCCTTCCTGCAAAAGCACTTCACCAAGGGCGTCATGGTGGGCGCCATCAAGTCCTGAACGCATCATGTCCGGGAGCTGTGAAGGCCCCCGTTCAGAAACATCACGAAGGAGGAAGACCATTATGAAAAAGTCCAAGCGAACCCTGTGCGCGCTGCTGAGCGTTCTGCTCCTGCTCATGCTGGGCCTGGCGGCGTGCTCCCCCGCCCAGGAAGGCCCGGCGGACGCCAGCGCCACCCCCGCGCCCGCCTCTGCGGCCCCCGGCGCCACGAACCCGCCTGCGGATAAGAAGACTTACGACGAGCATTTGACCCTGACCTGGCTGATGGCGGGCATCAAATCCGGCGGCGACTACGGCGGGGACGACTGGGGCCGCTACTGGCTGGACACCTATAACATTGATTTCGACATCATCGCCACCACCATCGACGTGTCCGACTGGGACGAGCGGCTGCGCGTCTGGATCAACTCCGGCGACATGCCCGACGTGGCCCACGCGGAATACCCCTACGGCGAGATCGAGACCTACGCCTCCCAGGACGCCATCTACCGCTTCCCCGACGACTGGAAGGAGCGCTGGCCCAACCTGGCCAAAACCCAGGATGACGTCCCCATCGCCGCCATCGCCGAGGAGAAGCTGGGCGGCACCTATTGCCTGTGGCGGCCGGTCTTTTCCACCAACCGCCCCAGCGAGCGGCTGAGCTACCACGCCCTGCTCTACATGCGCAAGGACTGGCTGGAGGCCTGCGGCCTGGAGATCAAGGACACATACTCCCCCTCCGAGCTGGCGGAAATCGCCCGCACCTTCCTGGAAAAGGACCCCGGCAATGTGGGCGACAGCCTGGTGGGCCTGAGCATCCGCACCTATGACCTGGCAAAGCTGTGGCCCACCACGGATTTTTCCCAGGCCTGCAACATCGGGGACGGCTACTACCAGGATGAAACCGGCACGTTCCAATGGGCCCCTGCGGACGAGCGCACCCTGGAGTCGCTGAAAACCTACCAGCAGATGTACAAAGAGGGGGTCATCGACCCTGAGTTCTACACCTTCACCCGCTACGAGGGCTCCCAGAAATTCTACGTGCAGGGGACCTCCGGCATCGCCCTGGAGGACGGCCACGCCATCCTCATCACCTACATCCGCAACGGCCTGACCGCCCAGGGGCTCGACCCGGACAAGGTGCTGCATCTGGCCCAGCTGGTGGGCGAGGACGGGAAATACCACTATCGTGAGGACGCCAACTATTGGGGGCAGGTCATCTTCAGCCCCACCATCAGCGATGAAAAGTTCGAGCGCGCCATGGACCTTCTGGATTTCTGCGCCACCGAGGAGGGCCAGAACCTGGTGAACATGGGCTTTGAGGGGGTTGACTGGGAGCGGGATGAGAACGGGAACTACGTCTCCCTGCTGGACCCGTCCATCCAGGGCGAGCACCTGTCGGTCATGGCCGGCAAATACCCCTCCAAGGACTCCTATTTCGGCAGCGTGGTGCTGACGGACGACTTCGCCCTGGTCAGCCCCAACTACAGCACGGAGATCCAGGACACCGTGCGGCGCTTCTACAAGCTCCGGGACCAGCTCAGCGACGAGACCACGCTGCTCCCCCGGGAGTACGACTATGAGACCCTCAGCTCCAGGGAGAAGTCCCAGGCGACCATGGACCTTGCGGACGAATATGCCAAGCTGATTCTCAAGGACGGGGACCTGGAACAGAACTGGAGGGCCTGGGTTGCGGAAAAAATGGTGGTGGTCCAGCCGGTGCTGGACCAGCTCAACGCAAACTGACCCCTTGGGGCGCGGACAGGCGCCGGACACATGGCATGCGAAAGGGAGGCGGTTCATGGAACCGCCTCCCTCCCTTATGCCCCTGCGCCCGCAGCGGCGGCGCCCTGTTTTCCCTGTTGAAATCACCCGTATGATTTGATATAATAGATTGTTAATTTGATGCCGCCGGCCACGCCCCGGCCCGGCGGCGCCTTGAGAGGAGGGGGCGGGCATAAAATACCAGCAGTGGAACGTGCGCCGCCCCGGCTCCGCCCCGGCGCGCCGCGCGCTGGAGCAGGACGGGCTGTCCCCCCTGTGCGCCTGCGTCCTGGCCGCCCGGGGGATCGCCGGGCCGGAGGAGGCCGCCCGGTTTTTGTCCTGCGGCTCCCAGCGCTTTCACGACCCTTTCCTGCTCAAGGGGATGGACAAGGCGGTGGGACGCATCCGCGCCGCCATCGGCGGCGGGGAACTGATCTGCGTCTACGGCGACTACGATGTGGACGGCATCACCGCCACCTGCCTGCTTACCGAGGCGCTGGCCTGGCTGGGCGGCCGGGTGGTCAGCTATATCCCCGACCGCACCGAGGAGGGCTACGGCCTCAACCCCGGCGCAATCACCCGGCTTGCCGGGCAGGGGGTAGCGCTCATCGTCACGGTGGACTGCGGCATCACCGCCGTAGACGAGGTGGAGTTCGCCCGCTCCCTGGGGGTGGACGTGGTGGTCACCGACCACCACCACTGCAAGGACAAGCTCCCCGCCGCCGTGGCGGTGGTCAACCCCCGGCAGGACGGCTGCGCCTATCCCTTCCCTGAACTGGCGGGAGTGGGGGTGGCCCTCAAAACCGCCCAGGCCCTGGCCGGCCCGGAGCGGCGGGACGAGGTATTCCGCCGCTTCGGCGAGCTGGCCGCCATCGGCACCGTGGCCGACGTAATGCGCCTGACCGACGAGAACCGCGCCCTGGTCCGCCAGGGGCTGGAGCTGCTCGCCCGCACCCGGCGGCCCGGCCTGCGCGCTTTGCTGCGGGAGGCGGGGCTGGAGCCCGGCGGCCTCCCCACCACCGTCACCGTCGGCTACGGCCTGGCCCCCCGGATCAACGCCGCCGGGCGCATGGAACAGGCCATGGTGGCCCTGGAGCTGCTGCTCACCCGGGACGAGGAGCGGGGGGAGGCCTTGGCCGGCACCCTGTGCCGCCTCAACCGGGAGCGGCAGGCCATCGAGCTTGCCATCTACGAGGAGTGCGCCGCGCTGTTGGCGGCCAATCCCCAGCTGGCCGCCCCGGCCATCGTGCTGGCGGGGGAGGGCTGGCACCAGGGCGTGGTGGGCATCGTGGCCTCCCGCCTGGCGGAAAAGTATTCCTGCCCCGCCTTTATGATCTGCCTGGAGCACGGCCAGGGCAAGGGGTCGTGCCGGTCCTTCGGCGGGTTCAACCTGTTCGCCGCCCTGGAGCGGTGCGCCCCCCTGCTGGAGGGCTTCGGCGGCCATGAGATGGCGGCGGGCTTCACCATCCTGGAGGAAAATATCCCCGCCTTCCGGGAGGCGGTGTGCCGCCTGGTGGAGCTGCGCACCGGCGGCGCGCCCATGGAGGCCGCCATTGATGTGGACGCGGAAATCGACTGCTGCTCCCTGCTCACCGCCCCACAGGTGGAGTCCCTGTCCCTGCTGGAGCCCTTTGGCACGGGCAACCCCAAGCCGGTGTTTCTGCTGCGGGGGGCCTGCGTGGTCTCCTGCTGCGACGTGGGGGCCGGGCGGCACTTGAAAATGAAGCTGCGCCGGGACGGCGTGGTGCTGGACGCCATCTTTTTCTCCGCCAACGCCGCCGCCTGCGGCGTCGCCCCGGGGGACAGGCTGGACGTGCTCTTCACCCCCCAGATCAATGAGTTTCGCGGAAACCGCGCCGTCCAGCTCCAGCTGTGCGACCTGCGCCCCGCCCCCGCCCGGTCCCAGCTGGAGCAGGAGCTGTTCCAGCGCCTGCGGGACGGGGAGGAGCTTTCCCGGTGGGAGGCGGGCCTCCTCTTCCCCTCCCGGCAGGATTTCGCCCGCCTGTGGCGGTTTCTGGAGCACAGCTGCGCGGACGGCTGGATAGAGGCGGGGCCCTCCCTGCTGCGGCAGGCCGCCCGCCTGCCCGACGGCCGCTGCTCCTACGGCCGAACCCTGGTGTGCCTTTACGTGATGGGCGACCGGGGGCTGATCCGCCTGGAGGAAAACCGGCTGTGCCTGTCCCACCCCCAGCGCAAGGTGGATCTGGAGCAGGCGGAGCTGATGCGCCGCCTGCGGGAGTTCCTGGAGCAGAACGGGGCAATATAAGAACCTGTATTCACAGCCGACACCACCGCCCAAGGAGGCGTTATATAATGGATCTGGCCCATGAAAAATACGAAGCGCTGGAGCGCAATATCCTGGCCGCCAACCCAGCGGCGGACGCGCAGCGCATCCGCGCGGCCTTTGAATATGCCAACGACCACCACGGGCCCCAGCTGCGCAAAAGCGGGGAGCCCTATATCATCCACCCCATCGCCGTGGCGGAGATCGTCAACGAGCTGGAGCTGGACCAGGACTCCATCATCGCGGCCCTGCTCCACGACTGCATTGAGGACACCGACTCCACCCACGACGACATCGCCCGGCTGTTCTCCCCCCAGATCGCCGACCTGGTGGAGGGCGTCACCAAGCTCACCCGGATGCAGTATACCTCCCGGGAGGACGAGCAGATGGAGAACCTTCGCAAGATGTTCATGGCCATGGCCAAGGACGTGCGGGTCATCCTCATCAAGCTGTGCGACCGGCTGCACAATATGCGCACCCTCCAGTACCAGTCCGACGCCAAGCAGAAGGAGAAGGCCCTGGAGACCATGGAGGTCTACGCCCCCATCGCCCACCGCCTGGGCATGCAGAAGCTGAAGTGGGAGCTGGAGGACCTGGCCCTGGAGTACCTGGACCCGGTGGGCTACCACGATGTGAAGGCGGAGCTGGCCAACATCACCACCCTCCACGCCGGCTTTGTGGACAACATGCAGGCCCACATCGAGCAGCGGCTGTCGGAGGAGGGGGTGAAATGCCGGGTGTACGGGCGGCTCAAGCACATCTATTCCATCTACCGCAAAATGTACGCCCAGAGCAAAACCCTCAATGAAATCTTCGACCTGTACGCCTTCCGGGTGATCGTGGACGACATACCCGCCTGCTATAACGTGCTGGGCTGTGTCCACGACATGTTCAAGCCGGTGCTGGGCCGGTTCAAGGACTATATCGGCACCCCCAAGCCCAACGGCTACCAGTCCCTGCACACCACCGTGGTGGGCAGGGAGGGCATCCCCTTCGAGGTGCAGATCCGCACCTGGCAGATGCACCAGACGGCGGAGTACGGCGTGGCCGCCCACTGGAAATACAAGCAGGGGCTGGCCAACCAGAGGCTGGGCACCGAGCGGGAATTCGAGTGGGTGCGCAAGCTGCTGGAGAGCCAGCAGGACGCCGACCCGGACGAGTTTGTGCGCACCCTCCGGGTGGATATGTTCTCCGACGAGGTGTTTGTGTTCACCCCCAACGGGGACGTGAAAAGCCTGCCCGCCGGGGCCACCCCCATCGACTTCGCCTACTCCATCCACTCCGCCGTGGGCAATTCCATGACGGGGGCCCGGGTGAACGGGCGCATCGTCACCTTTGAGACGCCGCTGAAAAACGGCGACATTGTGGAGATCATCACCTCCAAATCCGCCCGGGGCCCCAGCCGGGACTGGATGAAGATCTGCAAATCCAACGAGGCCCGCAACAAAATACGCCAGTGGTTCAAGAAGGAGCGCCGGGAGGAAAACATCGCCACAGGCCGGTCCATGTTCGAATCGGAGCTGAAGCACCTGGGCCTTACCCTGGCCGCCATCACCGCCACCCCCGACCTGCTGGACACCCTGCTCAAGCGGGTGCGCTTCGGCTCGCTGGACGAGCTGTACGCCGCCATCGGCTACGGCGGGCTGTCCGCCCAGAAGGCGGCGGGCCGCATGAAGGAGGAGATGACCCGCCTGGGCCGTCTGGAGCGGCAACGGGCGGAGCACGAGGCCATGCAGGCCGCCGTCTCCTCCGGCGAGACGGTCTACCCCTCCACCGCCAAGACCTCCGCCCCGGCCCACCGCCACTCTGTCAGCGGCATCATTGTGGAGGGGCTGGACAACTGCATGGTGAAGTTCTCCAAGTGCTGCACCCCCGTGCCCGGCGATCCGGTGGTGGGCTTCATCACCAAGGGCTATGGCGTGTCCATCCACCGCAAGGACTGCCCCAACGCAGACCCCGACCGCCGCAAGCCGGAGGAGGCGGGGCGCTGGGTGAAGGTGTCCTGGGCGGAGACCGGCGAGTCCACCTTCCGCACCTCCCTGGAGATCTCCGCCAAGGACCGGGACGGCCTGGCCCTGGACGTGGCCATGGCCCTGTCCGCGCAAAAGGCCAAGCTGAACACCCTGGCCGCCCGCAGCCAGCCCGACGGCTACGCCATCATCAACCTGGAGCTGTTCGTCCAGGACCAGCGGGAGCTGACCGGGGTTATCAACAAGCTGTCCCAGATTCCGGGGGTCTTTCTCGTCCGGCGGGCCGGGGGATGAACCCGCTGCCAGCGGGGCGGACGCAGTTCCGCAGCCCCTGCCCGGGCCACGGCCTCCGGCGGGTTACTTTCTGCTCGTGCAGAAAGTAACCAAAGACACGCATAGGAGCTGCGGCCCCTATGTACCCCATGGGGACGCCCTATACGAGCCCCGGGCGTTGACCCTTTCGGCGCGCTGTTCTTTCGACGCGGGCACCCCGATTTGTGCTGTCCCTTGTGCCTGGGCACTGAAAAGAGTGGGGTCCACGGGGCTGCGCCTCAGTTATGCACCGTGCGGAGCGTGATTTTTTACTATTTACGGTATCTTGATACGCGAGGAGTCTGATCGATAATGTCCCAATGTTCGTTCCAGCCCCTGCTGTTCGGCGGCGACATCAATGTGTACAGCGTGGCCCGGGCCTTCCACGAGGCCTACGGGGTGAAGAGCGTCGCCTTCGGCAAGTTTGCCGCCACCTTCCCCTGCGCCTACAGCGCCATCATCGACTACCGGCCCTGCCTGGAAAACGAGGACGAAGCCGTCTTTCTGCGAAATGTGAACAATGTGGCCGCCGAGTTCCCGGACAAGACGGTGCTGGTCATCGGCTGCGGGGACAGCTATGTGAAGCTGGCCGCCCACCTGAAGGACCAGTTTCCCCCCAATGTAAAGTGCAATTATATCAGCGGGGAGCTGCTGGACAAGCTCACCGACAAGGAGCAGTTCTACGCCCTGTGCGACCGGTACGGCATCGACCACCCGGCCACCTTCGTCTATTCAGGGGACATGGGCCACGATTTCGACCTGCCCTGGGGGGCCCCCTATGTGGCCAAGCCCGCCGACGGGGTGGCCTACTGGGCCACCGGCTGCCGGGAGCTGAAAAAGGTGTATATCTGCCAAAGCTGGGAGGAGCTGCTCTCCGCCCTGGACGAGGTGTATGCCGCGGGCTATCCGGGCAAGATGATCTTGCAGGAGTTCATCCCCGGGGACGACACCTATATGCGGGTGCTCACCAACTACTCCGACCAGCGCGGCAAAGTGAAGCTGATGTGCCTGGGCCACGTGCTGCTGGAGGAGCACTCCCCCCACGGCATCGGCAACCACGCCGTCATCATCACCGAGCA
>ERZ779632.795-NODE-795-length-15486-cov-9.724256_pt1 | contig 15486 bp, 14 predicted proteins | sample MGYA00514194_ERZ779632 | MGnify/ENA primary metagenome ERZ779632 (study PRJEB29562, sample SAMEA4376704) | mouse gut metagenome | isolation source: Cecum | study: EMG produced TPA metagenomics assembly of the A DSS colitis mouse model was used to assess the...
TAGGGCATGGCGGAGGAGCCGATCTGGCTCTTCTCAAAGGGCTCCTCCATCTCCTCAAAGGACTGGAGCAGCCGCAGGTCTGTGGCGAACTTGCAGGCGGACTGGGCCACCCCGGACAGGGCCCCCAGCACATAGGCGTCGGTCTTGCGGGAGTAGGTCTGGCCGGACACGGCCACGCACCGGGCAAAGCCCATCTGCTCCGCCACCAGCGCCTCCAGCCGCTTCACCTTCTCCTCGTCCCCCTCAAACAGCTCCATGAAGCTGGCCTGGGTGCCGGTGGTGCCCTTGGCGCCCCGCAGGCGCAGGACGGAGAGCTGGAACTCCAGGTTCTCCATGTCCATCTTCAGCTCGTTCATCCACAGCGCGGCCCGCTTGCCCACCGTGGTCAGCTGGGCGGGCTGGAGGTGGGTGTAGGCCAGACAGGGCAGGTCCTTGTACTGGTCCGCAAAGGCGGAGAGGTTGCGCAGCACCTGGGCGCACTTGCGCAGGGTAAGATTCATGGCGTCCCGGAGGATGAGGATGTCCGTGTTGTCCCCCACGTAGCAGCTGGTGGCCCCCAGGTGGATAATCCCCTCCGCGGCCGGACACTGCTGCCCGTAGGCGTAGACGTGGCTCATCACGTCGTGGCGGACCTGCTTCTCCCGGGCCTCGGCCACGTCATAGTTGACGTCCTCTGCGTGGGCCTCCAGCTGGTCAATCTGCTCCTGGGTGATGTTCAGCCCCAGCTGCCGCTCCGCCTTGGCCAGGGCGATCCACAGCCTCCGCCAGGTGCGGAACTTGTGGTTCTCCGAGAAGAGGTACTGCATCTCCGGGCTGGCGTACCGGGTGGAGAGGGGGGAGGTGTAGCCGTCACGGTTGCGTTCCATGGTTTCCCTCCCCGTGCTTGTTGATGATGACCGTCTGGTGTGCGCCGCCGTCCAGGGCGATGTACCGGACGAACAGGGACACCTTGTTGTCCTCGTTGAGGCTCTCCCACAGCGCCCGGGCCAGCTCCTCCGGGGACCCGGCCTCCAGGGACACCGGAATGGGCTCCCCGGCAAAGGAGGGCAGGGGGTTCCCGTCCCCCTGGTAGGTGCTGATGAAGTGGCCCGCACCCGCCGGGGGGGTCTCGTACTCGAAGAAGTACCGGCAGCAGCAGGCCGGGTCCCCGTCCAGACTCTTGAGGATGGACATTGCGTACTTGCCGCCGGGCAGGACCACGCCGGAGATCCGGGGGGTCCAGTTGGGACCGTCGGGCTCAAAGGTGCGGCTGTGGAGGCCGTGGCGGTAGCAGTGGCCGGCGGCCATGGCGTCCCGGATGGTGTCGGTCTGGTCCCCGTTGGTGACGATGGTGACCCCGCTCTCCAGCCGCCGCACCGGGTGGTAGATGATGAGGGAGGGATCGGTCATTTTGCTCTCGTCAAAGGCCCGGGTGCGGATGCCGTCCGCCGTCTCCTCGAAGATCCGGTTCCGGCTGTTCTCGCTGCGGCCCATGATGAAATAGGCGATGACCGCGTTGTCCCCGCTGCGGCCCAGCAGGATGCCCCGGCCTGGGTAGCTGTTGCCCCGCAGAAGGGCGCACAGGTCCTGTCTCATAGCTTCTTCTCCTTTTCTTCCACAATTCCGGCGGCCACCTGCTCCGCCGCCTGGGGCAGCAGGATCCACTCCGCCTGCTCCATCACCCGGCGCTGCAAAGTCTCCGGCGTGTCCCCGGGCAGCACGTCCACCGCCTTCTGGGCGATGATCCGGCCCCCGTCGGGGATGGCGTTGACGTAGTGGACCGTGGCTCCGGTCACCTTGACGCCGCAGTCCAGGGCCGCCCGGTGGACCCCCAGGCCGTAGAACCCCTTTCCGCAGAAGGAGGGGATCAGGGCCGGGTGGATGTTGATGATGGGCCCCGGGAAGCGGTCAATAAAGTCCCCGGACAGGATGCCCAGAAAGCCGGCCAGCACGGCCATGTCGATCTTGTGCTCCGCCAGGGCGGCCAGGACACGCTCCTCAAACCCCGCCTCCCGGCGGGGAATGACGGCGCAGGGGACATGGGCCCTCTCCGCCCTGGCAATGGCCCCCGCGCCGGGCTTGTCGGCGATGACCAGGGCGATCTCGCCGCTTTTCAGCGCCCCCCGGGCCTGACTGTCCAGGAGGGCCTGGAGGTTGGTGCCGCCGCCGGAGACCAGCACGGCGATCCGCGCGGTCAGCATAGGACCACCCGGTCCTCGCCGCCGGGGACGATCTCCCCGATGACCCGGGCGCCCATGCCCTCCCCGTTGAGGGCGGAGGCGGCCTTGTCCGCGTCCTCCTTGGCCACCACCAGCACCATGCCGGTGCCCATGTTGAAGGTGTTGAACATGTCGTGCTCGGAGACGTTCCCCTTGCGCTGGATGATGCGGAAGATGGGATCAATCCACAGGGAGGACTTCTCGATCCTGGCCGTCACGCCCTGGGGCAGGCACCGGGGGATGTTCTCATAGAAGCCGCCGCCGGTGATGTGGCTGACGCCGTGGATATCGGCGGCCTGGAGGGCGGCCAGCACGGGCTTGACGTAGATCCGGGTGGGGCGCAGCAGCTCCTCCCCCAGGGTGCGGCCCAGCTCCTCGCTCCACTCGTTCAGATCCACGTTCTCCACGTCCAGCGCCTTGCGCACCAGGGAGAAGCCGTTGGAGTGGATGCCCTCGGAGCCCAGGGAGAGGATCACGTCCCCGGGCCGGACCCGGGCGTTGTCCACCATTTTGTCCCGGTCCACCACGCCCACGGCGAACCCGGCCAGATCGTAGTCCTGGGGGGCCATGAGGCCGGGGTGCTCGGCGGTTTCGCCGCCGGTGAGGGCGCAGCCCGCCTGGACGCAGCCCTCGGCCACGCCGGAGACAATGGCGGCCACCTTCTCCGGCTCGTTCCTGCCGATGGCGATATAGTCCAGAAAGAACAGGGGCCTGGCGCCGCAGCAGATGATGTCGTTGACGCACATAGCCACGCAGTCGATGCCGATGGTGTCGTGGCGGTCCATCAGCTGGGCAATGCGGATCTTGGTGCCCACGCCGTCGGTGCCGGAGACCAGACAGGGGCGGGCCATGCCGGACACGTCCAGCTGGAACAGGCCGCCGAAGCCGCCGATGCCGTCGGTCACACCGGGGATCATCGTCCGGGCCACGTGCTTTTTCATCAGCTCCACAGCCCGGTATCCGGCGGTGATGTCCACGCCCGCGGCCGCGTAGGCGGCGGAGTAACTTTCGCTCATCTTGCCTCTCGCTTTCTTGATGAAGTAGTCATTCTTTTCTTTTGAAAAAGAAAAGAATCAAAAGAAAACTTGAACCGGGCCTCTGCCGGCAGAACGCGGGTATGGCGTTTTTCTTTTTGCCTCTTTTTCTCTGTTCGCAAAGAAAAAGAAGAGAAGGATCATTCCTTTCCGGTCCAGCAGTAGGTGCAGATCCTGCTCCTGTCGATGCCGATGGCCTCCAGAAGGCCGTTCAGGGATTGGTAGCCCAGGGAGCTGAAGCCCATGTCCTCGCAGATGGTCTTCAGCAGGCACCGGCCCCGCTGGGTGGCGCCGTCGGCGTACTCGTCCAGGTGCTCCTGGCCCTCGTCCCCCTCCAGCTTCTGGATCGTGGCCCGGGCCAGCAGCTCCATGTCGGAGTTGCTGCGGGAGAAGTTGAGGTACTTGCACCCGTACATGATGGGCGGGCAGGCGGAGCGCATGTGGACCTCCTTCGCGCCGCAGCTGTAGAGAAACTCAATGGTCTCCCGCAGCTGGGTGCCCCGGACGATGGAGTCGTCCACAAAGAGGAGCTTCTTGTTCTCAATGAGCTCAGGCACCGGGATCTGCTTCATCTTGGCCACCTGATTGCGGATGTTCTGGCTGGAGGGCATGAAGGACCGGGGCCAGGTGGGGGTGTACTTCACAAAGGGCCGGGCAAAGGCCGTGCCGGACCGGTTGGCAAAGCCGATGGCGTGGGGGATGCCGGAGTCGGGCACGCCGGCCACATAGTCCACCTTGGGCAGCTGGCCCTGGGCAATCTCGTCCCGGGCCATGATCTCCCCGTTGCGGTAGCGCATGAGCTCCACGTTCACGCCCTCGTAGTTGGAGTTGGGGTAGCCGTAGTAGGTCCAGAGGAAGGCGCAGATGCGCATCTCCTCCCCCGCCGGGGCCAGCGTCTCCCAGCCCTCCGCCGTCACCCGGACGATCTCCCCGGGGCCCAGCTCGTGGTCCGTGTCATAGCCCAGCTTCCGGTAGGCAAAGGACTCAAAGGACACGCAGCAGCCGTCCTCCCCCCGGCCGACGAGCACCGGCAGGCGGCCCAGCTTGTCCCGGGCGGCGATGATGCCCCTGTCCGTGAGCAGGAGGATGGTGGCGGAGCCGTCGATCGCCTGCTGCGCGTAGCGGATGCCCTCCACCAGAGTTTCCTGCTGGTTGATGAGGGCGGCGATGAGCTCGGTGGCGTTGACCTTGCCGGAGCTCATGGCCATGAACTGAACGCCGTGGGTGGAGAAGTAGCGCTCCACCAGCGCCTCGGCGTTGTTGATAATGCCCACGGTGGTGATGGCGTAGAGCCCCAGGTGGGAGCGCACCAGCAGGGGCTGGGGGTCCGTGTCGCTGATGCAGCCCATGCCGCTGCTGCCCCGGAACTTCACCACGTCCTTTTCAAATTTGGTCCGGAAGGGGGTGTTCTCAATGTTGTGGATCTGGCGCTGGAAGCCGGCCGCGCCGTCGTAGACCACCATGCCCCCCCGGCGGGTACCCAGGTGGGAGTGGTAGTCCACGCCGAAGAATACGTCAAGAACGCAGTCCCGCTTGGAGACCGCTCCAAAAAAGCCGCCCATTCTCTGCTCCTTCCCTTACGCGCCGAATACCCGGCGCATCATCTCCTGATAGGCCTCCTCCACGTTGCCCAGATCCCGGCGGAAGCGGTCCTTGTCCAGCTTCTCCCCGGTCCGGCTGTCCCAGAAGCGGCAGGTGTCGGGGGAGATCTCGTCGGCCAGGACAATGGAGCCGTCGCTGAGGCGGCCGAACTCCAGCTTGAAGTCGATGAGCCGCACGCCGCACTCGGCGAAGAAGGCCTTCAACACCTCGTTGACCTTCAGGGCCATGGTCCGGATAGTCTCGATCTCCTCCCGGGTGGCCAGCTTCAGGGCCAGGGCGTGGGAGGTGTTGAGCAGGGGGTCGTGGAGGCCGTCGTTCTTGTAGGAGAACTCAAAGGTGGGCTCGTCGAACACAATGCCCTCCTCCACGCCGTAGCGCTTGGCAAAGGAGCCGGCGGAGACGTTGCGGATGATGACCTCCAGGGGCACGATCTCCACCTTCTTCACCACTGTCTCCCGGTCGCTGAGCTCCTCCACAAGGTGGGTGGGGATGCCGGCGGCGGCGAGCTTGCCCATGAGGAAGTTGCTCATGCGGTTGTTCACCGCGCCCTTGCCCCGGATGGTGCCCTTCTTGGTGCCGTCGAAGGCGGTGGCGTCGTCCTTGTAGGAGACGATCACCAGTTCCGGGTCCGTGGTGGCAAAGACCTTCTTGGCCTTGCCCTCGTAGAGCTGGGTTGTCTTTTCCATAGTATTAAGTTCCTCCCAAACAGATTGTCTAACAGTTTGATTCCTTTTCTCTCCAGAAAAAGGAGGATTACAAAGCAGAAAACTCCTCCGCGGCCGCCGCGTCGGCGGCCAGGGCCTTTTCCGCCCCGGCGGCCCGGTGCCCGTCCAGCTTTTTCGCAAGGCCGGCGTCCTCCACGGCCAGGATCTGCACGGCAAGCAGAGCGGCGTTGACGGCTCCGTCGATGGCAACAGTGGCAACCGGAATCCCGGAGGGCATTTGCACCGTGGACAGGAGGGCGTCAACGCCGTCCAATGCGTTGGATTTCAGGGGGATGCCGATGACGGGCAGGGTGGTCTGCGCGGCCAGGGCCCCGGCCAGATGGGCGGCCATGCCGGCGGCGGCGATGAGCGCGCCAAAGCCCCTCTCCCGGGCCTCCCGGGCAAACTGGGCGGCCTGGGCGGGGGTGCGGTGGGCGGAGTAGACGTGGACCTCAAAGGGCACGCCGAAGGACCGCAGGGTCTCCGCAGCCTTCCGGACGACGGGCAGATCGCTGGCGCTGCCCATGATGACGGCGACTTTCTTCATAAGCTGCTCCTCCTCTATCTCTACTATATAAAATAACAGGCGGACCCTGCACGGCTTCCCCCGGACGGCAGGCCCCAAAAAACGCAAAGGGACAGCCCTCCCCTGGCGGGGATCAGACTGCCCAGACGGCCGGCATGGAGCGCCCCGCCCGTTTCCGCGTGGTGCTCCACAGTTCCGTCAGTAGCGGGCAGGTCTATTGCATATTTGCAGGGGGCAAAAAATACACCTTTAGGCTACCATTTTCCCGCGAAAAAGGCAAGGCGAATACTGTATGAATTAACGGCGGCTTTTTCCGCCCCCTCTATGAAACTTCCATAAATCCGTGAAATTTTCCGCTTTTCCCTTGACTTCCGGAGGAATTTATGGGATAGTTTTTCATGAGAAACCGCAGCTTCGCCGGGAGGTGGTCCTGTTGAGAAATAATCTGTGCGCCCCGCTCCAGACAGGGCCCGCGCTCCCGTTCATATGGCTGTTTTCCCGGTGTCGCAGGCAGGACTATCCGTCTGCGGAGGCCGGGCTTTTCTTTTAGAAGGGAGGATGCGCGCATTATGCTTAGAAGCTACGACTGCAAGATCGTGCTGTCCGACGGCAGCGAGTACCCGGGCTGCCGCTTCGGCGCCAGAACGGACCGGGTGTGCGAGATCGTGTTCAACACCTCCATGGTGGGCTACCAGGAGATCGTCTCCGATCCGTCCTACACCGGCCAGCTGGTGGTGATGACCTACCCCATCATCGGCAACTACGGCGTCACGGACGAGGACTTTGAGACCAAGATCCCCACCATCGGCGGTCTGGTGGTCCGGGAGTACAACGACATCCCCAGCAACTTCCGCTACACCAAGACCCTCTCCGAGATCCTGGAGGACTACGGCGTCCCTGCCATCGAGGGTGTGGACACCCGGAAGCTCACCCGCTCCATCCGGGACCACGGCAGCCGCAAGGCCCTGCTGACGGACACCGGCACCCCCACCGCCCAGGCGGTGGCGCGGCTGAACGCCGAGGAGCTGCGCCGGGACCAGGTGGCCCAGGTCAGCTGCAAGAAGCGCTGGTACGCCCGCACCTCCAACCACCGCTTCAGCGTGGTGGCGGTGGACTGCGGCATCAAGCTCAACATTGTCCGCTCCCTGAACGCCCGGGGCTGCAACGTCACTGTTGTGCCCTACGACACCCCCTGGGAGGTCATCTCGGACATGGAGCCGGACGGGGTCTTCCTCTCCAACGGACCCGGGGACCCGGAGGACGTGAAGCCGGTGATTGAGCTGGTGCGCGCGCTGCGGGGAACGGTGCCCATCTTCGGCATCTGCCTGGGCCACCAGATGATCGCCCTGGCCTGCGGCGGCAGGACCTACAAGCTGAAGTTCGGCCACCGGGGGGGCAACCACCCGGTGAAGGACCTCTCCACCGGCCGGCTGGAGATCACCAGCCAGAACCACTCCTACGCCGTGGACGGGGACTCCCTGGCCGGCACGGGCCTGGAGGTCACCCACGTCAACCTGCTGGACAACACGGTGGAGGGCCTGGCCTGTCCGGAGGACCGGATCTTCTCCGTCCAGTACCACCCGGAGAGCGCGCCGGGGCCCCAGGACAGCGGCTATCTCTTTGACCGGTTTATCGCCATGATGGAGGAGGGAAAGCGCCATGCCTAAGCGGACAGATTTGAAGAAGATTCTGGTCATCGGCTCCGGTCCCATTGTCATCGGACAGGCCGCCGAGTTCGACTACGCGGGCACCCAGGCCTGCCTGGCCCTCCGGGAGGAGGGGTACGAGGTGGTGCTGGCCAACTCCAACCCCGCCACCATCATGACCGACACCACCATTGCCGACAAGGTGTACATGGAGCCCCTGACGGCGGAGTATCTGGCCAAGATCCTCCGCTTCGAGCGGCCCGACGCCATTGTGCCCGGCATCGGCGGCCAGACGGGGCTCAATCTGGCTATGGAGCTCAAGCGCCAGGGCATTCTGGACGAGTGCGGCGTGGAGCTGCTGGGCACCAGCTATGAGAGCATCCGGCGGGCCGAGGACCGGGAGGAGTTCAAGGAGCTCTGCCTGGGCCTGGGGGAGCCGGTGGTGCCCTCCCGGATCACCCACTCCGCCGATGAGGCCGCGGCGGCGGCCGGGGAGATCGGCTACCCGGTGATCCTCCGCCCCGCTTTCACCCTGGGGGGCACCGGCGGCGGCTTTGCCGGGGACGAGGCGGAGCTGCGGCAGATGATGAAGAACGCGCTGGAGCTCTCCCCGGTCCGCCAGGTGCTCATCGAGAAGAGCATCAAGGGCTACAAGGAGATCGAGTACGAGGTGATGCGGGACGCCAACGACACCGCCATCACCATCTGCAACATGGAGAACATTGATCCCGTGGGCATTCACACCGGGGACTCCATCGTGGTGGCCCCCAGCCAGACCCTCACCAACAAGGAGTACCACCTGCTGCGGGACAGCGCCCTCCGGCTCATCCGGGCACTGCGGATCGAGGGGGGCTGCAACGTCCAGTTTGCCCTGGACCCCCAGTCCTTCCAGTACTACGTCATCGAGGTCAACCCCCGGGTGTCCCGGTCCTCCGCCCTGGCCAGCAAGGCCAGCGGCTACCCCATCGCCCGGGTGTCCGCCAAGATCGCCGTTGGCCTGCGCCTGGACGAGATCCGCATCGCCAACACCCCGGCCTGCTTTGAGCCGGCCCTGGACTACGTGGTCACCAAGATGCCCCGGTTCCCCTTTGACAAGTTTGGCTCCGCCAGCAATGTCTTATCCACCCAGATGAAGGCCACCGGCGAGGTGATGGCCATCGGCCGCACCCTTCAGGAGAGCATCCTCAAGGCGGTGCGGTCTCTGGAGGCCGGGGTGGGCCACATCTATATGGAGAAGTTCAACGACTACACGGACAAGCAGCTGCTGGACTATATCCGTCTGGGCACCGACGATCGGATCTTCGCCATTGCCGAGCTCATGAGCCGCCGCACAGACCTGGGCCAGATTGCCACGGCCACCCAGATTGACATGCTCTTTCTGGACAAGATCAGCAACATCGTCCGCTACGAGCAGGAGCTGAAAACCCGGCCCTGGGATCCGGACATGCTCCGCAAGGCCAAGCGGAGAGGCTTCTCCGACAGGGCCATTGCCTGGCTGTGGAATTGCACGGAGCGGGAGGTCTTCGATAAGCGCAGGGAGCTGGGCCTGTTCCCGGTGTACAAGATGATCGACACCTGCGCCAGCGAGTTTGACAGCTACATTCCCTACTTCTACTCCACCTATGAGGACGAGAACGAGTCCATCGTCTCCCCCCACAAGAAGATCATTGTTCTGGGCTCCGGCCCCATCCGCATCGGCCAGGGGGTGGAGTTCGACTACTCCACCGTCCACGCGGTGCAGACCATCAAGCAGAGCGGCTATGACGCCATTATCATCAACAACAATCCGGAGACCGTGTCCACCGACTACACCTGCTCGGACAAGCTCTACTTTGAGCCCCTGACGGTGGAGGACGTGATGAACGTGGTGGAGCTGGAGAAGCCGGAGGGGGTCATCGCCTCCCTGGGGGGCCAGACGGCCATCAATCTGGCCCAGCCCCTCCGGGACCACGGGGTCAGAATCATCGGCACAGACTGCGCCGCCATTGAGCGGGCCGAGGACCGGAAGGTGTTTGAGCAGGTCCTCCGGCAGCTGGACATCCCCCAGCCCCGGGGGCAGGCGGTGACCAATCTGGAGGACGGCGTCCGGGCGGCGGCGGAGATCGGCTACCCGGTGCTGGTGCGGCCCAGCTTTGTGCTGGGGGGCCGGGCCATGGAGATCGTGGCCGGGGAGGAGATGCTGCGCCGGTATCTGAAGACCGCCGTGGAGGTGGACGCAGACAAGCCGGTGCTGGTGGACAAGTACATCGTGGGCAAGGAGGTGGAGGTGGACGCCATCTGCGACGGCACGGACGTGTTCGTGCCGGGCATCATGGAGCTGGTGGAGCGCACCGGCGTCCACTCCGGGGACTCGGTGAGCGTGTATCCCACCTTCTCCATCTCCCAGGCGGTGAAGGACACCATTCTGGACTACACCCGGCGGCTGGGCCTGGGCATCGGCATCGTGGGGCTGTACAACATCCAGTTTATCGTGGACCGGCAGGACAAGGTATATATTATTGAGGTGAACCCCCGCTCCTCCCGGACTGTGCCGTTCCTGTCCAAGGCTACCGGTTACTCCCTGGCGGACATCGCCACCAAGGTGATTCTGGGGGAGAGCCTGCGCAGCCAGGGCTTTGACCGGCTCTACCCGGAGGAGAAGCAGCGGTGGTACTGCAAGGTGCCCGTGTTCTCCTTCAGCAAGCTCAGCGGCCTGGACGCCTATCTGTCCCCGGAGATGAAGTCCACCGGCGAGGCCATCGGCTACGACGACCGGCTGCCCTACGCCCTCTACAAGGCCATGCAGGCCGCCGGGATGCGCCTCCAGGACCACGGCACGGTGCTGCTGAGCATCTGCCAGGAGGATCTGGAGGAGGCCCTGGGGCTGGTGCGGCGGTTCTACCGGCTTGGCTTCAACATCGAGGCCACCACCGGCACGGCCCGGTATCTCAAGGAGAACGGCATCCGCACCCGGGTAAAGCAGGACTACACCGAGGACCCGGCGGACATTACCGAGGGCCTGCGCAGCGGCAAGGTGGCCTATCTCATCAACACCCGGAACCCCAACTCCGTCGAGCACGTGACGGCGGGCCGGGAGATGCGGCGGCTGGCCATTGAGAACAACGTCACCACGTTCACCTCGCTGGATACCGTCCGGGCCCTGGTGGACGTGCTGGAGGCCATCTCCAGCAGGATCTCCACCATTGACGCGTGAGTTTTTGTTATCATTCTTTTTCTTGAAAGAAAAAGAATCAAAAAGAACTTTAGAGGGGATGAAATAGCTGCCGGCGGTCTGACGTCAGACCGCCGGCAGCTGGCTGCTATATCTTTTCGTGAAGTGAGAGGAGATCGGTTATGGACAGCAAGCTGATTCTGTATATTGCCATGTCTCTGGACGGATACATTGCCGAAAAGGACGGGAGCATCCGGTTTTTGAACGAGACCCCGGGGCCTTCGCCGGACCTTGGCTACGAGAAATTTTACGAATCTGTACAGGCGATCATACTGGGCGGGAAGACTTACCGCCAGGTCAAAAATGAGCTTTCACCGGATCAATGGCCCTACGAGGGCACGCCCTGCTATGTATGCACGCGGCAGCAGCTCCCCCATGATCCCAGTGTCCGGTTCACCTCCCTGCCGCCGGGGCGGCAGTTTCTCCAGCTGGTCTCCCAGGAGCACCCCGGAAATATCTGGCTCATGGGAGGCGGGGAGATCGTGAGGGGCTTTATGCGTGAGAATCTGATTGATACGTATTACATTTACGTTATGCCCACTGTCCTCGGAGACGGCATTCCGCTGTTCCCCGCGGGATTTCCGAAAGCGGATCTTTCACTGGAGAGCTGTCAGAAGATCGGGGAGATCGTTGAGCTCGTCTACCGGAGGAGCGGCCCCAGGACCTGATGTGCGTATAAAAACAGCGGCCGGCGGCCTCTCGGGAGACTGCCGGCTGTTGGCGGAGAACGGGGACGGGAAAATCCATTCTTTGCCCTTGATTTTCCAGCGCTCCTCGCCCGTCAACTCGATTGCATAGGCAAGACGCGGTCGCTTGTCTGCACCATGCAGAGAAACGGTAATGTCAAAAATTATGCGCAAAATAGTTTGCAGGCTCTGGCAGAATAAAATCAGCCAGCAATCGAGGCATCCTCCAAAGAGGCCCCTAAGTGCTTCATATTCATGTACTTCTTGTTCCCCTACTGGGAGCCAGCTACATGGCGGAGCCTGGCACAGACCAGCATCAAAGCAGAATTGCCATCCGGGAAGCAGCCCACTACTCTGGTGCGGCGGCGGATCTCCCGGTTGAGCCATTTAATGACATTGTTGGCGCGGATACGAGTCCAGTGTTCGCTGGGAAAGTCGCAGTAAGTCAACGTCTCCTCAACACCAGCTTCAACCCTTTGGGCAGCCTCGCTCAGCTTCATGGTATGAAGCTCCTCTGCCACAGATTTATGCTATTTCTTGATAAAATCATTTAAATTAGGTAAAGGATATGGTAAAATAAATTTTGAAAAGCCGGAAACCCCTGTAAATAGGGCGTTTCCGGCTTTTCTTGTTACTAATGTGTTACAAGTTCAATCTTGAACACCTGACAATAAAGGTTTCCTTTGTACCAATTCCAAGGCGCTTTTGAGTTCGTCCAAAGTCTTGTGATTATAGACCCGGTTCCCCGTGTCCTTGGACGTGTGGCCCATAAGTAAATCAATACACTTGCGGTTGGCCCCGGCGCTGTCCAGCATAGATTCAAACGTGTGGCGGCAACTATGAGGGGTTCCGGGGATGCTGAACCGTTCCGCCAATCCTTTCCAGATCACCCGATATTGGGATTCTGAACACCGATGGCCTTCATACTGGATCAGGTATTCCCCGCCTTCCGCCATACGGGATTCAACCATGGGCCGGATCAGGGAATGGATAGGAACAAGACGGTTCTTCCCGGCTTTGGTTTTCGTGCCGCCTTTCATGGTTCCAGCGTCAAGATCAACATCCGCCGTTTTCAAGGCCAACAATTCAGAGATACGCCACCCGGAATAAATAAAAATCAAGATGCTGTCCACCCAAGGTTCCCCGGCATGATCCCAAAGCTGTTCAATCAGTTCATTGGAAAATCTGTCCCTTGTGGTTGGGGGGATGGGATCAGACGTGAGCAATTCAGAATAACACCGGCTGACAACATCCAGTTCCAGGGCGAACCGGTCAAGATGGCCCCAAAGGTTCTTGATTGCCGCCTGTGTGCTGTACCCCTTCCCGCAACCGTCAATAGTTTCCTGCATTTGGAACGCCTTGATCTGTTTATAGGGCCGGTTCACCAAGGCTGAACAATGCTTGAACGCCGAACAGAGGGAAGCCCGGTTAGAAGTCCCCAGCTTGGGAGCCTTTTTCTCTTTCCAAAGGTTGAACAATTCCTGAAGGGTAACTTTGGCCCGGTCAACGTCCCACGGATCACGGTTGTATTGGGCCAACAGTTCCAGCCCTTCTTCCCGTGTCACCGCATAGCCGATGATCTCAATGATGGGGTGTTGCTTTTCATTGAAACCAATGGTTTTCTTGACGATGTACGGGCGGCGGCGCTTCCCGGACAACCGGGCAACGGTGCCATATCCGTTAGGTAAACGCAAAATAATCACCTATCCTTTCAAAAATGGTTGCACTGAACCAAGGGTAGGTGATATAATAGCCTTGTCACGGGGATCACCTATCCAATGTGGTTCCTTGCCGCTCTTGGTGTTGGCGCACCGGGGGCGGCTTTTTTTTTTGCTTATAAGATATAAGATTCAGGAATTGACTTTTTGAACGCTGTTTCCAATTCCACCCGAACTGTTGAAAGTTTTTTGTCCTGAAGTCCCCATAAAACAACCCGTTTAGGTTCTGGATTTGCTTTGTAATGAATCACAATAAACCTTTTTTCAAGTTTGATTTTAGACGTGGACACAGCTTCACTATGATATTTCAATAAATAATCCCGTTCCGGTATAAATTCAAAATTTAATAACCTGGAATATGGAAGTGTAGCTGTCACTGTTGAATTAGGCTTGAAAAATATTAACCCTTCTTCCGTTTGCTTCAAATAAAGTGGAAAATTTTGATCGAAACCGGGCAGACCTTCATAGTACATAACGGGCAAACCCGGAAATTCCGGTTTCTTTTTCCCAAACATAGACTATTCCCCTTTGTATTTTGTGATCTGTTCCGTATGTGTTCCGCTAAAAACACTGATATTTCAACGCTTTGAACGATTGGAACAGATGGAACAGATAAAATATTACTTCAAATAAAAAATATAAAAAATATATAAAAAAGAGTATATAAGAAGTGTGTATAATAGCAAACTGCCATTTTATCTGTTCCATCTGTTCCAGGGCCGAAAAGCCCTTGACGTTTAAGGGGTTGGCCCCGGAACGGATATGGAACGGATGATTTTCTTATCCCTGGTAGTAAATGAAAATCAATGGGAACGGGAACGCACTGGAGCCGAGGCCGAATTTTCGGTTTCGGCTTCTTCTTTTTCTAAGGCTTCTACCCGCTGTTTCAATTCTGCCATTTCCGCAACTGGATCAGGTTGGGCCGGGGGTTCCTTAAATTCTTCAGCCAATTCACGGGCCAAATGTTCCAGCCCCCGCCAATCTTCTTCAGACAACCGGCCCATAACTGTGACAAGCCGCCGTTTGAACCCTTTGGGATCGTCTTGGGATAGCTTTTTCAGAAAGGCTTCCAGTTCATCTTCCTGACTGACCGGCTGAAACATTTCCCCGGTTCCTTCTCGAAGCCATTGTTCCCTAACACCAAATTCCTTACAAATCATTCGGACGGTTTGATCTGATGTATTTCGGCCCATTTCTATTTGTGCGATTGAATTTTGTTTCATTCCAAGACGTTCTGCGAATGCCTTTTGTGTCAAATCAAGAGACTTTCGCAGTTTTTTTATACGTTCGTTCAAGGTTTAACACCCCCTTTCTGTTACTAACTATATCATACGAATATCCTCTTGTCAATAAAAAATCTCCAAAACAAAATTTTTCTTCAAAAATGGGTTGACAAAATTGTTTTGGAGATGTATTATAATCTCGAAAGCAACAAACAGTCAAAGTTCAAAACACCACTGAACATAGGAGGAACACAAAATGAAAGAACAGCTTTTTAGCGTTGGCATTCAGCATAAGAAAACCGGCGAAAGAATCAGCCTTCAAGTGTGGGCGGAAAACGTGGATAAGGCAACCGCCCATTTGGTTCATGGCAGTTTGATCGGGCCGGATGCGGAATATCGCTGGACTGGAAGCGGCCCCATTTATGAAAACAATGAAATTGTTACAAGAGAAGTCCCCACCTGATGATGGCCCCGGTGGTTCCGGGCCGAAACAGCGCCCCGGCGCTGTCGTGGGAAACCAAAGAGATTCCCTAATGCACCTTGAAAAGTTAATTTCAAAAAACAGATTGAAGGGAGGATGAACAATGAGTGAGAAAGCGAAACAGGCGGGGGAAGCCCTGATGGAAGCCTTCAACAATCTGCCCGACACCAAGAAAGAATTTCTTCTTGGTTACGCTGAAGGCGTGGCGGCTATGGCGGAAAAATCCGCTAAAGCGTCTGATCCTGAAACCGTTGCAAAATAACTCCCCCCCCCAAAACGTTGGGGCGGGGGCCTGATTGGGAGGTTATAAACCATGACAACTGCAAGCCTGAAACCGGTTATTGGTGAACTGGAAACCCTGTTCACCACATTCAACAAAGCCTTATTTGAAGGCAAGCTGGAAAAGCCCGTGATCACCGTTTCCCCTGACAGCACTAAAGGGGCCTATGGATGGTGT
>ERZ779632.797-NODE-797-length-15464-cov-5.973717_pt1 | contig 15464 bp, 17 predicted proteins | sample MGYA00514194_ERZ779632 | MGnify/ENA primary metagenome ERZ779632 (study PRJEB29562, sample SAMEA4376704) | mouse gut metagenome | isolation source: Cecum | study: EMG produced TPA metagenomics assembly of the A DSS colitis mouse model was used to assess the...
GTTCTTGACCACGGTGGCGGCCACGGAAGCGCCCTCCACAGTGGGAGCGCCGAAGGTAGCCTTGTCGCCATCCAGCACAGCCAGAACCTGGTCGAAGGTGATGGCGGCGCCGGCCTCGGCCTCCAGCTTTTCGATGAACAGAGTGTCGCCCTCCGCCACCTTGTACTGCTTGCCGCCGGTTACGATGATTGCCTGCATAGTATTCAACTCCTTTATTACGGGCTCGCTCTCCCAGGCGGGGTCGTCCCACTTGCGGACCTGTTCAATGCGGCCCTAACAGTTTAACAGCGGCTTCTCCCTTTGTCAAGAGCCAATTCTGGATTTTTTGACATTTTTAATAGCGCCGCACCACGGCCACCACTTTTCCGATGATCTCCGCGCGGGTGCCGTCGATGGGGTCATACTCCGGGTTCTCGGGCAGCAGCCAGACCTGTCCGTCTCGGCGCTGGTAGGTCTTGACGGTAGCCTCGTCCTCGAACAGGGCCACCACGATCTCGCCGTTGCGGACCTCCCGCTGGCGGTGGACCACCACCAGGTCGCCGGGGAGGATGCCGGCGTTCAGCATGGATTCCCCTCGCACTTTCAGGGCGAAGTGCTCACCGGACAGGCCCTGTGTGTCGAAGGTGAGGTAGTCCTCGATGCACTCCTGGGCCAGGATGGGAGAGCCGGCGGCCACATTGCCCACCACAGGCACCCGGTTGGCGTGAGGGTCCGTCTCCTCGGCTACCGGGGTGTGGGTGACGCCGGGCAGAGAGATGGCCCGGGTCTTTCCCTCCGCCTTGACAATCACGCCGGCCTCCTCCAGTCCCTTCATGTGGAAATGAACGGTAGAGGGGGACTTCAGACCCACCGCGGCGCAGATCTCCCGTACAGAGGGGGGATAGCCGTGCTCTCCGGTGAAGGACAGAATGTAGTCATATATCTCCTGCTGCTTTTTTGTCAGCTTGGCCATGGGAACGGCTCCTTTCAGCGGGCACAGGGCCCGAATCGACGGTTGCTTCTTTTATTTCAGCCGCATTATATCACAAAGTATCCCTTCTGTCAAACGAATGTTCCACGATTGGAAACCGTTTTAAAACGAATGCTCGACAAAAACGGACGGCCCAATCAGGGCCGTCCGGCAAGGAGATGAAATTTACAGCGGCGGCATTTCAGGCAGGTTTTCCTCGTTGCTGGAGGCGGCCAGCAGCCGCGCGTCGTAAAAGCCCGCCCGGGCTGTTTCGCGGTAGGGGAGCAGCAGCAGGGACACCGGAATGGTGACCAGCGTGCTTGATATAACCACCGGCATGGAGTGGATGATATTCAGGGCCTGGTCCTGCCAGGTTTCCGTGAGAAAGGCGTCTACGGTCAGCAGTCCGGCCTGATGGAGGAAAAAGAGGATCACCCCGGCGGACAGAGCGAAGTTGACAGCCTCCCAGCCGATGAAGGAGAACTCCAGCTTGAACAGCTCCCACTTCCAGCCCCGCATCAGGGCGGCGCTGCGGAGGATGGGTATGGTGGAGCCGTCGTCAGGGCGGTCGGCCAGCAGGTAAGGAGCCAGGGCGTACCGGAGGTGGAGGACAATGATCACGGCAATCAGACCGGCGGCAAAGAGCAGGAGGCTCAGGGTGCCCGCCGCGGCCGAGGTGCTGTTAAGCAGCAGCAAGACCACCGGTATGGCCAGAACAAAGGCCACCGGAAAGTACCAGCACAGCACCCGGATATAGATGCCCAGCTCCATCAAAATGACCCGTCCGGCCACAGAAAAGCCCTGGGTCAGGGCGCCGGTGTCCGGGTCCAGCTGCCGGTAGGTCCACAGAGCCCAAAGGCACAGACCGAACTGGACCACAGTGCGGTACAGCGTCAGCAGAAGCTGGAAAAACAGCTGGACGGTGCGGTCCTCCGGCAGGGGAAGAAAGCTGATCAGCCAGGACACTCCGGTGGTCATGGCGATATAGGCCAGCGCGATCACCCAGAATTTGGGGTCGGTGAGGGAGATGCGCTCCCGGGCCAGGTGCTTGAGTTCGTTGCGGTCGATTTCCATGAGACAGTCTCCGTTCCTGAAAGGTTATTGCCACTTCTCCATAATCTGTTTGATCTGTTCGGCCAGCTTGGCCAGATCCTTGTTGGACCGGCCCCTGCTGCGGCTGACCAGGTCGGACAGATCCCGGGACGCGTCCTGAAGCCGCAGATAGGCGGCGGAAGGGGCGGCGGAGCCGGCGGTTTTCTTGACCTCCAGCACCACGCCCTTGGCCAGCATGCAGTTGGTGGACAGGTCGTAGACCTCCTCGTAGAGGGGGGCGTGGGCGGGGATGCCCCGCTGGTTCAGGTCGTGGGCGAACAGCTCGGTGACCTCCCGGTCCCCGTGGACCACAAAGACCTGCTTGGGCCGGGGGGCGAAGTGCTCGATCCACTCCAGCAGGTGGTCCCGGTCGGCGTGGGAGCTGAGACCCTTGAAGTTGACGATCTTGGCCCGCACGGCGATATCCTCGCCGAAAAGCTTGACGGATTTGGCTCCCTCCAGCAGGCGGCGGCCCAAGGTGCCCTCCCCCTGGTAGCCCACAAAGACCACGGCGGACTCGGGACGCCAGAGGTTGTGCTTCAGATGGTGGCGGATTCGGCCGGCGTCGCACATGCCGGAGGCGGAGATGATGATTTTAGGCGTCTTGTCGTCGTTCAGCGCCCGGGACTCCTCGGTGGAGTGGGTGAGGGTCAGCCCGGGGAAGGTGAACAGGTTTTCGCCCCCCTGGATGACGGCGATGGCGTCGTCGTCCAGATAGCCGTTCAAATTGCCGGAATATATTTTGGTGGCCTCCGTAGCCAGGGGGGAGTCCACATAGACCTTGAAGGAGGGCAGAGACTGGACCAGGCCGTCCCGCTTGATCTCCCGCAGGTAGTACAGCAGCTCCTGGGTGCGGCCCACGGCGAAGGAGGGGATCACGATGTTGCCGCCCTTGGAAAAAACCTCGTCGATCAGGTTGGCCAGAGCCTGGGTGTAGCTCTCCGGGGGCTCGTGGTTCCGGTCACCGTAGGTGGATTCCATCACCACATAGTCGGCGGCGTCCACAAAGGAGGGGTCCCGGATGATGGGCTGGGCCTCGTTGCCCAGGTCGCCGGAAAAGACGATCTTTTTGGTAACGCCGTTCTCGGTGGCCCAGATTTCCAGAATGGAGGAACCCAGCAGGTGGCCCGCGTCGCTGAAGCGGACCTTGACCCCCTCGCAAAGGTCGAAGAGCCAGCCATATTCCACCGTCTCCAGCATGTGGATGGCCTCCTCCGCGTCCATCAGGGTATACAGCGGCTCCACCGGAGGCAGGCCGGCGCGCTTGCCCTTCTGGTTCTGCCAGTTGGCGTCCCCCTCCTGAATGTGGGCGGAGTCCCGGAGCATGACGGACAGCAGCTGAGCGGTCAGGCCGGTGGTGAGGATGCGGCCGTTAAAGCCCTCCTTCACCAGCAGGGGGAGCCGGCCGGAGTGATCGATATGGGCGTGGGTGACCAGAACATAGTCGATGTAATTGGGAGCGAAATCCAGGATATTGCCGTCGTGCTCGTCCTTGCCCTGCTGCAGGCCGCAGTCGATGAGGATTTTTTTGCCATTGACTTCCAGACAGTGGCAGCTTCCGGTTACCGCGTGGGCGGCGCCGAAAAATGTCAGTTTCATAGTACAGCCTCCTTTGTGTCAATAGGATCTTGTCTCTATTGTACACCTTCTTTGGGGAAAAAGCTATACCAATTTGTGAATAATGTGTAAATCCGGCGAAATCAGGCGCCGCCAGTGGGATTACAGCAGTCCAAAGTGCTCCAGCGCGGTGACAATGCCGTCCTCGTCCACCGATTTGGTTACATAGTCGGCCTGACCCTTGACAAAATCATCGGCGTTGCCCATCGCCACCCCGATATGGGCGTGACGAATCATGGGCAGGTCGTTCTCCCCGTCACCAAAAGCCATGGTTTCCGACCGGTCAAAGCCAAAATGCTCCAGAATGGCGTCCATCCCCCGATCCTTGCCTCCGCCGGGGGCGATGACATCCACAAAGGCGGGATGCCAGCGCATCACCTCCAGCCCAGGGAAAAACCGCTCTCCAGCGGCCAGCTCCTCCTCCCTGGTGAAAAAGGCGGTCATCTGATAGACATCTTCCTCCAGGACCTGCCGCGGCGGAACCGGGTCGGGCAGGGGGAGATTCAGCTGGTTAGGAAAAATGTCGGTTCTGGGGTCGGGGTTGACAGAGAGGGTGTCTGTCTCGGTGAGAAAAAGACAGGGCGCTTTCGCGGCCTCCAGCAGCTCCACCTGCCGGGCGACTGCCGCTCGGGGGATGGGGTTGCGGCGGAGCACCTGATCCCTGGTGAAGCAGTACTGGCCGTTGACGGTGATAAAGCCGTCAAAGGGGAACACGCCGGCGGCGGGACCGATGGACTTCCGGTGCCGCCCGGTGGCGAGGAACAGCTTGATTCCTGTTTCACGAAGGCGGTGGAGCGCGGCCAGGAGACCAGGCGAGACGCGGTGGGTTTGAAAGCTGACCAGTGTGCCGTCGATGTCAAAAAAGAGGGCTTTTGTCATATCAATACTCCCTTTTCCATTTCTGCTTTCATTGTACAATAAATCGCTTCCTGTTTCTATGTGCGAAATGGACGATTTTGGCATAAAGGCTGTCCCTCCGTCCATAGGATAGAGAGAAAGGGGGAATTGATATGTCATATGAGGAGGACCGGGCCCGCCCCGCCCTGGGGCACAGGGTCCTGCTGGAGGAGCGGGGGCAGCTGGTGATCTCCGGTGTGGAGGAGGTGGAGAGCTTTGACGAGAGCGCCATTTTCCTCACCACCGCCCAGGGCCCGCTGGAAATTCAGGGGGAGGGACTGCACATTGAAAAGCTGTCTCTGGACGGAGGCGATCTGAAGGTGGAGGGTCTGGTAAACGCCCTGATCTATGGGGAGGAGAGCCGGGGAAGGGGCGGCCTGCTGGCCCGGCTGCTGGGCGGATGACTGTTGACGTGCTGCAGCAGAGCCGGGCTCTGTGTCAGGCTCTGCTGCTGGGCGGAGCTATGGGGGTCGTGTATGACCTGTTCCGCGTTCTGCGGGTTCGAGTCAGGGTTCCACTGCTGGGGCCGCTGCTGGATCTGCTGTTCTGGCTGGGGGCCACAGGAGCCCTGTTTTTCTGGTCTCAGGACGCCTGGGGCGGCCAGATCCGTCTGTACGGCGCGGCCTTCTGTCTGGTGGGCGGATCCCTCTATTTTTGGGCGGTCAGCCCCTGGCTGCTCCGGCTGGGCTATCTGGGAGCCGATTTGATCACCGCTCTTTTGGGTATTTTGACCTTTCCTCTGGGGCTGTTGAAAAGATTTTTCAAAAAAATCAGAAAAATTGTAAAAAACATCTTTCTTTCCGGGACGAAATGGTATAGAATGAGAGGCGTTCCAAGACAGCTGGATAAGGCTGTCCGCCGCCGCCATCTACGGGAGAGAGGAGAGAGCGCCCATGGAGTTCAAACGAGCCGGATTTTTGACCAAAATCGTGGTTCTGGCGCTGCTGATTTATATGGCCACCTCTCTGCTGGAGCTGCGGGGGAAAATCCAGGAGGTCCAGGCCCAGCGGGACGAGCTGACCTGGCAGGTGACCGACCAGCAGCTGGAAAACCGAAAGCTGGCCGACGCCATCGCGAACAGCGACGACCCTGAGATGCTGGAGCGGGTGGCGCGGGACCGGGGCTATGTGGAAAAGGACGAGACCCTGTTTATCGACGTGGCCAACTGAAGAGCCGCGCTGTCTTGGCGTGTGTGTTATTCTTACAAGAGAGGATTTGGCGCTTTCATGGAGTTAGGTGTAGGAGCCATCGTGGATGGCAAGGTGACAGGCATCACAAAGTTCGGGGCGTTTGTGGCCCTGCCGGAGGGAAAATCCGGACTGGTCCATATTTCGGAGATTGCCTATTCCTATGTGAATGAGGTGAGCGACCATCTGCGCGAGGGGCAGGAGGTCAAGGTGAAGATCATCGGCATCGACCAGGCCAGCCGGATCAATCTGTCCATCAAGCAGGTAGAGCCTCCGCCTCAGCGCGCCCCCAGGCAGGGCGGCGGGGGCGGCCGTCCCCGTCAGAGCGGCGGGGTTCAGCGCCCCATGGGGTTTGTCCATCAGGCCCCCAAGGAACCTACCGACTTCGAGGACCGGCTGAAGCAGTTTATGCAGTCCTCCGACAGCAAGCTGTCCGAGCTGCGCTACATTGAGAAGAAGGGCGGCAACCGCCGGGGCGGCGGACGCCGGTAAATGGTTTGTTGACAAGGAGGGCCGTTCATGGACGGCCCCCTTTTGACTTATGGAGGGAACAGACATGAGCTGCGTGATACGAAAATGGAGGATTTCAGACCGGGAGCGGCTCGCGGAGATGCTGAACAACCCGAAGGTGCTGGACAATCTGCGGGACGGCCTGCCTTATCCCTATACCCCGGCGGACGGGGAGGAGTATATCGCTTCCATGCTCGCGGCGGACGAAACCAGGACCTTTGCCTTTGCCATCACTGTGGACGGCGTGGTGATCGGCAGCGTTGGCGTGTTTCGTCAGGAGAATATCCATTTCCGGACCGCCGAGCTGGGGTACTATATCGGCGAGCCTTACTGGGGGAAGGGCTATACCACCAGCGCGGTGGAGCAGGTCTGCCGGTACGTCTTTGACCACTCCGACATTCTCCGGATTTTCGCCGAGCCCTTTGCCCGCAATACGGCCTCCTGCCGTGTGCTGGAGAAGGCGGGGTTTCAGTTTGAGGGGACCCTGCGCGGCAACGCGGTGAAAAACGGCGAGGTGCTGGACATGAAGCTGTACGCGCTGGTGAGAGCATGAAAAGACGCCCCGTTTGGGGCGCCGGGCCGCTGTCAGGTTTTGGGAAATGGCATGATGAGCGTTTTGCAGGAACGGCAGACAAAAGCAGGATTAGCCTGATTGATACTGCTGAGGAGAGGTGGTGCAAGAGAAATAGCTCTAGTCCCCTTTAAAATGAATGGACTCATTGGCTTTTCCTCTCCCAGTGGAAGAAAGTAGCTCTTAGGGCTGGCCATCAGACGGCCTTCCTCCATTTCCTGGCCGCAATAAGGGCAGTTGTTCATAGTGCCACCTCAAGAAAAGTTTTTAACGCCAGGGTAGTTATAGGTCCAAAAGTCACAAAACAGCCAATATGCAACTTCATTTGACCTCCATGGCAGGTATCCTTCGTAATAATATGTAGACGAATAGCCGCCACCTTCTAATGCAACTTGATACCTATTAGCATCAAAAGTCATTGCACGATTGGTGCTATCAACTGCTTTAACTTTATAATATACGATATGGACATAATAATTTTTTACAAAAGCTTTTTGAAATGCTCCATCTACAATATTTACGCCTAGCGAAGATGCTGCGGCAAGAACGAGTTCAGCAACGAGAGTTTCAGGAGCAAGAAAGATTGTAAGTAAAACTGCGCTAACTACACCTATTGTTTTAGATACTAAAGACCCTAATTCTGCGTTAATTGTTTTATATTGGAAAGTATCTTTTAATGTTTGCTGATAAACTGATAATGAATAGTTATGTGGATTTGCATATGGATCATAACAGGTATTATAATTAATTTTACCTTGATAAACAAAAGATGTAGCATTAGGTGCGGAAATAACAGGTGTAGTTTTAGCCGCTGGAGTAGCTATATATTTAGAAACCGGTTCTACTGACTGTTCGACTTTTTGAGTAGTTGCATCAGTATATGTAATTGAAGCATACATATCTTCAATGCGAGTTGGGTCATAATTAGTTAGAGCTACATCAACTGTGTTGAGTAATACTCCATCAATATAATGTTCTACATGTGTTTTATTCTTGCTAGAGATAGAGATATAGACACTATTAGATTTTCCTTCAGCGTCAATAAAAGTAATAGGTTTTATATCCTTTGCTGAGCCGGTTTCAGCGGCGAAAGCAGGAGTTATAATAGAACTAATGATAGAAAAAGCAGTATTCCAGAGAGAATTTTTTTCATGAGTATGCTCCTTTCATAGCAATGTAAAATAGTGCGATAAATCGAGCATTTTCATAAAACATTGGTAACACCCCATTCCTTAATATTGATAAATATACTATAACACCGAAAGACGTAAAAGTCAACAATAAATTATGTATAATTGCAAAAAATATGTATATGTTGTTGCGACAGTTTAGAGCATAAAAAAGACGCCCCGTTTGGGGCGCCCATGTGCGGGGAGAGACTCGCACAAAGCATATTGGTCGAGCTGGGACAAGTCTACCATAATTTGCCAATTAAGTCAATGGGAACCTTTGTCAGTTTTTGTCTATGGAGGAATTGATATGCTCATTAAAAACGGCGCCGTCCACACCATGGACGGTCCCATTATTGAAAACGGCTATGTGGCCGTTACGGGGAGCAAAATCGCCCAAGTGGGGCCTATGACCGAGTGCCCCGCCCGCTGGGAGGGGGAGATCATTGACGCCCAGGGGGGGCACATCTGCCCCGGGTTTATCGACGCCCACTGCCACCTGGGGATGTTCGGGGACGCTTTAGGCTTCGAGAGCGACGACGGCAACGAGGAGACCGACCCCTGCACCCCCCAGCTCCGGGCGATTGACGCCGTCAACCCGCTGGACCGCTGCTTTTCCGAGGCCCGGGCGGCGGGGGTGACCACGGTGCTTACCGGACCCGGTTCCGCCAACCCGGTGAGCGGACAGTTCGCCGCTGTCAAAACGGACGGCCGCTGGGTGGACGCTATGATTGTGAGGGCCCCGGTGTCTATGAAACTGGCTCTGGGGGAGAACCCCAAGCAGGTCTACCACGACCGGGACGAGACCCCTGTGACACGTATGGCCACCGCCGCCATCATCCGGGAGAACCTGCGCAAGGCGGCGGAGTACGGCGAGAAGCTGGACAAGGCTGCCCAGGACGAGGACACCGACCCGCCGGACTACGACGCCAAGCTGGAGGCCCTGCTCCCTGTGGTCCGGGGGGAGCTGCCCGTCCACATCCACGCCCACCGGGCGGATGACATCGCCACCGGGGCGCGCGTCGCCAAGGAGTTCCGGTTAAAATGTGTCATCGTCCACGGCACAGAGGGCTATCTCATCCCTGAGCTGCTGGCACAGGAGGGCATTCCTGTCATCACCGGCCCCGCCCTGGGGGACCGCTCCAAGCCGGAGCTGGCCAACATGACGCTGGAAACCCCCGCGCTGCTCCACAGGGCGGGGGTGGAGATCGCCATCTGCACCGACCACCCGGAGGTGCCCATCCAGTATCTGCCCCTGTGCGCCGCTTTGGCGGTGAAGGGCGGACTGGAAGAGGAGGCGGCCCTGGCCGCCATTACCATCAGCGCCGCCCGGATCGCCGGGCTGGACAAGACGCTGGGCTCCCTCACCCCCGGCAAGGAGGCGGACGTGGTGATTACCGACCGCCACCCGCTGGAGCTGCTGGGAAAGGTGGAGGCTGTCCTCATCGGCGGGCGAAGAATTTAGAAAAAATTAACAAAAAACATTGGACTTTCCCGCTTCCTGTGGTATAATAGGGATAACCGGAGGGAAGGAACCCCTTCCACCGGTTTATACCAGCCCTCTGGGTGAAAGGAGCGATTTTATGAAATTCGTATTTACGGACAAAAAGGTGACCCTGCCCGACTCCATCCACAAGTACGCGGAGAAAAAGGTGGGCAAGCTGGACCGTTTCTTTAAGGAGGACGCCACCGCCGCCATCACATTCAGCGTGGAGAAGGAGCGGAACAACAAGGTGGAGATCACCATCCGCTCCAGCGGCACCGTCTTCCGGGTGTCGGAGAGCACGTCTGATATGCATGCCTCCATCGACGCCGCTGTAACCACGCTGGAGCGGCAGATCCGCAAGAACAAGACCCGCCTGGAGAAGCGGCTGCGCCAGGGGGCCTTTGAGCGGGCTCTGGATGTGGAGGTATCCACCTTCGCTCCCGATGAGCCGGAGGAGGGCGAGTACCGCATTGTTCGCAGCAAGACCTTCCCCATTAAGCCTATGACCAAGGACGAGGCCATCTTGCAGATGAACCTGCTGGGCCACAATTTCTTCGCCTTCCGGAATGAGGAGGCCGACGGCGCCTTTGCCGTGGTCTACCGCCGCAACGACGGGGATTATGGTTTGATTGAGGATGAACCATAAATAAAGCATAAAGAAGGAGGGGAGTTAGCCTTAATGTCATCAAGCTAAGGTTCCAAGCTCCCTAAGAAAAAGCCCGCCACCTTTTTGTGAAAAAGGTGGCGGGTATTTTTTGTGAATCATCGGGTTAATTCTTTGTGTGTTTCGTACTGATGCCGCAAAAACGCAGGCACTTCCGCGGACAGGCGTCCACACATTTTCCGCACCGGATACACTCTGGGGAGCGGGAGATTTCTTGCGGAGATAGGTCCACCGGACAAGCTTTTTCGCAGGCCATACAGGAGACGCACAGCTCCTTTTCCCATTGAATTTGCACAAGGCTGAATCGGTTGAACCAGCCATAAATGGCCCCTAGCGGGCAAAGATATTGACAAAAAGGCCGGTAAATCTTGATGGAAAGCAGCACAATACCAAGCAAGATTCCAAACTTCCAGAGAAACAGGCCGCCAGCTTGGTCCTGGAGAGCCTCGTTCGCGCTAAGCAGAGGGATTGCGCCAAACAAGGTGCCGGAGGGACACAGATATTTACAGAACGCGGGGACTTTCGCCAATCCTCCAAACAAAAACATGGAACCGACACACACCAAAAGAATCAGCGCTACGTATTTTCCATACTTCAGGATGTGGTGATAGGGCAGACGCTTTTTCTTTTTGAGGATGGGGATTTTGTGCGACAGATCCTGTACCAGCCCAAAGGGGCACAGCCAACCGCAGACGAAGCGTCCCAGCAGGCTGCCGAACAGGAAGAATACGCCCAAGGCGGCGAAAGGAATATGAAAACCTCTCTGATTCAACAGCGCCTGCAACGCCCCTATTGGGCAAGAGGCCACGGCGCCGGGGCAGGAATAGCAGTTCAATCCCGGAACACAGGCGTATTTTAAGCTGCCGCGGTAGATTTTCCCGTTCGCAAAGCCGTATACATATCCATTTGTTATGATGGTGAACAGCAGTTGTACCGTCAGTCGAAGTCTTTTCATAGGTCATCCGATCCCGACGCACTCCAGGCAGATCATAACGGCCTTTCTCCAGATCACCTCAAGCTGTCCCTGAACAGCCCCAAGTCCGAGAAACGCCGCCCCGACCAGAACGCCCAGGCTCCAGCCTTTACATTTCTTCCAGAAGCCCATGAATGATTTCCTCCCACTTCTCTTTTTCCGCGGAACCGACAACGCCACCCAGGTATGCCCCCTCTCCGTCAAAAAAGAAGGTGGTAGGCACACCGCTCACGCTGGACAGAATCGCCTGACCGATGGAGTCGTTGGCCAGCAGATGGAGATAATCCGCTCCGGTTTCCTGAATCAGGCTTTCCACGAGCGACTGATCCTCGCCCTCCATCACATCGCTGACGATGCCGATGAGCTGGAACTCCGCCGGGTCATACTCCGCCGCCAACTCGCTCAGCCCCGGCATCTCGCTGAGGCAGGGGCCGCAGTAGGTCGCCCATACATTGACCATGGTGAGCTTGGACTGGGAGAAAATCTCCTGGGAAACTGTGTTCCCATCCAAATCAGTTCCCTCAAAAGTGATGAAAATGGGGGCGGTTTCTCCCTGATCAGACGGAGTAGGCGCCGAAGATGCCCCATCCTGGTCAGGGGCGACACCTGCTGTTTGCGTTTCGGGAGTATCCAAGGCTGGCGGCTTGCTGTTGTCCCCGGCGCAGCCGACAAGCAGAACCAGAGACAGCGTCAGAACAATGAAAAGTGTTTTTCGAAGTTTGTTCATGTCAGTTCCTCCAGATAGGCAATCCGTTTTTTGCCGCCGGAAAAGCGGATCAACTTTTCTCTTAGTGATTTTCCCAGGCGACTGGACAAGTTGACGGGGGACGCGGCGCTCTTCAAGGAAACGCTGGAAATCCGCCCAGTTGGGCAGCGGATTATTTCCAAACGCAGTTTTTATGGTAGGTGGTACTGGCCCTCGCGATACGCCGTTCCATGTTCTCGTCTCAATTCTATTATACGATATTCGGGACGAATAATCAAGGATAAGCCATAACAATCGGGTCGATACTTTTTTTGAGACGGTTGCCTGATGCCGGCGGCGGATCTTATCCTTTCGCTGTCTCCGTTAAAAAAATACTACGCCCAGACCGGGGATCAGGACGATCTGATTTCGATCGGCACAATCGGCCTGATAAAGGGAATCTCCACCTTTAAATCAGACAAGAATGTTCGACTGGCTACCTATGCCAGTCGCTGTATAGAAAATGAGATTTTAATGCACTTTCGCTCCCAGCGAAAGCTTCAAGGAGAGGTCTCGCTTACCGATACGCTGGAGGCGGCGGGGGACAGTGGAACACTGTCTCTGATGGACGTGATCGCGGTGGATGACCATATGCTGGAGGACCTGGATACCAGAGATGCCTGTATCAAGGTCCGCCAATGTGTCCGGACCTGCCTGACACCACGGGAACGGATGATTATTACCCTGCGGTATGGGCTGGACGACCAAGCTCCCCGCACCCAACGGGAAATTGCGGACCAGTGCGGCATCAGCCGGTCTTATGTATCCCGCATAGAAAAAAAAGCCTTGGAGAAGCTTCAGAATGGGATGGAGGGCTGGACGCCGTGAGAGAGAAGGTTAAGGCCGCGTAAAGAAAGGGAGAAAGAGGACGGCATGATTCTAGAAATATTCACCAAATATCCAGAGGGGATGGGGGAGCGCGGAAAAATAGCTTGCTTTTTCGGTGGAGATATACTATAATAGCGTCGCGGACACGATAGTCCCGCGATTCATAAAGTGGCAAAAGCCCCATGGGGCTTTCGCTCTTCCCTGAGTTGGGAAGAGCGGGCCAAACTCTAGAATGGAGGAACGAGAATATGAAAAAGAAACTTGCCCTTGCTCTGTCCCTTGCGATGGTTATGAGCATGGCCCTGACCGCCTGCGGCGGCAATGGCGGTGCTGCCAGCAGCAACAAAGGCGGCTCCAGCAGCGCCCCCCAGACGCCCACCGGCGGCTCCAGCAGCGTCCAGCAGGGCGGTGACAGCGGTCTGGCCCCCAAGGACGGCGGCACTCGTCTGACCTTTACCACCGGCGGTGAGACCGGCACCTACTACGGTTTTGGTAATGTCATCGGCGGCAAGGTGGGCGACCTGACCAGCACCACCGTTAACACCATCTCCTCCGGCGGCTCCGCCGCCAACATCGAGTCCATGAACCTGGGCGACGCCCAGCTGGGCTTTGTGCAGTCCGACGTTATGGCCTATGCCTACAACGGCGAGCGCACCTTTGAGGAGTCCGGCGCTGTGACCGGCTTCTCCACCGTGGCCGCTCTGTACATGGAGCAGGTTCAGATCGTCACCGTCGATCCCTCGATTAAGACTGTGGCTGACCTGGCCGGCAAGCGCGTCTCCGTGGGCGCCGCCGGCTCCGGCGTGTTCTACAACGCTGTTGATGTTCTGGGCGTGTACGGCCTGGACATCGAAAAGGACATCACCCCCACATACCAGTCCTTCGGCGACTCCACCGAGGCTCTGAAGGACGGCCAGATTGATGCCGCCTTTGTGGTCGCTGGCGCTCCCACCACCGCCGTGACCGATCTGGCTTCCGGTCGTGACGTCTCCCTGGTCAGCCTGGATCAGGAGCACATCGACTCTCTGATTGCCAGCTCTCCCTACTACAGCCCCAACACCATCGGCAAGGATGTGTACGGCACCGCTGAGGACTGCACCACCGTGGCCGTGGGCGCTGTTGTAATCGCCAATGACGATGTGAGCGACGCCGATGTGTACAACTTCCTGTACGGCACCTTCGAGGATATCGCCGGCCTGTCCCACGGCAAAGCCTCTGAGCTGGATCTGGACTTCGCCGCCTCCATCACCACCGTGGGTTATCACCCCGGCGCTGTGGCCTACTTCGCCGACAAGGGTATCACTGTCCCTGGCAAGTAAGCGAAGCGGCACAATTGAGCAGAACTCCGAACCCTTAGCGTGAGCCAGGCGGCTGCGGCGGGCTGGTACCGTCGCGGCCGCTTTCTTGTTGTTCGGGCGTTCCTGCGCGGCGGATATATTTCCGCTCCGCGGAGCGGCGGTATATCTGCTTCGCAGCCCGCCTGCGGAGGAGCAGAAACGAGAAAGGAGATCTCTATGGACCCAAATGAAAAGAAAGTGAGTACCCAGCCCGCCGCGGCGGACGTCGATGTCGGCTCCGCCGCTGATGTAGACGAGATCATGAAAAAGTATGACAAGGAGTCTAACACCCGTATCTGGCGGGGCGCCCCCGGCTTAATCGTCCGGTTCCTTGGCATTGCTTTTTCCTGCTACTGCATCTTCTCCACCCTAACTGGTATCCCAACGCTGCCGGAGACCAAGCTGAATATCTTTGTGGCCCTCATCCTGATTATGGGCTATCTGCATTACCCCATCAAGAAGGGTGTTACCCGGGCCAACTACATTCCCATTTATGACTGGGTTATCATGATTGTGGGCGCGGTTCCCTTCCTCTACTTTGCCATCAATGCCAACGATGTCATTAAGCAGGCCACCCGTCTGACCGCCACGGTCAACCACTGGGTCATTCTGGCCATCATTGGCGTGCTGGCCCTGATGGAACTGTGCCGCCGCTGCGTGGGCGTGCCCATTCTGGGTGTGCTGGGCGTTCTGCTGGTATATACCTTCTACAACGTCCGTTTCGGCAAGGTAATTTACGACCTGTTCTATACCTCCAGCGGCGTAATTGGCACTCCCATCAATACCTGTCAGAAGTATATTGTGGTGTTTATTATCTTCGGCGCGTTCCTGGAGCGCACCGGTATCTCCAACTTCTTTATCAACCTGGCCAACTGCGCGGCCGGTTCCTCCGCCGGCGGCCCGGCTAAGGTGGCCGTTATCTCCTCCGCCCTGTGCGGCATGGTGTCTGGCTCTTCCGTGGGCAACACCGTGACTACCGGCTCGGTTACCATCCCCATGATGAAGCGTACCGGCTATAAGGGCGAATTCGCCGGCGCGGTAGAGGCCGCGGCCTCTACCGGCGGCCAGATCATGCCCCCCATTATGGGCGCCGCCGCCTTCCTTATGTCTGAGTATATGGGTATCCCCTACGCCAGTGTGGCCTTAAAAGCCATCCTGCCCGCTGTGCTTTACTTCACCGGCATCTATATCGCCGTCCATCTGGAGGCCAAAAAGTTGGGCTTGAAGGGAATCCCCCGGGAGGAGCTGCCCAAGTTCCGCAGGCTGTTGCCCAAGATGTACCTTCTGCTGCCTCTGGTGGTGCTGGTGGTGCTGGTTTCCACTCAGAGCCGTACCATGCAGTCCTCCGCCGCCATCGCCATTCTCGTCACCATTGTCGTTGGCCTGATTAACAATGTGGTCAACAAGTCGGCCGGCATTGAAGACCCCGCTGAGAAGTT
>ERZ779632.799-NODE-799-length-15454-cov-33.102604_pt1 | contig 15454 bp, 17 predicted proteins | sample MGYA00514194_ERZ779632 | MGnify/ENA primary metagenome ERZ779632 (study PRJEB29562, sample SAMEA4376704) | mouse gut metagenome | isolation source: Cecum | study: EMG produced TPA metagenomics assembly of the A DSS colitis mouse model was used to assess the...
CCTTGAGCAGCTCAAGGAGCTGTTGCAGGTCTTTGATCTTCTTGAGGTCGACGGGAATGAGCAGTTTTTGAATGACGACTTGCTTCGCCCCGTTCCCGCCGTCGGAGCTGCCGCCCTTGTTGTCCTTGCCTGCCCCGTCGCCGGAGAGGGAGACCTTCTTCGGGGGTTCCCGGTCGACGGACGGCTTCGGCTTCTCTGTCTCGATTGCCTGGGCCATGTTGCCCGGAACAGGCTCGACCGCTGCGTTGAGTGAGGTCTTCTCGAGGACGTTGTTCGCCATGCCGAGACCCTTCTCAATAGCCTGGGCCGGGGCGTTAGAGGCTTTCTCAAGCCCGCCCGCGTAGGTCGTCATTGTCCTCTGACCTGAGAGAGTCAGGGTCGAGAGCGGGCCCTCTTTCGCGTCGGAGAAGGGGAGCATATTTCGGATGCGCTGCAAGCCGCCCTTGACTGCGTCGACCGCGCCCGAGAACGCCGATTTGATGCCGTTAGCGAAGGTCGAGATCACCTTCTTCCCGGACTCGTAGAACCAGGAGACGGCCCCGGTGACAGTGTTCTTGACGTTGTTAAGCCCGGACGTAAAAGCGGCCCTCACGCTCTCGAACCGCTCCCGGACGCCGGAGGCGATATTCATGACGCCGGAGACGAATTTGTCTTTGATCGCGGTGAGCCGCCCGCCTGTCAGGTTGTCCAGGAAGGAGAAGCCCGCCGTATAGATGCCCTTGACGCCCTCGAGCGCCGCCGCTGCCGCGCCGCGTATGCCGCCGCCGTGTGACTCGTAGGCGTTCCTCATATTATCCAGCTTCTCGGCGACGGTGTCGCGAGCCGCCCCCATAACGGAGCCGATCACGTTGCCGATGCCGGAGAAGATCGCCTTCGCAGTCTCGAACGCTGCGCCCAGCTTCTCGCGGAAAAAGTTGAGGATATTGTTGACGAGATTTCGGAACCACTCGCATTTGTTATAGAGCAGCACGATCGCCGCTATCAGGGCCACGATACCGATGACGACCCATGTGACCGGGTTCGCCAGGAGTGCCGCCGTGAAGCTCCAAACGCTGCCTATAAGCGGCGATAGCGCCGCCCTTGCTATCCCGAACCCCGCCTTGAGTATCTTGAAGGCGGAGACCGCCTTCGTGATGACGAGGCCCACGCCGCCCACCACGGCGGCGACGGTGCCCGCTATGGTGAGGAACCCGCCGATCGCCAGGACGACAAGCATGATGACCTTGACGAGCTCCTGGTTCTCCTCTATCCACGACCCGACCTTCGTGAGGACGGTCTCCCCGGTGCTCATGAGGTCGTTGATCGTGGGGAGCAACGAGTTCCCGATGGACTCCTTGACGTTTTGGATGCGCTGCGTGAGCCGCTCGAACCGCTCCGGCTCCGTCTCGTTGATCGCGTTCGCCATCTCCGTGGCGACGCCTGTGCCGGAGCCGAGGGCGTCGTACATATCGAGGATGTTGCCCTGTAGGTCGTCGGTCTTGCTGTAGAGCAGGTCGATGAGGGCCACGGCCTCGGTGTCACCGAAGGCTTTTTGCAGCTCCATTTTCTCGGCTGCGTCCATGGTCTCGCCGAACTTCCCCCGGAGCAAGTCCAGGATTTCGGGCATAGACAGGAGCTGATTGTTTGCGTCTGTGAAGGATAGGCCCAGGGCTTCGCCGCCCTTCGTTGCCGATCTCAAGAAAGCCTTGTACTTCGTGCCTGCCTCGCTGCCGCTCATGGTAGCCTGTAGCATACCGAGGATAGAGAGCTGTTCCTCGAGGGGGACATTCGATGTCGTTGCCGAAGCGCCGAGTGTCTGGATTGCGCTCGCCATTTGCGAGCCGTCCGTCTTGAATTGCTGCACCGACCGGGCGATACCCGCCGAGAACATCTCACCAAATTCCAGGTCGGTGAGATCGTCATAGTAGCCCTTGTAGATACCGTAGCCTGTAGCAAAGAGAGACGTCATTTCCCCGATCGTGGACTTCGTCGCCTTCGCCGTGAGGCCCGAGAGCTCGGTGAACTGGGCGACGCCCTCGTCGGAGAGGGAGGCGATGCCGCTCTTGATGTCATAGGCTGCGCTGATGAAGTCGGCCTTTGTCGTTCCGGCCCATTGGTCGGAGAAACTCCGGGCCGCGTCCTCAATGGTTTCCAGGTCTTTGACGCCCAGCGAGGCGAGCTCGCCGATCGCCCGGCGCGTCTCGAAGGTGGCCTCGACCGGGGCCAGGACGGCCCCCGTGATCTGCGAGCCCATCTCCTGCATGACCGCCCCCGACTTCGCCACGTTGCCGAAGGTAGCGCCGAGGGCGTCCATCTTAGAGACGTCGGCTCCCACCCGGGAGGCAATACTCGCCATGGGCCCGGAGAGGTTGTCGACCATATTCATGACGAGGGATAGTTTGAAAACAGACTCTAAACTCAAGCCGCTCACCTCCTTCTCATAGTTTGGAGGCTGTCCGAAGAAACGACCGCGCCGCCCGGGTCAGTCCGAGGAGAAGACCTCGGAGATCGCCCGGGCGACGATGTCTTGCTCGAGCTGCTGGATGAACCGCGCCTTCGCGAGATAGTCCAGCAGCTCACCGAAGTCGTCGATCGTTTCGGGGTCAAAGTGCTCTAAAAGAGGCGGGGGGACATAGCGGTATATCTCGAGGAGGGCGCTCTCGACGAGGCTCTCCTTTATCCCCGCGACCCTCTCCCTTAGAGCTTCCTCAAATTTACCCCGTCAGTGAGGCCCAGGAGCTCGGTGAGCTTGTTGCCGATCGTGATGGCGACGCCGGGGTATTCCTCCATGTCGGCGGCGAGGCGCTCCCGGTCTTCGTCGACGACCGCGTCCAACATGAAGGTCTTGCTCGCCTTCGTCATGCCGATCTTGGAGGCCGTCTTGATGTAGCGGTCGTAGCTGGGGACGCTGGGCCGCTTGAAGTGATAGGAGAAGTCCTTCGACTCCTCATCATCGACGGGGACGGTGACGCTCACCTTGTAGACCTTGCCGTACTTCTGCCGCATAGCCTCGGCGGAGTCGGGGGCGGGGTTGGTGCCTTCATTCTTCTTGATGTCTTCCATGTGTTAATACCTCCGTTTTTCTCGAATTAGTTGAGACGGCGCGGTGTGCGTTAAACGGGCTCGACGCCGTCCTCCACAATGCCGCCGACGATCATGAAGTCGATGTCGACGGTGAGGGTCTTGTCACCCTGGGCCGCTTTGTGGCTGCGCTTGACGAAGACGACCCGCTTGAGCTCGTCGATGCGTGTCCGTCCCCCAGGGTTGCCGTAGGAGACGACCACGGAGGGGAGCTCCACGCCATAAAAGGGTGTGCCCGTGGCTTTGCAGTAGTCCAGGACGTCGTCGTAGTCGTCGCGGAGCATGGACACTTTGCCCGAACTCTTATAGTTGCCCTTGCCATAGCCCCGGGGCCTGTAGCCCCTGCCGTAGGACTCCTCCATCTCCTGCTCGTCGTCGTAGCTGATCTCCTGGACGACGAGGTTCAAACCGGGGATTTTGACGTCGACGTCGCCCCATCCGTAGTTGATACCGTTGACCTTAATCATTCGCTTTCACTCCCTTCCGTTAAGCGGTGGGCCGACGCCGGGCGAGGTTGATGTAGACCTCGCGGATGTAGCCCCGGGACAGGTAGCGGATTTTCGTCCGCATGGTCTCGTCCTCGATGAAGGTCTCCTCGTGGCCCTCCATGAGAATGATCTCGGCGGCGCTGATCTCCTTCGCGTCGATCATACGCTGCAAGGGCTCAAAGAGGAATTTGCAGCGGGTTTCAAGCTCGCCCTGGATGTCCTCCATGTCGATGTCGTCGTTCATGAGGTCGAGGCCCTTCTTCCGGGTCTCCCGGATGATCTTGTTCAGAACGCGGACGTCCTCGGCGTATCTGTAGTCGCTGCCGTCCGGGGAGAGCATCTTCGTGTGATAGACGAAGTAGTCGTCCTTCCCGTCGTACTCCCGGAAGGTGAGGAAGCCCGCGAGATCGAGGAGCTCGATGATGTCGTTGTCCAGCTCCACGGGGAGCGTCTGTTCGAGCTTCGTCTTGCGGATGCCGAACCCCGCCTCCTCCCGGGTCTTGCCGATGGAGGTCTGGACGCTGGACTTCGCATAGAGGCCGGAGACGAGGCCCGCGAGGTTGACGATCTTCTTCGAGCCGTCCAGCTTGACGAGACGGCCCCAGGCGGTGACGACCTGGATGTTGTAGTTCCTCACCTTCTTCGCCTTCGCCTCCATCTCCAGGGCCCAGTCGGTGAGATCGCCCTCCTCGCCGCCTCCGCCCAGGACGGGGCCAGCTCCGCCGCCCTCGCTGGGCGTGGGGAACCCGGCCTCCATGACGAAGAACATCGGCTTGTGGAAGATCTCAAAGAGCTGGGCTTGCGCCTCGCCGACCGCTTGCCAGAGGGCGAGATCGCTCTCGCCGACGATGTGGACGAACTCGTACTCCTCGGCGAAGTTTTGGAGCTTCGTGATCGCGTTGAGGACGTCCCCGTTCGTCATGGTCGGGGCGGTGGTGGCGAAGGTGTAGGTGTCATTCACAAGGAACGAGCTCGGCTTCTGATCTTCCTCCGCCGCCTCGGTGAATTGGAGCTTGAGCCCCGTCCCCTCGAGCTCATACTCGCCCGTCACGGGGACGGTGATCTCGTCGGTGAAGCTGCTCCCGCCGTCGATGGAGACGGTGAAGGCGGCGGTATTCAGTCCGCCCTGGGCGGTGATCTTCACCACGACGGAGAAGGCGTTCGTCGGGGAGCCGTCGACCGTCATTGTGCCGCCGCCGTCCCCCGTCCGCTTGACCTCGCCCAGCTCGCCCGCCGTGGTGGCAGAGACCGGGAGACAATAGATGCGGTTCGCGCCGAACTGGACGGAGTCCATGACGGCGTCAGCCAGGGGGGACAGGCCGAGGCGGCTCTTGATCTGTCCGGCGTCCATGGCCCCCGTTACGACGATGGGGGTGTCGGAGACCACGGGGGAGACGCCGATCTTGAGATGCCGCCCGTCGCCCGTGGCGGTGGCGAAACCGAGGTTCTTGTCTTTGATTTCATGCTTGACATCTCGGAGCATTACTTCCCCGCCTCCTTCTTAGCGGCCCCACTCATAGGGGCCGAGGTGAACTTCTCGACCGCCTCGAGGAACTCCTTCTCGGTGACGGTCTTCCCGGGCTTCCAGCCTTCGGCGGCGCACACGCCCACGAAGACGGCCCGCTTGACCTTCTTCTCGTCGCGGAGCTGCTCGATCGTGAAGACCTTCGGGGCCTCCGCCCCGGGGCTCCCGGTCTGCTGCTCCGCCGTGACCGGGCTCTCGGGCCCGGTGGTTTTCTTGTTAGCCATGTGTAGGCTCCTTTCCGTTGTCTTTCTCGATGGCTGCGATCTCGACGCGAGTGAGCGGGCCGAAGCCGGTGTCCTTGTATAGACCGCCCTGGAAGGTGATCGCCACTTGAACGGCGACTTGTGCCTTGAGTATGGAGTCGTCCTTGTTCACCCAGTCCGCGCCCTCGACCTCAATCGGGACATGGTCGCCATTGACGAAGATGCCCCGGTCGAGGCTTGCGAGGAATTTCTCAAATATGGCCTCGACGGCGTCGTCCGTGTAGTCGCCGATCGTCACGGTGAAAGTCAAATTTCGGTTGAAGACCTTCCGCCTCTTTTTCTGCGCTCCCTCTTGGTCTTTATAGAGTGTTTTGGAGCCGTTTCGGGAGATGGTCTCCTGCTCGAATATGACCGCGCCGACGTGGCTCTCTTGACTTTTCTCGAGACCCTTGATGGTGGTGTAGGGCTTGGACTTGAGCCCGGCCTCCTTGAGCTTTGCGATCAAATACGCCTTGCTCTCGCTGTATAGCGACATACTACTCGCTCCCCTCTATGAAGTCCTCGACGGTGGCCTTGATCTCCTCCATATCCTCCTCCGAGAGGCCCAGGAAGGGCCGGGCCGGGATGGAGACCTTGACCTGCTTCTTCGTCACCCAGCGCCCGCCCACCTGGAAGCGGAGCCCCTTTCGGGTCTTCGCCCGGATAGTCCGCCCGGGTTCGCCGAATTGGTGCGTCGCCCCGTGTTTGACGTTGGTGCCGACCGCGAAGCCCTTCTCGTCCGAGTAGGATTTGATAGAGTTTCGGAGCTGTGCCGAGTCGATGAGGGTCTTCCCGCCCACGGTCGCGGCTCGGATGGAGGTCTTCCACTTCTTACCGCTGGGGGCGCGGCTTTGCCGAAACCGCTCAAGCGTAGACTCCCGGGCGGTCTCGGCGAGGGCCGCGTTGAGGTCCTTTTTGTCGATCTCCGAGTAGGCCCTCATTTTGCGGAGCAGCGCGGAGACATCGCCGTCGAGCCTTATGCTTGTACCGGGCATATTAGATCACATTCCCTTCATACTCCCCCGGCTGAATAGCCGGGGGTTCGACTTTGCCGCGAAGCCCGTCGCGGCGGCGGAGGCCGGGTCGCCGCCCCCCTCCCCAGTGCCGATGTTGACCTTCCCCTCGGCGACGAGGGTGAGGTACTTGACCGCCGCGTTGTAGCGGTTGAGGTAGTTCTTCTCGGACTCGCCCTCGTCAATCCCAATGCGGGAATAGAGGTTATAGATCGCGATGTCCTTCGAGAACTTGTTCAACACTCTCGGAACCGGGTCAAAGGGGACTTTGTAGCGTTTGGCGAGGTAGCCGTCGATCTCGGCGTCGGCGTCGGCGATCGCCATGTCGATGATGGGCCCGATCTTCGCCTCACGCTCGGCCTTGTCCTCCTCGAAGGTGTCGCCGATGATGGCGTTGAGGGCGTCGTCCTTGAGCATTTCCCGGACTTCGGCCCTTGTGCTGTAGCTCATAGGGCTCCCTCCTTATGTGGGCCTTATCCCTTGGCGCTGCCGTCGCTGCCGAAGGCCATTTGCCAGAACCCGAAGCCCGCGTTCCCCCGGCTGTCCGCGCCATAGAGGAATTGCTTCTTCATGAAGACGTTGTCGTCGGTCTCGGCGGTCTTGCTCACGAACTTCGCCTTCTTGCGCTCCTGGTAGATGAGGGGCTTGAGGGGGCGAGAGGTAGAGAGCAGATACCACGCGGAGTCGTGCCCGGCGAGCTGGGGGACGACGAGGGGCTTCGCGGTGCCCTGCATCGTGTTCCGGGTGCCGTTGATGAAGTCAGCGACGAGGATGTCCCGGGCCTTCGCCTCCAGGGCGGGCGGGACGACGAGGGTGTCGGGGATGATGTTCAGCGCCCGGCCCTTCGCGTTGGTGAGGCTCATCATGCCCGCCCGAGCGGCGATGTACGCCTCGAGGGAGAGCGGCGCGGTGCCCATGTTGGAGACGACCTTCTTCCCGATCTCATGCTTGTCGGAGAAGAAGGGCTTCCCGTCGTAGCACTTCGCGGCGAAGCCGGAGGCCAGCAGCGCGAAGACGAGCTCGTCGGGGTGTACGGCTGCGGACTGGGCCAGCATCTCGACCGAGGGATTATAGAGACTGATCTTGTCGTCCTCGATCGCGTTTCGGTCAATGCCGATCGTGAGCTCGAAGTCCTTGTTCCTGATGGTGTAGCCGGAGGCGGTGAGGTTCTGGATTTCGCGGTCGCCGATCCACTCCCTCATTCCGGGGATGTCCCCGAGCCAGGCGTAGGTTTCGGAGTCGGTGGTGGACGGGGTGACGGTGGCGATCTGCTTGTAGAGCGGGTCGACCGTGGTGAGGGCCTTGTTGAACAGGGTGTTAAACCCGACATAGATGCCCCTCAAATTCTGGGGATTGACAATCATGATCTAATTCCTCCTAATTCTCGGATTTCAGGACGCGGCGGCGGGGGCGGTGTAGCCGAAGCCCATCTCCACGGCGACGCCTTCGTCGTCCACTCGGACGACGAGGCCAGCCACAGACGCGTCCGTCGCGGTCTTGGTGACGGTCTGATCGTCTTCGATGTAGCACGGGCCCAGAACGTCGCCAGGGCCGACCTTGTTCGCGGCGGTGCTGCTGTTGTCGAAGACGAAGACGCCGCGCCTCACCCGGACGACGGCCTCGCCGTCCTTCCCGGCGTTCTCCACGGTCTCCTCGGCCCGGCCCGCCGCCTTGAGCGACGCCGCCTTCTTGCCGGGGATGGCGTAGCCGTCCGCGTCGATCGCGACGATGGAGCCCTGGAAGATCGTGGTCGCTGCCTTGACGGAGAGCACGAGCGAGGTCGCGCCGCCCGCGATCTCACTTGTGTCTCTCGGTGCTGTCAATTTTGCCATGGTCTTACTCTCCCTTCATTCCGTACTTCTTGACGTCCTCGGGGCTGATGCCGAGCTGCTTGCACACAAGGAGCGTCGCCTCGTCGACCTCGTCGGCTTTGAGGGCCAGGGCCTCGGAGCCGCCCACGTCGCCCATGGGGACGACCTGGGGAGCCTTCTCAACAAAGCCCCGGAAGTCGTCCAGGCTCTTGAGGGCGTAGCCCTTCGCCCAGTCCCGCTGTGCCGGGGTGATCTTGCCCGCCTTGAGGGCCAGCTCAACGGCCTCCTCGGCGTCCCGGTCGGCGAGCTTCGCTTCCAGGCTCTTGACCTGCTCCACGAGGTTGACGCCGCCGATGTTGCCGCCCTTGAGGGCCATGATCGCCGCCGCCACGTCGGCGGTCGCCGCTCCGGCCTTGAGGCCCAGCAGCTCGCAGACCTCCTTGTTCGCGACGACCTTGTCATCCTCCGGGGGCTGCTGCTTTCCTGCCTCGGCGGCGCTCTCCTTGAGGCTCTTGTTCTCCTCGAGGCAAGCCTTGAGCGCCTCCGTGACCTGTTCCTCGGTGGCGTCCTCGCCCAGGCCCAGCAGCGCCGCGAGCTTCTTCATGAACTCGTTCATGGTGTTTTGTCCTCCTTCTTCATAGTCCAGTGAGTTGACGATCGCCTCCATGTGCTCGATCGCCGGGGTGTTTGTGAGGGCGATCGAGTGGAGCCCCGTCGCCTTGTTGTCGGCCTTGCGGACGGTGATGACCGGGGAGAGGTAGCGATACTCCCGGCTCTCGAGGTATGCCTTCGCCTTGTCCGTCCATTCGACCCGCGCCTTGATCTGCCCGTCGCTGAGAAAGAGCTCCTTGACCCATCCGGCGGCGGGGGCCTGTTCCCCGGTGAGGGTCTGATGCTCATAGTCGACGACGAGGTCGACGCCGCGCTGGGCAATCTGCGCCTTCATGGCTGCGAAGCTCTCCCCGTCGACGTCGAACTCCCCCTTCGCGCTTTTGACGTGGCCCAGGGGGAGCACGGAGATGATCTCCGGGGCCCCGCCGACCTCCATCTCTTTGCTCTTGAGGGTGAGAAAGTCGTGCATCTGCTCTTGTCCTCCTTCGTCTGCGTCGTGTCGCCGTCTGTAACGCCGTTAAGAGGCGTTATAACGGCCCGTTCTTGCCTACCCCGTGAAATTACCCTCCCGACGCCCCTCGCGCTTCCTGGGCCCCTCTATGGGTTTATGGCGGGGCCTCCTCCTTTTCCCGGTTTTGGTATGCCTTCACGAGCGCGTCGGGGTAGCCTTTGAGGTCGGGGGAGAACTTCACCTTCGCCGGGTTGGTGCCGAAGTGGGGGTCGGGGGCGATCGCCGGGAATTTCTCCTCGACCGTGAGCCCCCGGGCCTCGACTTGCCGCTTTGAGAGCGTCCGCACGGTGCAGCGGCATCGGAACCCGTTCGGAGGGAACCAGGTATTCCAAACGGGATGGTCTGCCGGGAATACCCTTCCGTCCATAGCGAGATGGCTCGGGCGGGTGTGGGTGTCGTTGACGGCGTCATACTGCCAATATGGGCGGAGCTTCATGACGCCCGGGTCTGTCATTTGCTCGTAGTGGCCCACGTTGTAGGCCGTCTGTATGTTGGTGCGGAAGATGAGGTCGGCTTGCAGCGGGTCGAGCCCCTCGTAGCCCTCGGCCTTGAGGAAGTCATTCATGTTCTTCCTGAACTCCGAGAAGGTGTTCCCGTCTTCCAGGGCGGCGAGTATCTCGTCATAGAACCGCTTGAGGATCTGCGCCTTTGTGTAGCCGGAAACGGTGAAGGCAAGGCCCCGGTATTGCTCGGCGATGCTGTAGAAGACGTCCGCCGTGACCGGGACGCGGCCCTTGAAATACTCGACCGCTTCCTCGAAGGTCATGTCCTTCCGGGAGAACGTGCTCTCAATCCCGTCCATGTTCCAGCGCCCTCCCCTCGAGGTTGGCGTAGAGCATGACCTTTTGAAGCAGCTCCTCCACGTCGGTGACGTCCATCTCCTTGAAGACGGCGGCGACGGTGTCGGTGTCCTCCATCATGTCCCGGAGCTCCTCGAGGCTCTCGGCCTTCTCAAGCAATTTGAGAACCGGGCCGAACGCCTTCTTGAAGGTGCCCGCGCTTTTCTTGACGGCGACGTCTGCAAGAAGATCGACGCGCTCCTGCGTCCCGTGGCCCGGTTCGGCCCCGGCCTTGAGGCTGATCGCGCCCATGGGCGGCGTCTGCTTGAAGGGGAGCCCCCCGAGTCCTGCGTTCTGCTGGGACGGCTGCGCGATCTCCTCGCCGCCTTCCGGCTTCGGGATGGAGAACTTCTTGTAAATGTACGAGGTCGGAACCTTGAGCCCGGTCTTCTCAATGAGGATGCCGATGATGTTCGCCGTCTGCTCAAGGTCTTCCGACTCCTCCGCGTCGAAGCGGATATAAGGGACGCGGGTGTCGTCCCCGAAGTTGAACAGGACGAGGGGCCGGATGAGGTCGCGCCGGAGCGTCTCGGCGAGGGCCTTGCAGTCGGCGACGGTGAGATCGTGCCGGACGTCGTTGTGCGTCTTGCTTTGGGCGTAGCTGCCGCCGCCGCTGTCCGAGGTGAGGGTCTGCCCGAGTACGGCCTTGCTGACCTGTTCATCGCAATAGCGGGCGAGCCGCTCGTAGAGGTCGGTCGAGCTCGCCTTCTCGGTGTTCACGAACTCGATCGTCGTCCCGTCCGGGAAAATGCCCGCCGCGTCCGCGCCGATCTGCGCGAGGGCTTGCATGAGGGCCCGCTTGTCGTCCTCGCTCGCCCCCGGCTGGTACTTGCCCAGGCGGAGCGGCATCCCGTAGACCTCGCAGAACGCGACCCAGTCCTTGAGGGTGTAGTTCTTGAACAGGTACATCCAGGCGACCACGCGGAGGACTCCGGCGCGGGACGGGTGCCCGCTGCGGGCCTTGTAGCGGTGGAGGATGAACTTGTTCCTCGGGAGCTCCATCCCCTCGGGGGCCTCGTCTGTCCTGACCTTGAAGGCGTCCTCGCTGTCCCAAAAGAAACGCTTTTGATAACGGGAGCGGATGTCGCTCACGACGACGTGACCGCCCTCATAGGCCCACATGATCTCAGAGACGGCGAAGCCCTTCCCGATCGCGTCCAGCAGGTCGAGCATGATGTCCCCGACCCCCTCGATGCCGTTGATCTGCGTCTCGACGAACTCCGCGATCTCCTTGTCCCTCTCGTCGTCGGAGTCGAAGGGGATGATCTCGAAGTCCAGGCCCGTGACCGCGTTCTTCCGGGTTTGGAGCTGCGAAAAGAGATGCGGGTCTTTCTCCTCCATCTCCTCAAAGAGCTCCGCTTGCCGGAGAATGTCGCCCGCGTCGGCCTCCTTGAATATTTCGGCGAGCTTGACGGGGGTGAGCCCGTTCGAGGGGTAGTCGCTGTATTTGTCCGTTACCTGGGCGACGGCGACTTCCCGCGTGTCCGGGCGGCGCTGCGGGGGCGCTTGCTGCCTGTTCTGCTGCCGCCTGTTGTTCTTCCTTGACATAGCCCGCCCTCCTTAGTAGGCCCCGCGCCGGAAGCGGATGGCGCGGCCCTGTACCGATTTATAATCGACTTTCCGCCCCACCTTCACGGAGAGGGCCAGCGCGACCGCCATCTGCAAGGCGTCGGGCGCGTCATCGTTTTTCCCCATGGGGTACTTGAGGAGCTGGTCGATTAGGGTCTTGTGTTTCTTGGAAAACTTGAGATAACCGTTTTTGACGAACGGCTGCAAGCTCTGGATGCGGGCGTCTTTATTTTGGACGCTGTTGATCTCCTCAATGGGGAGATACTCTCCGCACTCCGCCGCCCGCTGCCGCATGATCTCGGCGAAGTAGTATTGAAATTGAACCGCCTCGACGCCGAACTTATAGAAGGGCTTCTTGTACTCGCGCCGGAGCCTCCGGGAGTCGTCCAGGGCGTCGTCGATGATCTTGTCCGGCTTCCGCTTCGCTATGTCGGCGATCACGACGTAGAGGTAGCCCGAGGAGGTGTCCTTCGCGATGCCGATGATCGCCGAGGTGTCGCTCTTGCGGTTCTTCCCCAGGGAGGGGTCGTTCGCCCCCACGAAGATGAACCGCGCCTCGGAGAAGTCCGGGACGGCCTTCCCGTCGTCGTCATAGTAGTCGAACCACTCCTCGGCGAAGGCGCAGTTCTCGGGGTCGATGGGTTCGTTCTGGATTTCGGAGGAGAAGGACGCCTCGCCCTCGGATATTCTCATAACCATGAGGGCATAGTAGGGGAGCTTCTCCTCCCACAAGACCGCCGTACCTTCCAGCATCTCGTCCTCGTTGGCCTTGAAGAACGCCTCGGCGTCCTGCTGGTGTGCGGGGTTCTCGAGGTCTGTGTAGATGCGCTCCCACGCCTCCCATAGTTCCGTGTGGGTGGCGAAGGAGATGACGCCCTTGTAGCGGGCCGTCACATACTCGGGGTTCTTCGCCACGTTGGCGAGGAGGGCGTCGTAGTGGAGCAGCGTCCCTATATAGACGATGTCCGTGTAGGTGTCGCCCGCCTTGCTCACGGCCTTATAGAACCAGTCCCGGAGCTTCTTCCGCTGCTCCGGCGTGTTGACGTTCTCGTCGTTCTCGAGATCGTCGCATAGGATGAGGTCGGGACGCCATTGTTTATGGCGTCGGCCTCTGATCTTCTTCCCCGCGCCCAGCGCCTCGATCTTGACGCCGTTCGAGAGGAGGATGACCGACGCCTTCCAGACCCGGCCCTTGAGCTCCCCGAAGTCCTCCCGGAGTGCTGCGTTCTCCTCGAGCTCCGTCTTGAGGTCGTTGAGGAAGCCCTCGGCCTGTTCCGAGCTGTCCGAGAGGATGATCTCGTAGTGCTTGTAGCCGTAGACGGAGGAGTGCAGCGAGTCCTTGAAGGTGAAGGTCGTACTCTTTGCGTGTCCTCGAGGGGCCTCGACCGCTCTCCGGCATCCGTTGGCCCGGCTGATTGCCTTCGCGTCCGTGAGGGGGTTCATCCCCTTCATGACGCCGTCGCGGAAGATGCGGTCGAGCTCCTCGTGAAATGGGGGCGAGGGCCTCACGAAGTAATGGGCGAGGTAGGCCCGCCCGAAGTAGCCGAGGTCGATCGCCCCGAGCTGCTTCCGTAGACCTTGCGGGCCTGTGAGCGGGGCTCCGCCCCGGAAGTCCTTGAGGAGCTGCGCCCGAAGCTGGAGGAAGTTGTCCCCGCGCTGGACGTACTCCTCAAATAGTTCGCGCTGATATTCACTATTTGCGACCGCCTCACGGTCTTCCGGCTCCTCGAGCCGTTCGAGGTATTCTTTGAGGTCAATCGCCATCTGTGAGCACCTTCTCCCTCGCCCTCGAGAGGACGTCGTGCAGCTCTCCCACGAGTTCGGGGTGCTGCTTGATCGCCGCCATGAGCTCGGCCTCGAGCTGCTCAAAGGCGAGCTCCGCCTTCTTCTTCATCTCCTGCCGGACGCGCTTCTCATAGGTGGCGTTTCGGGACAGGGAGGCGATGAGCCGCCCGGCCTTGTCGAGCGGCATCTCCGCGAAGTCGTCCTCCGCTGTGCTGACCCGCTGCATCAGGCCGTCCATGAGAACCATCGACGCCGCCTTCGTGTAGTCGAGGTCGGGGTGAGCTTCGACCGCCTGGGCGATCGCTTGGGTGCGCTGTAGGGTCTCGGCGACGCGCTGCGCTGCCTGTGTGCTGCGGATAGCATAGCGCCCGATTGCCGACTTGCTGATCTCGAAGCCCTCCTCCTTGAGCCATGCGGAGAGCTCCTCGTAGGTGTTCGCCGTGTCCGCGAGCCGGAGGTCGAACTCCACCTTGATCTCGTCCGGGAGCTTGTCGACCGTCGAGCTCACCCGCGTCCTCCGGCGCTCGCCTTTAGACATCGACGCCCGGGTCGTCCGTCGTGCCTTCGACGAGATCGACCCCCGCCTTCGTGAGCTGGATGACGGCGTCGCGGCGGTAGGCGTTGTAGGCGTTGGCCCGGGTGTCCGTGAACTCGATGTAACCGCCGTCCTCCAGATAGGAGAGCTGCTTCGAGATGTCGGGCACGGTGATGAGGTTGTCCGCGAGGAGGGCGTTCGTGATATGCCGGACGAGGAGCGAGTTCTTCGTCCCCTTTGCCAGGGCCCGGACGATGTAGCCCCGGATGGCCTTGTTCTGCTTGATCTCCTGCTCGGTGAGCTCGTCGTAGATTGCCATAGTTTTCTATTCCTCCTTCCGCTCGCTCCTGTAGAGGAGGCGATCGAGTTTGTTGTCGATGTTGTTGCTCACCCGGATGAAGTCCTCCCGGGTGACGTAAATGAGCGGGAGGTCTGCCTTGAGATCGTTGAGGTCTTGGGCGACCTTGGCGATCTCGGCGGCGTTCTCCTTGTCGCTCGTCTCGAGCTTGGAGATCGCCGCCTTGATCTCGCCGATCGCGTTCTTGACCCCCCACGAGGCGATGCCGATGATCGCCGTGATGACCGTCTGGAAGACGAACATCGCAATAGTAGCGCCATCCATGGTGGGCCCCTCCTTTACTGCCCGGGGGCGGGCGCGGGTGTCTGCGCCTCCTGGATGCCTTCCAGCAGCTCCCCGGAGAGGGTGAGGTAGGGGTCGCCCCGCTTGACCTTGAGGACGGCGTCCTCGATGCACTTCGTCAAGTAGGCGTCGAAGCTGCCGAGGTTCTTCGTGATGACCTCCTGGGCCTCCGGCGCGATCGCCTTCTTGACCTCCCGGAAGACATCCCGCCCGAGCTTGAGCAGCTCCTCCCGGTCGACCTTGCCCTCCTTCACCTTGTCCCGGATAGCCTGGGCCGTGGTCTGCTCCATGGCATTGACCGAGACTGTAGCGAGGTTGACGACGTCGTCGAGAGCGTTCTCGAGGAGCTCCCGGGCCGTCTTGTCCTCGATCTGCCGCGTCTGGGCCTTGATCTGGGCCCCGGCGAGGCGGATGTAGTAGACCGCATAGGCCCCGGCGAGGGCGATCACGGCGAGGACGATGTTCGCGAGCGCGGTGCTCGCTGCGCTGGTGATGATCTCCATGTCCATTTTTCTACTGCCTCCTTTTGGCAAAAACTAAGAGTAGAAGCGGAGCTTCTACTCTTAGTGTAGCGGGTGTCTTGTGAAGTTTACATATGAAGCACTTCTAAGAGAGGTTGTTTCCATCTGTGCCCGTCATGCCTTCCAGCAGCTCAAAAAGCTCGATCTGTCCCTCCGTCTGTCCGGGGCCGCATAGCTGCCGAACCCATCGCTCTGTGACGCCGTACTTCCGGGCGAGCTCCGGGTGATTGTAGCCGTTGAACTCGGCTTTGATGTGGGCGTCACGGACGGGGCGGGTGAGGCTCTCGGGCTTCGGGATGTAGA
>ERZ779632.803-NODE-803-length-15424-cov-4.265144_pt1 | contig 15424 bp, 15 predicted proteins | sample MGYA00514194_ERZ779632 | MGnify/ENA primary metagenome ERZ779632 (study PRJEB29562, sample SAMEA4376704) | mouse gut metagenome | isolation source: Cecum | study: EMG produced TPA metagenomics assembly of the A DSS colitis mouse model was used to assess the...
GCCCTCTACCTGTCCTGCAATACGGATCACATCCGCCTCCACAGGCCCCTTCACCCTGCCCGTGGATGTCACAATGACATAGCCCTTCAGGTTGATCTCACCTTCTACGGTGCCTTCAATCTGGACCACGCCTTCACCGCTGAGCCTGCCGGTAACAATGAGGTCCTTTGCAATTACCGTATTGCTGCGGGGTTCGGGCAGCTCGGGAATATCGGTTGTCTCTCTCCGATCATTGTCGTTCTGAACCTCTGGCGCAGATTGAGCTTTAGGCTGTCCTCCAAAAAAAGCCATTTCATTCACCTCGTTTGCGAAATTGAAGTTAGTATACCATAAACCTGTCCGAATTACAAGGCTTTCAAGGCACAAAATCCAACCGCGGGCAGAAGAAAAAAGAAGGGAAATTTTAGGAGATACAGCAGGTCTTTTAAAAAAACCGCCGCAAAAAGATATATTGGCCCGCTTTCATCACCTTTAGCAGTATGGTCCTCTCCTCAAAAACTCTCCCGGCGAGACGGAGGACGGGCACAAAGCTTGAAAACACCCACTGTCAGCATAGGAAGAGCAAAAAGAAACAGCGCTGCCCAGCAGATGGCGCCGTAGCCCTTAATAATCAGCTTCGTCAGGCCGAAGGTGGAAACGCAGATTCCAAGAGCAGTTACCGCTCCTGTAACCAGAGGACGGGCCAGCTCAAAGGACCGCCCCCGGAAGAGAGACTGCTCCAGCCGGTCCTCCAGAGCCTTGATGAAGCCCGCAGCCGTCTCGATCAGCGTGCCGAAAAGAACGATTTCAAAAAGGGCATAAAGCCAGGGCATATCCAGTTGAGCGAAGATCGCCGTTACCGGCGTTTCACAAGCCAGCGCCGCCGGAAGATCACAGCCCATGGCCAACAGCAGCGGCAGCGCAGGCGCCGCCCCCAACACGCCGGCCAGCAAGCCGCAGACAACCGCTTCCTTCCGGGTCTGAACATCCCGAAGCGTATAGAGAACCATAGAGACACAGAGCAGATTATAAGAAGCGTAGCGCAATCCGCTGGCCAGCCAGCCAGGAGCAATCTCGGCTCTGAAAAGTTCTGCGGTGATTACGCCGCCAAACCGAAAAAAGACAGCGGCAAAGAAGAGAGTAAACACAGCATACAGCACATAAGCCCAAAAGGACAGGGCCTTTTCAATAGCTTCCGTTCCTTTTAGAGCCAAAAGAACAACGCCTACTGAAAGGAGCGCCGTGCCCACCCAGGCAGGTGCGCCGGTCAGGGTGGAGACTGTCGCAGAAGCAGTGGCGTTAACCACTCCGAGGACAAGAAGCAGCATGGCATAAAAACAGACATCATAAAGAAATCCGGCTGGGCCCAGCAATTTCCTCATCATGGAACCATAGTCGTAGGTGCGGAAAACCCGGACAAACTCAAAGGTAACTGCGCAAAGTACCGCCCAAGCCGCTGCCGCCGCTCCCAGTGCCAGCAGGCCGCCCAACAACCCTTGACTTCCAAAATACCGGGCAATTTCCGCCCCGGTGCCGTAGCCGCCCCCGATCAATATGGACTGAAACACAAGGCCCGGAATCAGGTACCATGTCCACTTCCGCCTTCTCTTCCGATTCATTTTCAAAACCTCCTGCCTGCCATCAGCTTGGCCAGGACACCGGAATCCTTTTTTATAGTCAATACGGTTGAAAAGAAGGAAATACTTCTTTTCAACTGTGCTGACTATATAAAAGACGCTGATGGTATTCTGCATCATATATATGGCGTGATGCCGCCCGGCATGCGAAAAAAACGAATGATGTACAGGCGTGGCCGCATAGGGTTCTCCGGGAGGTGATGTCAATTATGACAATTCATGTGGTGGGGCCCGGGGAATCAGTCGATTCCATTGCCGCCAGATACGGTGTGTCTCCGCAGCGCTTGGCAGCAGACAATGCCCTGCCCGCAGATATGGCCTTGGCAGAGGGACAAACGCTGGTGGTCCGGTTCCCCCGAGACATCCACGCTGTAACAGCAGGAGAAACTTTGACATCCATTGCGGCAGACTATGGAACTACTGTCCGGCAGCTATGGCGCAACAACTGGGAACTGGGAGGAAACGAGGCTCTGAAGGAAGGGCAGCTGCTGGTAATCTCCTATTTTGGAGAACGAATCGGGGAAGGCATTTTTAACGGCTACGCCTACCCCTTTATTAATCCGGCCCTGCTGTCGGAACAGCTTCCCTATCTCTCCGCGATGGCCCCCTTTACCTACGGCATCACCGCCAAAGGCAGCCTGCTGCCGCTGCACGACGAAGCCATGCTGGAAGCTGCCCAAGCCAGAGGAACGCGCCCGGTAATGCACTTATCCACTTTGACAGAATCGGGTCAATTCGATACCGACCGGGCCACCTTTATTCTGACAGATTTTCAAGCGCAGAGCCAATTAACGGCTGAAGTGCTGCAAATGGTTCTTCGGAAGGATTTTGCAGGCCTTGACGTGGATTTTGAGTATCTCCCCGGCCAATTGGCGGAAGCATATGCGGCGTTTCTCGCACGGCTTCGCCACCTGCTGGCAGCGCAGGGGCGGTTTCTCTGGGCTGCGCTGGCCCCGAAGACGAACAGCCGCCAGCGAGGTCTTCTCTATGAGGGACACGATTACGCCGCTGTGGCGGCGGCGGTGGATCGAGTACTACAGAAGACATATGAATGGCGTTATACTTACGGCCCTCCTATGGCGGTCGCACCCATGCCAAATGTCCGGGCGGTACTGGACTACGCCGTCACGGAAATTCCAGCAGAAAAAATATTTCTGGGCGTTCCCAACTATGGCTATGACTGGCCCCTGCCTTTTGTTCAGGGCGAAACCCGTGCTCAATCTATCTCCAATCAAAGGGCCATTGACCTGGCCATACAGTACGGAGCCGCCATCCAATACGATGAAACAGCGCAGTCTCCCTTCTTCCACTACACCGACGCAGGGGGAACTGCCCACGAGGTCTGGTTCGAAGATGCCCGGAGCATAAATGCCAAGCTTCAGCTTATTGCAGAGTATGGTTTCAGGGGCGCAGGATTTTGGAACCTCATGCGGCCTTTTTCTCAAATTTGGCTGGTACTGGATTCCTTATATGATATTAAATAATCTCTATGACGCCTGGTTTCTAACCAGTGCCAAATATGTTGAAAAGCGATGTCATGTCCGCTGGCGAAAAAACCTATACAGAAAACAGAAGTCCGGTCTTTCGACCGGGCTTCCGTTTCTTATCAATATACATATGCCGCCGCCCCAGTTCAATGAATTACCAGACCAGCAAAATACAGGGAACTTCTCTTGGTTATCGTCACGTAAAAAGCTTCTATTCCCTTTTTAAGAAGAACAGCTAAACATGAATCTCCGGCGTCTCGCCTCCGGCCTCTGCCAGTACGGGGGAAATATGATCCAAAAATGCCTCCACCTGGGCAGCGCAGCGGCCTGTATAAAGTTTCGGCTCCAGCACAGCTTCCATCTCCGCCTCCGTCATGGCAAAAGCGGGCTCCGCCGCAAGATGGCTGAGAAGATCACATGGTTCGCCTTCCTTCATCTTAGCCGTGGCAGCCATAGAACAGGTACGGATTATCTCGTGGAGCTCCTGCCGGTCACCACCCCGCTTAACGCCCTCCATCATCAGATTTTCCGTCGCAATGAAAGGCAGATACTCCCGGACGGCCCTATCCACGACTTTTTCATTGACATGAAGCCCGTCAGTAACATTCTGCGCCAGACGAAGGACGGCATCGGCACAGAGGAAGCCCTCAGGCATGGAGATGCGCCGGTTTGCAGAATCGTCCAATGTCCGTTCCATCCACTGAACGGAAGCGGTCATGGGAGCGTTCATGGCGTCGGCCATCAGATAGCGGGAAAGAGAGCAGATACGCTCACAGCGCATAGGATTGCGCTTGTACGCCATGGCAGAGGAGCCGATCTGGTTTTTCTCAAAAGGCTCTTCCACCTGACGGTCATGCTGGAGAAGACGGATATCGTTGGCCATCCGATAGGCACTCTGCGCGATGGAGCTCAGGCAGTTCAAAATGCGGCTGTCCAATTTTCTCGGATATGTCTGCCCGCAGACAGCGAAGCACTTGTCAAACCCAAACTCGGCAGAAATCTGCCGGTTCATCTCATCAACCTTGCTCCCGTCTCCCTCAAAGAGGTCCATAAAGCTGGCCTCGGTTCCGGTCGTCCCCCGGCAGCCCAAGAACTTCATATTTTCAAGCACAAAATCCAGTTCTTCCATATCCGCCAGAAAATCCTGCATCCACAAAGCAGCTCTCTTGCCCACCGTCACCAGCTGGGCAGGCTGATAGTGAGTATACCCCAAGGTTGGCGTATCCGCATACTGCCTGGCAAACCTCGCCAGATTTCCCAGCAGATTGGTCAGCTCCTTCCGGAGATAGCGCAGGCCTTCCCGATAGAGAATAATATCGGCGTTGTCCGTGACATAGCAGCTGGTATCTCCCAAATGAATGATACCGGCGGCAGAGGGCGCAGCTTTACCGTAAGCGTATACATGAGCCATAACATCATGCCGGACTTCCTTCTCCCGCTGGGCGGCCACGTCATAATCGATATCCGTAATATGAGCCTCCAGCTCCGCTACCTGCTCCGCCGCGACGGGAAGCCCCAGATTGTGTTCCGCCCGGGCCAGCGCCACCCACAGCCGCCGCCATGTCTGAATGCGGGCATCGGCAGAGAAAAGGTTCAGCATAAATACCGAGGCATAGCGTGAGGAGAGAGGAGACTCGTAGCGGTCTTTCGGCATAAAAATCAACCTTTCTTTTTAAAGCCGGGAGGCATTGAACGTCTCCCCGCCTGTTTTCCAGAGAAGCATGTCAAGCCGCCGGCAGCGTCCCTGGCACAGACAGCAGCCAAAAGCGGAATACCGGCCCAAATACCGGCAACGCCGCCCGGGCCCGCGCCGCGGGCTGGCGTTCCATCGTTTTTGTTATCAGGCTGTGCAGAAGGAATGGCCCGGCAGCGGCGTCCAGCACCGGCAGAATTCCAAGGCCGGAAAAGCTGTAAACCATAGAGGAGCGCTCTCAGCGCAGGATAATGGCGTCCCGCTCGGGGCCGACGGAGACATAACCGATACGGCAGCCAATCTCCCGCTCAATATATTCCACGTATTTCCGGGCAGCCTCCGGTAAGTCCTCCCAGGTCCGAACGCCGGAAATATCGCATTTCCACCCGTCCAGATACTCCACCACCGGCCTGGCTTCCGGAAGCAGGGCGGGAAAGGGGAAGCGGTCCGTCTGCTGGCTGCCCAGCTCATAGCGAACGCAAACAGGAATCTTCTCCATATAGCTCAGCACATCCAGCTTGGTCAAGGCAATGTTGGTAGCGGCCTGGCACTGGACTCCATACCGCGTGGCTACGATGTCAATCGGGCCTACCCGGCGGGGCCGTCCGGTTTTCGCACCATACTCATTGCCGGCCCGGCGGAGCTCCTCCGCCTCGTCTCCAAACCACTCGCAGGTGAAGGGCCCCTCTCCCACGCAGGAGGAATAGGCCTTAACTACGCCGATAATTTCATCAATCTGGGCGGAAGGGAGTCCGGACCCCACCGGAGCATACGACGCCACAGCATTAGAAGAGGTGGTATAGGGATAAATACCGTAGTCCAGGTCCCGGAGGGCTCCCAGCTGAGCCTCGAAGAGAATGCGCTTATTCTCAGACTGCGCCTGACGGAGAAACGCGCCGGTATCCCGAATAAAAGGCCGGATCTTCTCACCGTACTCCGCCACCCAGTCCATCATCTGCTCTATGGTATAAGGCTCGGCGCCGTATACCTTGGTCAGCGTCAAATTTTTCCATTCCAGCAGGTCCTCCAGGTGGGCGCGAAGCTGCTTGGGATAGAGAAGCTCTCCCGCCATAACCGTCTTCTTCTGAAACTTATCGGAGTAAAAAGGAGCAATGCCCTGCTTGGTGGAACCATATTTCTTGTCGGCGAGGCGGGCCTCCTCCAGACTGTCCAAATCCCGGTGCCAAGGCAGCAGCAAAGACGCCCGGTCACTGATCATCAGGTTATCCGGAGTGATAGAAACACCCTTGTCCGTCACATCCTGAATTTCCTTCCACAGGCTCTCACAGTCCAAGGCTACGCCGTTGCCCAAAATATTGACGACTTCCTCACGGAAAATTCCGGAGGGAAGCAGATGGAGAGCAAATTTGCCCTTCTCATTGACCACCGTGTGTCCGGCGTTCCCGCCGCCTTGGTAACGAACCACCACGTCGTAATCCTGGGTAATCAGGTCCACCATACGGCCCTTGCCCTCATCGCCCCAGTTGATGCCTACAATGGCGCAGTTTGACATAATGAAACCTCCCCGCAGTGCCGTCCCGGAAAAGGCCTGTTGACCCGGCGCTTCTCCCTGAAACGGCGGTCCGCTGTTTGCGGCCAGCGGCATGCCGGTGATAAGAGCCTTTCCGGCTCCAGGGAGTCGGCCCCGGCTTAAAGACGCCTCCGGCCAACGAAAGAAGGGCTCCGCAAACTGCGGGGCCCAGAGTTTCCCTTTATTGATTATAACAACAGTTCTTCCATAAGTAAAGCAAAAAGCGAGGATTCTGTAAAATTTTTTCTGTTCCGCGCCAAAAAAATGCGCCCCCGGCACAGCCGGGGGCCTTTATATCGACTCAGGTGACAGTAAAGCGTTTCACAGAGGCCGGAGAAGCATAGCGGGCATAAATTTCAGGCCTCTCCTTTTTCAGCGCCCCCGTATCCAGCCGGACGCTGGTCACAGTTTTCCAGGCAACCTTGTAATGGGCCGTCTCAACCTCTTCCACCCCTCTGGCCTCCAGCTCCACCTGAACTTCCGTTTCAATGGCTTCCTTCTCCCGCTTCAGCGTATCCATGGTATGACGGCAGCGCCGGAGCTGAGTCAGCTTCTCGTCCATCTGTAAGTCGTCCATAACATCCTCCCCTATGTTCAGCATGGTACACCTTATGAGAAGCGGGGCGGAGTTATGCGGCGTTTACAGATGATGGTCCCGAAGAAGGCGCTTGGCTTGCTCCCACAGCTCGTCGCTGACGGTCTGAACCACCGACACCCTCCGCACGAGCTCCGGAAGAGCGGCGGTCAGTTCCGCCTCCACAATGGTTTCGTTGGTTAAATCCGCAGAAGGACATCCTGCGCATTGGCCCAGCAGCTTTACATACAGCACGCCGTTCTCCCAGTGATCCACTTCAATCTCTCCGCCGTGGGCCCGCAGCGAGGGCCGGACCCGCTCGTCCAGTACGGCTTCTATCCGTTTCATATCTTCAGTCATGACATTTCTCCTGTTCCTCCGCCTTAGCGGCTTGGATCTTCTCCCGGATGCGGCGGCGGGTATCGTCAAAAAGCAGCTCCCGGTTGTGGCGAAAATAGGCGTCGCATCCAAATACCTCAATAAACCAACTGGTGTCAAGCCCGGCGGTGAGTTCCGTAACGAAAATCACCAGCTCCTGACCCTGGCCGAAGGCCTCTTCCAAAAAGGCAAAAGCATGGTCCAGTTCCGCTTTGGTCTCCCGAGCCAGCGCGGAACGCTTCTCCACCTCCTGTCCAAACCACCCTCGAACCGCCTCTACCGCTCCTTCCGGGGCGGTCAGGCCTTCCTCCATAAGGCGGCGGCGATAGTCCTCCAGGGCGCTGATCTCCAGCAGGGCCAGGGTCTGGCGCTGTTTCTCCACCTGTCCCGCGTCTCCGGCGCGCCTCAGCGCCTCACGGCGGCTGCGGGCCAGGGCGCCCATGGCTTCCGCAGTCTCCACCCCGGAGGCGGCCGCCTCTTTAAATGCTGTCAGGGCCGCATGAAGATTTTCGCACAGGGCATCCTGCTGCCGTACATCTCTCGCCCCCTCAGAGACACGGGAGAGCAGCAGGCCCATAACAGACAGCTTTTCGTCAAAGGAGGCCGCCCGGAGCTCCCGGACGGAGACAGGCCGCCATGTCCCCTTTAGAATCTCGTCCACATGGTAAATTTTCTGATATTTGTTGTAAAGTTCCAAATAATTGGCGAAGTCCCGGGCAACACGGGGCATCTGGATATACTGTCCCACTACCTCCCAGTCCGCTTTAAGACCCAGCGCCTCATAAACCGCCAGCAGCTCGCTCAAATCCTCCCAGCCCCGGGCCGTGGCAAACTGAATTCCCTCCGCCGTCGTCTCTATCCGGTAGAAATTCTCCTTCTTTATATCCAAATAGGAAATTACCGCCCCATGGAGGCCCTTCTGCCGCGCATACTCCTTCCAGACAGCGAAGTCCTCCTGAACGTCAATACGCTTTACCCGGTCCAGCGTCACTACATCGAAATCCCGGACAGAGCGGTTATACTCCGGCGGATTCCCGGCGGCGGCGATGAGCCAGCCCTCCGGAAGGCGCTGGTTTCCGAATGTCTTGCACTGGAGAAACTGCAGCATCATGGGAGCCAATGTCTCGGAGACGCAGTTGATTTCATCCAGAAAAAGAATCCCCTCCCGAAGGCCGGTTTTCTCCATCAGACCGTAAACAGAGGCCAGAATTTCGCTCATAGTGTACTCCGTAACGGAGTATTCCTCTCCGCCGTAAACCCGCTTTTCAATGAAAGGCAGGCCCACGGCGCTCTGACGTGTGTGATGAGTAATGGTATAGGCCACCAGACCCACCCCGGTTTCGGCGGCAATCTGCTCCATAATCTGGGTTTTACCCACGCCGGGAGGGCCCATCAGCAGAATGGGACGCTGGCGGACCGGAGGAATTCGGTAATTTCCGAGGGAGTCCTTGGCAAGATAGGCTTTCAAAGTGTTGGTGACTTCCTGTTTGGCTTGTTTGATGTTCATAAATCTTAATCCTTCCGTGATGCGGTCAGGTCCGCCATTCCACCAGCTCCGCCAGCGGCTTCCGAGGCCGGGCCGGCGGATCTCCGGCAGCATATCCCAGGGCCATTGCCGCCGCCAGGGCGCCCTGTCCGCCCAGCCATGCGGTCAATGCGTCATAAGCGAAATAGGTATCGCAGATCCATAGACTTCCCAGGCCCAGCGCCGTGGCCTGGAGGGCCATATTCTCCAGACAGGCCCCCAGTGACTGGGCGTTGCAGAGCTCGGAGACCCGTTCGTCCGTACTGAGCGCCCGCCGCGGGTCCCGGCCCAGGGGATTCGTAACCAATATAAGGACGGGAGCTTGCTCCATCACCCCCAGCGTCCGCTCCGCCCCGCTGAGAAACCGGGCGCTCTCCGGCAGGAGGGGATGACGCCGTTCCTCTTCCAACCCCTGGGCCATAGCAGCCAGCGCTTCCGCTTTCGCTGCCCCAAGAGCCACCGTAAAGCGCCAAGGCTGACGGTTCTTTGACGAAGGGGCCAGACTTCCAGCCTGGAGAACCGTCTCAATGTCCGCCCGGGAGACGGGCCTGGGCATGTAGGCGCGGATACTCCGCCGGGTTTCAATCTCTGAAAGCATGTCCTCTCCTTCATTTTACATCATTACAATTCCGGCAGCTCACTCAAATCCATCTCTTCCGGAAGCTGTTCCACGGCCCGATCCAAATCCGGGGCCTCCAGAACCAGGCGGATGGCCCAGGGCGGTATCTTTACGCTCAGAGGCGGCTCTCCCAGGAGGATAAAAGCCGTCTCATAGGGCGTCCGTTTTTCCGGATAAATTCCCATGCCGTCGGTGAAGTATATAAGACCCCGGAGGCTGGTAAATGTCCCCGCCTCCCGGAGCTTCGCCACATGCTCGAACACCGGGCGGAAATCCGTGGCGCTGCCGCCGGTGAGCCGGAAGCGCTCCATATAGTCCCGCAAATCCTCCAAGTCATGGAGCACATCATCGGCTCGGATTTGGTCGTCGCATTGGAGAACGCGGATGTTGACCTTCCGGGTGAATGTCCCGGTACTGCGCAGTATGGCGTAGGTACAGGCCAGAAACTGCCGGACCCGCTCCCCGGAGGTGGACATGGAGGTATCCACAGCGATGACGAAATCCTCGATCCGCTTCTCCTCCCGGGTTTCCGGAGGCTCTACCAGGGGCATGTTCCCATAGAGCCGGAGGCCGTAAGAATAGAAACCGTAATCGAAGGCGTCTCCGTCCACCGCCGCCACCTCCCTCGGCACGGCAAAGCGGCGAAGGAAGGCCCGATAGTCCACGTCGTCCCGGACCGCCGCCCGGACCTGCTCCAGTACAGCCTCGCCGCCGCTCCCCTTATCCGAGAGGACAGTCTCCAGGCCTGTCTGGGTCTTTCCCGAGATATTCTGCCACCTCTGGTCCTGACGGCGGCTTTGCTCCTCCCCTTCCTGACGCTCCATATCCCAAAGGCCATGGTCGTCCACCAGAAATACCCGCTGGAGCTGGGCAAGCGCGTACTCCGGCAGGTTCAGCCGCAGGAGACGGCGGTAAATCCCCTCCGCCGTCAGGACGGGCATGTCCCGCAGGCATTCGCCGTAAAACTTTTGTTTTTGGGGAAAGGGCCCGGCATTGAGGCAGGGATAATCCAGCCCGTCCAGGATGCTTTCCACCGCCGCGTCGCAGGCAATATCCCACAACTCCGGAATCCTGCCCCGCTTCTTCGCCAGATGCCGGAGCATGCAGTGGAGAAGCACATGGAGATAAGCCCGGCAGGTCCACACCCCGCTCCGAAGGTAGCGCTCTGCCAGCCAAGCCCCGTCGTAATACAGCGTTTCTCCATCGGTAGCCAAAGACACCGTTATCCCGCCGCCGGGGACAAAGGCCAGAGCACACAGGGCCGCGTCCAGATAGGGCAAATTCATGTACAGTTCATTCCGGGAGGCAGAGAGAATCTCCCGTCCAATTTCAGACCCGTCTTTTTCTTCCATTCATCCAGCCTCTTTTACAATGCAAAGGATTTTTCCAGTCCGCAGGGAAACCGCCGGTGCTGTTCCTCCAGCAATGCCGCCAGGGACGCCGTGGCCCCCAGTTCCCGGGCCAGGGCGCAGGCGGCAGAGAGGGCTTCCCTGCCCGGCTCCGCCAGCTCCAAAAGAAGGGGCAGGCCCGCGCCGTCCTCTTCCTCCAGCAGAAGGCGCAGGGCCTCCCAAGCATGGTCCTTCAAATATGCGCGGTAGTCCGCCTCTGCCGTCTCCCCCATGTCCGCAGGCCAGCGCAGACGGTACCAGGCCAGACGGATGGCGGCGGTCTCGTCATGCTCCATGCCCAGGAAGTCTCGCCAGAGGGCATCGTATTCTTTGAGGGACAGGCGTTTTTGACGGAAGCAGTGGTGGTAGGGATAGCCCGCGCCGGAGATGAAATAGTCAAAATGATGGGCAGGGCAGTTCTCTTCATAAAGCTCCGTATACTCCGGGAAGACCAGCCGGGCGGCAGGCTCTCCACCGGGGCCGTAAATGGTCACGTCCAGCTCCCGGCTGAGCTCCCCGGCGAACCAGGCCAGGGCCTCCCCCTGGTCCTCTCCCGTCCGGGTGAGGTGGAGGACGTCCAAACTGCGGCAGTTCATCAGCGCTCCGCCGCCCCAGCGGGCAATGCCATCGTATATACGAAGAGTTTTTAACGCAGAGCAGTTCAACAAAGCGTAGTCTCCCAGACCGGCCAAACCCACCGGCAGAGTCAGGTCCTGAAGGCAGCGATTGTCCCAAGCCGCGCCTTCCTCCGGGATGCCGCAGATGATCTGGACAGCCTCCGCTCCGGCAGGAACATGGTCCCCCTGCCGCTCCGGGGCCAGAGCCCGGTTCCCCAGGGCCGTCACGGGAATGTCGAAGAGCCGCTCCGGCAGGGACGCCCTTTGGTCCGGTGTCCCGGCCCGGAGGATGGTTATGCCGCCTTGCTCCCGGCGGATCACCAGGTTCCAATTGCTCCCGCCGCTGACAATCTCCATGTCCCCTTCCCCCTTCCCGCTGGTTTTCAAGGGTAGTATACCACAAGCCGGTGGGATTTCCTATAGAAATTATCAAATTTACAGCCGGCGGGCCGCCGGAGACGGTTTTGCGGAACCCTCCCCCGGCCCACATTTCATGGCAGGCAAACTTTTTTCCAAATCCCCTTGACAAACTGTTCGTTCTGTGTATACTGTATATTAACAGCAAAACGGAGGGACATCCATGGAGATCATCATCCGCAACACCGTGAACCAACCCATTTACGAGCAGATATACTCCCAGCTCAAGGCCCAGATCATCTCCGGGACTTTGGCCCCGGGAGAGGCGCTGCCCTCCATCCGGGCATTGGCAAAGGACCTGAAAATCTCCGTTATCACCACGAAGCGGGCTTATGACGAGCTGGAATCCGAAGGCTTCCTGCATACTGTGGCTGGGAAGGGCAGCTTTGTAGCGGAGAAAAACCTGGACCTGATCCGGGAACAGCAGCTCAAGGAGCTGGAGGACCACCTGTCTGCCGCCGCCGGATTGGCGAGAAGCTGCGGTCTGACGGTGGAGGAGCTAATCGACATGCTGCGCGTCCTATTGGAGGAGGAGAACCTATGAACGCCATTGAACTGAACCATATCCAAAAATCCTTCGGCAGCTTTGCCATTGAGGACCTGAACCTGACCGTGCCCAGCGGCACCATCTGCGGCCTGGTGGGCGAGAACGGAGCAGGCAAATCCACCACCATCCGCCTTTTGATGAACGCCCTCCGTCCGGACAGCGGCACGGCCAAGGTTCTGGGGGTGGACGCCTCCAGTCCGGAGTTCCGCGCGGTCAAGGAAGACGTGGGCGTCGTTCTGGACGAGGCGTATTACCCCGAGACCCTCACCGCCCTCCAGGTGGGGAAGGTGATGGCAGGAACCTACCGGCGCTGGAACCAGAAGCGCTACGATGAGTTCCTTTCCCGCTTCGACCTGCCGGGGAAGAAGCCCTTCAAGGATTTCTCCCGGGGCATGAAGATGAAGCTGGCCATTGCCGTGGCCATGAGCCACCAGCCCAGGCTCCTGATTTTAGACGAGGCTACCAGCGGCCTGGACCCCATTGTCCGGGACGAGGTGCTGGAGATTTTCAACGAATTCACCCGGGAGGAGGACCACTCCATTCTGATCTCATCCCACATCTTGAGCGACCTGGAAAAGCTCTGTGACTACATCGCCTTCCTGCACCGGGGACGGCTGCTGTTCTGCGAGGAGAAGGACCGGCTCCTGGAAACCTACGGCGTCTTCTCCGGAACAGCGGAGCAGCTGGCGAGCCTCCGGGAAGAAGCGGTCGTAGGCCGGGAAGCCAGCGGCTACGGCGGCATCCGGGCCCTGGTCCGGCGGGAGGATGTTCCGGCGGGGCTGGAGCTGGAGCGGGCGGCGGTGGAGGACATCATCCTCTTTATGGTGAAAGGAGCGAAAAAATGAAGGCCTTGGTACGGAAGGATTTTTATGTGCTGTGGAAACAGATGCGGATTATTGTTTTGATTCTGTCCCTGATGTCCGTGGTTGGCGGCACGTTCAACAGCGTGTTCGTGGTGGTCTGGTGCTCCATGCTGCCCTTTACGGCTATCGCTTATGACGAGCGGAGCCACTGGGACCAGCTGGCGGCCATGATGCCTTATTCCCGACGGGACCTCGTTTTGAGCAAATACGTGCTGGGCTGGCTGAGCATGGCGGCGGCGATGGCGCTGAGTCTGGTGTTCCAGACGGCGGTGTCCCTGTTCACCCATGAAATCCCCGGCCTGTCTACCCTGGCCATGAGCTTTTTGGGTGGGATTCTCGCCCTGGACATTACCCTTCCCATGGTGTTCCGCTTCGGTGTGGAGAAGGGACGCTGGGGATTCATGCTCATTGTGTTTGGCGTGGCGATTCTCGGCGGCATAACTGCCGGAATGGCGGAGGGGCTGCCCAGCATCCCCGCACCCGCTCTGGCCCTGCTGCCCCTGGCCGCGATAGCGGCGACGGCGGTTTCCGTCCCGCTGTCCATAAAGCTCTACAAAGTGAACTGATATGAAGAACACGAAACGCTGTCCCGTCTGCGGTTCCACGGATGTCATCCGGGTGCCGGACGAAGCCCACCGCTATCTTGCCAACAGCATCTGCATCACCCGCTTCGCCGCGGTAAAGCGAATCCCGGTGGCACGCTATGTCTGTCACGCCTGCGGCTATGTGGAAAACTGGGTGGAAAACCAGCATGAGCGGGATGCGATTCAGCGGGCCTGGGGATAATCGAACAAGCCTCTATCATAAGGAGGACATTCTCAAGGAGTCAAAAAAGTATTTTGACTGTCTGAATAAGTTTTCAAGATTTTGCGAAAGTTTTGAAAATTTATAATCTGAACAGCGAGGAAAGCCTTTCCTGGGTTCTCCCCCCATTGAATCGGTCTTCCGCATTTTTCGGCAAGCCGAGGCCCTCCGCCGCAAGGCGGAGGGCCCCTTTCCTATGTGTTTTGCAGGCTCCGCCGCAGCAGGCCCATAATCTCCTCCGCGTGACGGTAGGACTCCTTGCTCAGATTCTCAAAGAGCTTGGAAAGGCAGGGGTCCGTCGTATCCTCAGCAGAGCGGGCGTAGTTGAAGCCGCTGCACGCCGCCGCGTGGTAGCGCTCCCGAAGGGCCGGGCACCAACGGCCCACATAGATACGCTCTGTACTGACGCTGGGCCGGTAGCATCGTCCGGTGATCAGATAATAGGCCGCTATGAGCTGCCGGGCCTGATCCTGAAGCTCCTCCGCCATATCCCGCAGGGTTTTTCGGGCCCAGGAGGGAGCCTGCCGGGACAGGGCCAGGAGATAGCGGCGGTCCGACAGCGCCGCTTCAATATACCCGGTAATAACCTCCAGCAGCTCCGCCGCCTCGGTGCCCATGCAGCATCGCTACTGTACAGCTCCGGGAAGCTGGCTCTCCTGCTGGACAGTCAGTCCGGGGTCTGCCGGGACGGGTACGGCGGGCGCCTCCGGCACGGCGGGGATGGCAGGCGCGGAAACCGCCGGGGCGCCGGGAGCCGGGGAAACGGCAGCAGCGTCAGATTTGGCTGACATGCCGGGATAGGGCTCCAGGTTTGGGGCCACCCGCTGCCAGATGCGGTCATACTGGCGAAAATCGTACACTTCCGGATTATGCGATGTCTGTTCCATGAAAGGTCCCTCCTTTTCTTCCCAGTTTATGCCGCCGGCAAAAAAACAGTTCCTGTTGCGTCTGCAACAGATAAAAGGAGTGCTTTTGGGTAAAATGTAGGGGAAATCCCAAGGCACTCATTGCATTCTCCTGTCACATCTGGTAGAATGCTGTCTGACACAGCAAGCAAAGGAGGAATCCCCATGCTGGAACTGAAACACCTCAGCTACGCCGTTCATGAGGACGGCGGGGAACTGGGCATTTTAAACGATATCTCCCTCACCGTCGGCGACGGAAAGCTGGTGGTCTTCACCGGCCCCAACGGCGGCGGAAAAACCACCCTGGCAAAGAGCGTCATGGGCTTGGTAAAGCCTACCGGCGGGCAGATTTTCTGGAACGGGCAGGATATCACGGACCTTGGCATCACGGAGCGGGCAAGGCTTGGCATCAGCTACGGCTTCCAGCAGCCCCCCCGGTTCAAGGGGCTGACGGTCCGGG
>ERZ779632.805-NODE-805-length-15417-cov-17.816170_pt1 | contig 15417 bp, 17 predicted proteins | sample MGYA00514194_ERZ779632 | MGnify/ENA primary metagenome ERZ779632 (study PRJEB29562, sample SAMEA4376704) | mouse gut metagenome | isolation source: Cecum | study: EMG produced TPA metagenomics assembly of the A DSS colitis mouse model was used to assess the...
GCATGGAGCGGCAGGAACAGGAGGGGACAAAATTCATGAACGTGGGAAAACAGGATAAGCTGACCCGGTACGTCAGCCCCGTGGGGGCGGCGGTGGTGGTGCTGGCCATGATGGCGGCGTTTATCGCCCTCATCGTGTGGGGCTTCACCGTGGACGCGGCGGACGCGCCCCCCATCGGGGTCGTCATCGGCTTGGCCGCCATCCCGGTCATCGTCATCATCGGGGTGCTGGCGGCGCTGTACCAGCGCATCAAGCAGATCAGAGGAGGGGAAGAGGATGCTGCTGCTCAATATTGACCACATCCCCGGCCGGGAAATCGAGGCGCTGGGCCTGGTGAAGGGCTCGGTGGTGCAGTGCAAAAGCGTGGGCAAGGACTTCATGGCCGGGATGAAGACCTTTGTGGGCGGAGAGATCGAGAGCTACACCGATATGCTCACCGAGGCCAGGCAGCTGGCCACCAAGCGGATGGTGGACGAGGCGGAAGCCCTGGGGGCGGACGCGGTGGTGAATATCCGCTACGCCTCGGCGTCCATCATGCAGGGGGCGGCGGAGATCACCGTGTACGGCACGGCGGTGAGGCTTAAATGAACCTTTGAGCCGGTGCAACCTTTGAAAGGAGGGGGAAACGATGTCGCTCTTGCGGGAATTGGGTATCGGTGCTCAAAAAATTGTCGCACAGAACAATCGGGTGCGGGGAGTTGTCACATCGGCGGAAACCTGCTGGATGATAAAAGTAAACAAAAGCGCGTTTCGGGCGCACCCATTGGATGGGGCCGCGTTTCCTCATTTCATTCGGTTCAGTTACAGTGTAGACGGAACAGATTACACTGGGGGACGGTTTTTTGACGCGTTTTCCCGCTGCCCCCAGGTGGACGAAATCATAGACGTGTATGTAGACGGGGACGATCCCTCGAAATACGCGATTCAAGTGCAGTAAAAGGAGAGACCAATATGCTTCGTATCGAACACTATTCCAAGACCTACCCCGGCGGCAAAAAGGCGGTGGACGACCTGACCCTCCACGTGCGCCCCGGCGAGATCTACGGCTTCATCGGCCACAACGGGGCGGGCAAGACCACCACCCTGCGGGCGGTGGCGGGGGTGATGGACTTCACCGAGGGGAGCATCACCATCGACGGCCACGACGTGAAAAAGGACCCGGTGGGGGCCAAGCGTGTCACCGCCTTCCTGCCCGACAACCCGGACCTGTACGAGTTTATGAAGGGCATCGACTACCTGAACTTCATCGCCGACCTGTACGACATCCCGGCGGAACAGCGCACGGCGGACATCAAGAAGTACGGGGACGCCTTTGAGCTCACCGGCAACCTGGGTTCCCCCGTGGGCAGCTACTCCCACGGGATGCGGCAGAAGCTGGCCCTCATCTCCGCCTTTATCCGGCGGCCCCGGCTGCTCATCCTGGATGAGCCCTTCGTGGGGCTGGATCCCTCCGCCTCCCATATCATGAAGGGGTACTTAGCCGACCTGTGCCGGGGCGGCTCGGCGGTGTTCTTCTCCACCCACGTGCTGGAGGTGGCGGAAAAGCTGTGCCACCAGATCGCCATCATCAAGGACGGGCGGCTGGTGAAGTGCGGCCCCACAGACGAGCTGGTGGGCGACTCCTCCCTGGAGGACGTGTTCCTGGAGCTGGAGGGAGACAAATGAAGAAGTTCTTCGCCCTTTTGAAGGTGAGCGTCAAGTCCATGCTGCTCTCCTCCACCAATTCCCGGGGAAACAGCCGGAAAAAGGCGGCCACCGGCGTGGGGGCCATGGTGCTCATCGCCTTTTTGGGCCTTTATATGTCCGGGCTGTACAGCTCCCTGCTGATGCAGGTGCTTGCCCCCGTCCACATGGAGGTGCTGGTATTCATCTTCATGGGCATGGGGGCGCTGGTGGGGGGATTGATGTTCACCACCTTCGCCGTCAAGGGGGTGGTGTTCGGCGGGAGGGACAACGACCTGCTGCTGTCCATGCCCGTGTCCTCCACCATGCTGATGGCCAGCCGGGTGTCGGCCATCTATCTGGAAAACCTGCTGTTTTCCTTCTTTGTGCTGGGCCCCGCCGGGGCGGTGTGCGCCGTCATGACCCAGAGCGGGGTGGGGCGCAGCGTCCTGTTCTGGGTGCGGCTCATCGTGGTGGTGCTGGCCCTGCCCCTGCTGGACACGGCGCTGTCCGTCCTCTTCGGGGCGCTGGTGGCCTTTTTGTCCGCCAGGGTGTCTAAGGGGGCGCTGGGGCAGAACATCGTCATGGCCCTCTACCTGGCGGCGGTGTTTTGGTTCTCCTTCAACCTCAACGGCATGATTGAGGGGCTGGCCGCCAACGCCGCCGGGGTGAAGGAGTCCCTGTCCTGGGCCGCCCCCATGCTGTGGATGGCGGACGGCATCATGGGGGACTGGGGGAAGCTGCTGCTGTTCGCCGCCTGCTGCGTCCTCCCCTTCGCCCTGGTGGTGTTCGGGCTGGGGAAGGTCTACCGCCAGGCGGTGACCGCCTTTGCCGCCCGGTCCGCCCGGAACGACTACAAGCTGTCCGCACAGGCCGCCTCCGGGCAGAAAAAGGCCCTGCTGGCCAAGGAGGCCCGCCGGTTCTTCGGCACCCCCATGTACTTCTGGAACGCCGGGCTCGGCCTTATCATGATGCTGGCGGCGGGGGTGGCGGCGCTGGTGATGCAAAACGACCTGCGGGAGTTCATCGGCCTGTTGGGGGGCGCGCTGCCTGTCATGCCTATGGCGGCGCTGGTGATGGGCTTCTGCCTGTCCATGACCGCCATCGCCGCCCCATCCATCAGCCTGGAGGGCAAGTACCTCTGGATTCTCCGGGAGGCCCCGGTGGGGGAGGGCGCCCTGCTGTGGATCAAGACCGGCTTCCAGCTGCTGCTCAGCGTGCCCTGCACGGTGATCGCCGGGGTGTGCCTGGCCGCCGCCCTGGAGCTGTCCCCCCTGGATGGGGCGGCGCTGTTGCTGCTCACGTTGCTTTTCGACCTGGCCCACGCCGCGTTTGGAATGCTGGTGGGCCTGGCCTTCCCCAAGCTGGACGCGGTGAACGAGACGGTGGTGGTGAAGCAGTCGCTGGCGGTGATGCTGGGCATATTCGTGCCCATGGCGGCGGTGGGCGGGTGCGCCCTGCTGTACTGGCTGGGGGGAATGCTGGCCCCCTGGGCCGCCCTGGCCCTGCCCCTGGTCCTGCTGGCGGCACTGACGGCGGTATGCGTCCTCATTTTGGTGAAAAAGGGCCCGGCCATGCTGAAAGCGCTGTGAGGGGCTGGGCCAGGATTTTGGCCCGCATATGGGAATACTTCGGCTGTTGGTACAGCGTCTGAGATGACTATAGAACCCCCCGGCAACCGCTGCCGGGGGGTTCTATTGACACAGGTGGTATAATGCGGACAAAGGGAGAGGGGCGTGAGGACATGGAGGGGAACGGGAAACGGGTATTGGTGGCCATGAGCGGCGGGGTGGACTCCAGCGCGGCGGCGTGGCTGCTGAGGGAACAGGGCTATGAGTGCATCGGCGTCACGATGAAGCTGTTCGGGAACCAGGCGGCGGGGCTGGACCAGGGACGCCCCTGCTGCACCCTGGACGACGTGGAGGACGCCAGGAGCGTGGCCGCCAGGATGGGTATCCGCCACTATGTGTTCAACTTTTCGGATGACTTTGAGGAAAAGGTCATCCGGCGTTTTGTAGACGCCTACGAGCGGGGGGAGACCCCCAACCCCTGCGTCGACTGCAACCGCTTTTTGAAGTTTGACCGCCTGCGCCGCCGGGCGCGGGAGCTGGGATGCGGGTATATCGCCACGGGGCACTATGCGCAGATCGTGGAGGACGGCGCGGGCGGCTTTCGCATGACCAAGGCCGCCGATCTGAGCCGGGACCAGAGCTACGTGCTCTACCCCATCCCCCGGGAACAGCTGGGGTCCACGCTGTTCCCCCTGGGGGGGCTGACCAAGGACCAGGTGCGGGAGATCGCCGCGCGGGCCGGCTTTGTCAATGCCCGCAAGCGGGACAGCCAGGACATCTGCTTCATCCCCGACGGGGATTACCTGTCCTTTATGGAGCGGTACACCGGGAAGGCCTACCCCGAAGGGGATATCGTGGATATGGAAGGCAGGGTGGTGGGCCGCCACCGGGGGGCGGCGGGCCTCACCATCGGCCAGCGCCGGGGGGTGGGGGTGTCGTCCTCCGGGCGGATCTACGTGTGCTCCAAGCGCATGGCGGACAACACCGTCACCGTGGGGCCGGAGGGGGCGCTGTACACCCGGCAGTGCGCGGTCCGGGATTGGAATTGGCTCGCCGACGCGCCGTCCGCCCCCTTTGAGGCGCTGGCCAAGACCCGCTACCGCCAGCGGGAACAGCCGGTCACGGTGTACCCGGAAAGCGGGGGGGTGCGGCTGGAGTTTGCCCAGCCCCAGCGGGCGGTGACCCCCGGCCAGTCGGCGGTGGTATACGACGAAACCGGCGCGGTGCTGGGGGGCGGGATCATCACGTCCGCGTGGGGGTAGGCGCGGCCGGTTCCGGGAAAGGACGGCGAAAATGGGGCGCACCAGGCGGTGCGCCCCATTGTTTCTCCCGTTCGCTCAGGCGAGGGTGACCAGCTCGTACTCCCGGCTGCCGATGCCCAGCGCGGCGGCGGCCTCCACCGTGTGGACGCCGTTGCGGGACTGGATGCGCTCGATGAGGTCGGCCTTGCCCGGGTCGTCGGAGGCATACACCAGATCCAGGCAGGCCTGGTCCAGGGCCACCGGGTCCAGGGAGGCCAGGATGCCGATGTCGCCGATCTTGGGGTCGGCGGCTACGGCGCAGCAGTCGCAGTCCACCGACATGTTCTTCATCACGTTCAGGTAGGCGATCTTACCCGCGAAGCGGTGGTGGACGGACCAGGCGGCGTCGGCCATGGCCTCCAGGAAGGAGTCGTGGTCGGCGTCCCAGAACTTGTCCATGTCCCCCGCGCCGTGGATATACTGCTTGCCCCGGGAGGAGGCGATGCCGATGGAGATGTTCTTCAGCGCGCCGCCAAAGCCGCCCATGGGGTGGCCCTTGAAATGGGAGAGCACCAGAAGGGAGTCGTAATTGGCCAGGTGGGCCCCCACGAAGTTCTTCTGGATGACCTTGCCGCCGGGGATGGGCAGCTCCATGTCGTCCGTCTCGTCCATGATGTCCACCTGGGCGGCGCTGAGCCAGCCGTGGCGCTCCATGGTGATCTTGTGGGCGCGGGTGGTGTTGCGCCCGCCGTCGTAGGCGGTATTGCACTCCACGATGGTGCCGCCCACGTGGTCGATCATGGGCTTCATGAAGTCGGGGCGCAGGAAGTTCTGGTTTCCGGGCTCGCCGGAGTGGATTTTGACGGCCACTTTTCCCTCCAGCTTGACGCCCAGGGCGCCGTACAGCCGGAGCATGGCGGCGGGGGTGAGGTCACGGGTGAAATAGACGGTGGATTTCATGGCGGTCCTCCTCATGAGAAGAATATTTTGTGTTCATCCCCATTGTATAACAACGGGGACGGGCCGTCAAGGGGCGCTGTGAGGAAAGACCGGCGGATTGCGGGTTGCAATCGGCGGCGGTCTATGATAAAATTTTAAAAGTGTATGCCAAGCGGAAGGGCAGTAAGCGCCTGCCCGCCGGGAACACAAACCAAAAATCAAGAAATAAGGGGATCGACATGAAGGTTCGACGCATTTTAACCGGCTTGCTGGCCTTTGTCCTTCTGACCGGGTGCAGCGGCCAGACAGGAACGGACAGGCTGGATACGGACGGATATATTGACCGGGTGCCGCTGGTGGAGATTGAGGACGAGGCGGTTGCCCTGTCCGAAGCCCCCCTTCCCGCCACCGCCATCCTGCTCAAGTCCGAGGCGTCCGGGAAGCTGGTCCAGAAGAACAGCCGGGCCACCATCGACTACTCCAACACCGCCGACGGCTACGTGATGGTCAAGTGCTCCGGGGGCGGCAAGAAGCTGATGGTGCAGGTGTTCGGCCCGTCCTACGCCACCAATGAGACCAAGTACACCTACAACCTGAACGGGGATGAGTGGACCACCTTCCCCCTGTCCGACGGAAACGGCAGCTATAAGGTCACGGTGTATGAAAACACCTCCGGCAAGAACTACGCCACCCTGCTCTCCGCCTCCTTCGACGTGGCGCTGGCGGACGAATTTGCCCCCTTCCTGCGGCCCAACCAGTATGTGAACTACGAGGAGAACGCCGAAAACTCCATCGCCAAGGCCGCCGAGCTCACCGAAGGGATCGACGACCCGCTGAAAAAGGTGGAAGAGGTATACAAGTTCGTGGTGAACAACATCACCTACGACAAGCAGAAGGCAAAGTCGGTACAGTCCGGCTACCTGCCCGTTCTGGACGAGACGCTGTCCACCGGCAAGGGCATCTGCTTCGACTACGCCGCGCTGATGACCGGGATGCTGCGCAGCCAGGGCGTGCCGTGCAAGCTGGTGGTGGGCTACGCGGGCAAGCAGTACCATGCGTGGATCAGCGTATGGACGGAGGAGACCGGATGGGTGGACGGCGTGGTGTTCTTTGACGGCTCCACCTGGCAGAGGATGGACCCCACCTATATCTCCTCCGGCAAAAACAGCACGGCTATCCAGAAATATGTGGGCAACGGCAAGAATTACAACGCCATGTATCTGTATTAAGTGAGTTGATTGGGTATGGGAAAGACGATTACAAACGGGGAGCTGTCCGGCCTGGCCATGGAGCTGTCCATGCTCCTCCACGCCGGGATCGGCGTGGGGGACGCGCTGTCCATGCTCAGCCAGGAGGACGGCTATCAAGACCTTCTGGCGGGGATGGCCCGGCGGGCCGACGAGGGGGCGCCGCTGTCCCGGTGCCTGCGGGAAGGGGGGCGCATCCCCGCCTACGTCTGCGGGCTGGTGGAGGTGGGCGAGGAGACGGGCCGCACCGAGGAGGCGCTGTCCGCCCTGTCCCGCTACTACGAGCGCAGGGCCCGGCTGGACCGGCAGGTGCGCGGCGCGCTGCTCTACCCGGCGGTGATGCTGGTGCTGATGCTGCTGGTCATCGCCGTGCTGCTGGTGCGGGTGCTGCCCATTTTTGACGACGTGTACGCATCCCTGGGCGGGCGGCTCACCGGCGTGGCCGGGGGGCTGCTGGCCCTGGGCCGGGGGCTGGACGCGGCCATGCCGGTGCTGTGGGCGGCGCTGGCGCTGGCGGTGGCGTTTTTTGCCGCCTTTGCCGGGGTGGAGTCCTTCCGGGGGAAGGTGCTGGCCGCGTGGCGGCGGGGGCGGGGGGATAAGGGCGTCTCCCGCCGGATGAACAACGCCCGGCTGGCCCAGGCCATGGCCATGGGGATGGCCAGCGGCCTGCCGCTGGAGCGGTCCATGGAGCTGGCCGCGTCGCTGATGGAGGACGTGCCCGCCGCCAAGGCCCGGTGCGAGGACTGCCGCGCCCGGCTGGAGGACGGGGCCGCCCTGTCCGCCGCCATGGGGGGGAGCGGGCTGCTGCCCGCCGGGGCGTGCCGCCTGCTGGAGATCGGCCAGCGGGGGGGCACGGCGGACGCTGCCATGGAGAAGATCGCCCGGGACCTGTCCGAGGACGGCGAGGCCGCCCTGGAGGATCTGGTGAACCGGGTGGAGCCGGCGCTGGTGCTGGTGTGTTCCATCCTGGTGGGGCTGATCCTGCTGTCGGTGATGCTGCCGCTGATGCACATCATGAGCGCCATCGGGTGAGCCTATGAGGACGGGAAGGAAGATTTTGCGGGTGCTGCTGGCCCCGCTGGCGGTGGCGGCGGCGCTGCTGTGCTTCACCGCGGCGGTGGACAGCCTGGAGGACGGCCAGTCCGCCCAGCGCTTGCAGCAGGTGGAGCAGGCGGTGCGGCGCAGCTGTGTGGCCTGCTACGCCCTGGAGGGGACCTACCCCCCGGACCTGGACTATTTGAAGGAGCGCTACGGCCTCCAGATCGACGAGGACGAGTACATTGTGCGCTACTCCGCGGTGGCGCAGAACCTGATGCCCGACATCCATGTGCTGCCCGTGTCCCAGGGGGGCGGTGAGGGGTGAGCATGAAAAAGCATGGCTATCATCTGGAGGGCCTGATGGCCCTGCTGCTGTTCGGCGTGTTCGCGGTGTGCCTGCTCATGGTGCTGCTCACCGGCGCGGACAGCTACCAGGGGCTGACCCGGCGGGATCGGATATCCGACAACCGCCGGGTGTGCGCCCAGTACCTGGCCACCCGGGTGCGGCAGGCCGACGCCGCGGGCGCGGTGGCGGCGGGCGAGTTCGGCGGGGGGGACGCGCTGCTGCTCACCCAGGACATCGACGGGATGGAATATGTCACCCGGATCTACGTCAGCGGCGGTTATCTGATGGAGCTGTTCAGCGCCGCGGACAGTGAGCTGGCCCCGGAGGACGGGGAAAAGCTGATGGCGGCCCGGGCCCTGTCGGCGTCGCTGTCCGATGGGCTGCTGGAGCTGTCCCTCACCCCGGAGGAGGGCGCGGCGGTGGAGCTTACGCTGTCCCTGCGCAGCGGAGAGGGGGCCGGGTCATGAAGAGCAAGGCCCCGCTGCTGCTCATGGAGCAGATGGTGATGCTGGTGGTGTTCGCCCTGGCGGCGGCGCTGTGCGTCCAGGCTTTCGTGCGCTCGGACGCGGCCTCCGCCCGGAACGAGGCCAGGGACGAGGCGGTGGTGCTGTGCCAGAACGCGGCGGAGGCCATCCGGCACAGCGGCGGAAATTTCAATGAGGTGGCGAAAAAGCTGGGCCTGGAATTCGGCCAGGGCAGCACCATGTCCCGCTATTACGACGAAAACTGGCAGCCCCTCCCCATCAGCGAGGGGCCCATCCCCGGCTATGAGGGGGCCCTCCCCGATCCGGGGCGGGGGGCGGCCTACAGCCTGAACATCCACGGCGTGCTGGACACGCCGGCCGGGGTGGGCAAGGCGTCTGTCTCCGTGCGCGAGGTGGACGGGGAGGTGCTGTTCGAGATCGAGGTGGCCTGGCAGGAGGTGTTTTTCCATGGATGAGCGCAGGCAGACCGAGCTGTCCCCGCCGCCGGTGGGGGGCGCGTCCCTGCTGGTGGTGTTCGCGGTGCTGTGCCTGACGGTCTTCGCCCTTTTGAGCCTGTCCACCGTGCGGGCCAACGGGCGGCTGAGCGAGACCTCCGCCCAGGCGGTGGCCGACTACTACGCCGCCGACTGCGCCGCCCAGGAGGTCCTGGCCCGCCTGCGGGCGGGGGAGGAGCCGGAGGGCGTGGAATTCGAGGGCTTCGGCGAGCTGTATGCCAGCTATGCCTGCCCGATTTCGGACCAGCAGGAGCTGCGGGTGGAGGTGCGCTTCCCCGACATGCTGGATCTGGACAGTTATGAGATTGTGTGCTGGCGGGCGGTCCCCGTGGGCCAGTGGGAGAACGACGAGAATCTGAATGTCTGGGACGGAGAGGGCACACTGTTTTAAGGGAGGACGGGCTATACAATGGCGGAACTGCTGGAATACCTGACCCGTGTGGTGAAGGACGAGGGCTCGGATCTGTTTATCATCGCGGGCAGCCCTGTGTGCGAGAAGCTGGGGGTGCGGATGCGGCCCATCGGGGATGAGAGGGTCACCCCGGAGGAGAGCGAGCGGCTGATTACCGCCATTTACGCCCAGGCCAACCGGCCCATCGGCGGCTTCCAGGCGCGGGGGGACGACGACTTTTCTTTTTCCGTGGCCGGGCTGGCCCGGTTCCGGGTGAACGCCTACCGCCAGCGGGGGTCAATGGCGGCGGTGATCCGGGTGGTGGCCTTCGGCGTTCCGGATTGGAAGGCGGTGGGCATCCCCACCCGGGTGATTGACCTGGCGGAGGAGCGCTCCGGCATGATTCTGGTCACCGGTAAGGCGGGCAGCGGCAAGTCCACCACCCAGGCCTGCATCATCGACCGCATCAACCGCACCCGGGAGTGCCATATCATCACCATGGAGAACCCCATTGAGTACCTGCACCGCAACCAGCGCAGCGTCATCAGCCAGCGGGAGATTTCCATCGACACCCAGGACTACCTGTCCGGGCTGCGGGCCTGCCTGCGCCAGGCCCCCGATGTGATCCTCCTGGGCGAGATGCGGGACCACGAGACCATCCTGACCGCCATGACCGCGGCGGAGACCGGACATCTGCTCATCGCCACCCTCCACACCAAGGGGGCGGTGAACGCCATCGACCGGATCATCGACTCCTTCCCCAGCGAGCAGCAGGCCCAGGTGCGCATCCAGCTGAGCATGGTGCTGCGCACCGTGGTGTCCCAGCAGCTCATCGCGGGGGAGGACGGCCAGCTGGTGCCCGCTTTTGAGGTGATGCACGCCAACAGCGGCATTAAGGGCCTGATCCGGGACGGCAAGAGCCACCAGATCGACAACGCCATTGCGGCGGGCGGGGCGGAGGGCATGATCTCCATGGATCAGTCTATCCTGGCCCTGTGCCAGGCGGGCAGGATCAGCCGGGAGACCGCCCTGGCCCATGCGGACAACCCGGAGCTGCTGCGCCGCAGGCTGGGATAAACCAAAGGTGCGCAAAGAGCGCCGCCGGAGCCATGGCTCCGGCGGCGCTCTTTGTTTGTGGGGTAGTCAGGCGGTGCCCGCCTCACGGGCGCTGGGGAAAGGTTCCACATGATACCTGAGCCCGGCGGTGACGAAGGCGGTATACAGCACGTCAAAGACATTCAGCTGGGAGATGCGGGAGGACATGGTGCCGTCATGGAGGGTGGCCGCGTCGTCGGTGGTATAGAGCCGGTAGTGGGCCAGCTCCGCTACCGGGGAGGGGACGCACCGGGTGATGGCGATGATGGGGGTGCCGTTTTCCCGGAGGGCCCGCATGGACTGGATGACCTCTGCCGTCTCGCCGGAGAAGGACACCACGATGGCCACGTCCTGGGGGGAGGAATTTTTGGCCTGGAGCAGCTGGGAGGGCCAGTCGTCGTTGATGACGCAGGGCTTGTTCAGCCGGAGGAATTTCAAATAGGCGTCCCGCGCGGCATACAGGGACGCGCCCAGGCCGAAGAGCAGTACCGTCCGGGCGTTTTGCAACAGCTCCACGCAGGCGTTCAGCGTTTCTGCGTCCAGCAGGTTTTTGCTGTCCTCCAGGGAGAGGATGTTCTTGTGGGTGACCTTTTCCACAATGTCCTCCATGGTATCGGAGGGGGATATTTCCCGGGGGGACTGATCCGCATGGCTGAAGCGACGCACCGCCACCTCGCAGGTGACGGCCTGGCGGAATTCCTTATATCCGGCGAAGCCGATGCGCTGGCACATGCGGATGATGGTGGAGGGGGAGGCGAAGGTTTTTTCCGCCAGCTGGTGGATGCTCAGGCCCATGGCCTCGCCCTGGTGGGTCAGAAGATAGTCGGAGACAGCCCGCTCCGTGGCGCTCATGGAATTCTGGGTTTCCCGCAGTTTCAGCAATGCGCTTTTCATATCTTTCTCTCCTCTCCGCCCGCACCGGCGGGGGACGCAGCCTATCGGGACAGTCCGCAGGGGCGGACAAACCCGGCGGGGAATAACAGGATGTATTCTCTGCTTCGCGGCGGGCCGGGCGCGGCCGGCGGAAATAAATAAAAGCCCCTGCCGGCAAGACGTCCCCGTCCGTGTGGCGCTGTGCCTCAAGTGGGACTTTGCGTAGCCTGGACATTCATTCAAAAGTCAAAACTTTCCTTTTCTTTACTTTGAGTATACTCTCATTTTTCCCGGGTGTCAAGAAAATTTCCAAAAGTTTCTTTTTCGATGCCATAATGGAAAAAGCGGGGCCCCGGCAGCTGGCCGGGGCCCCGCGCTGGGGTGCTGGAAAATACGCTCAGGCGGCGGGAATCACCAGGACCTGGCCGGGCCAGATCTGGTTGGGATTGGAGATAAGGCCCTTGTTGGCCTCGTAGATGACGCGCCACTTGGAGCTGTCGCCGTACTGCTTGTGGGCGATCTTGGACAGGTTGTCGCCGGGCACCACAGTGTAGGTGCCTTCGGGGGCGGGCTCAGGCTCGGGCTCGACCTCGGGCTTCACCACGGTGATGCGGCCGGCGGGCTGGGCGTAGGCCTCGCTGATGGTGCCGTCCAGCTCGTCGGTGATATACTGCATCAGGGCCACGTCCAGCGCCACGCCGGTGTCCACCACAGTGGCGGTGGAGAAGGCGTAGTAGGTGTCGCCGCCGACGGCGCAGAAGTCGTTGCTGATGACGGCGTAGGTATCGGTAAGGGAGAAGTCCTTGCCGTTGACAGAGTCCACGCTCACGCGGTTGATGGAGGCGGGGGCGTAGTAGGTGGTGTCGGGGTACAACTCGCCCTGGTCAAACTCCTTGGTGGTATCCACGGTGATGTTCATGCCGGCGATCTGGGGGAAGCCGCCCACGGCGGTGGGGGTGCAGTAGGTGGAAGCCTCCAGGACCTCCAGCAGCTGCTCGCCGGTGACGTAGACCACGGCCACAGTGTTGCCGAAGGGGAGCACCGTGTTCACGTCGTTCTTGGAGATGTCGCCCTTGGCAATGGGGGCGCGGATGCCGCCGCCGTTGGTCATGGCCACCACGTGGTCGTCATCCACCTCCAGACCCCCGTCCTTGGTGACCAGCCACACCATGGCGTCGGTAATCAGGTCGCCCAGGTTGGTCTCCTCGGTGCGGTTGCCGGGGTCGCGGTCGCCGTTCAGATCCACCTTGGAGGCGGCGAAGGCGGCGCCGTACTCGGTCTCGATCTCCTCCGCGATGGCCGCGGCACGCTTGGCGACCTCGCTGTCCTCGGGCGCCTCAATGCCCTCGGTGGAAACGCTGTCGATGGTGATGGTCTCGCCGTCCAGGATGATGCGGCCCACGTTGGCCAACTTGGTGCCGGTGGAGGTCAGGTAGGTATCGCCCACCTTGCCGGCGCCGCCGGTGGCCTCCTTGACCTCCTCCAGGGTGGAGTGGGAGTGGCCATCGATGAACACATCGATGCCATTGACCTGCTCCAGCAGGTCAATGGAGCGGTTCTTGGTGGCGGCGGTCTCATCGTCAATGCCCAGGTGGCCCAGGCAGATGATGTAATCGCAGCCCTCGCCCTGCAGGGACTTTACCTCGCCCTGGGCCAAGGCGTACAGGTCCTCGCCGCCCACGAAGGTGACGCCCTTGATCTTGGCGGGGTGGGCTTTGGTGGCGGTTTCGGGGGTGCTCAGGCCGAACACGCCGATCTTCTTTTCGCCGGCCTCCAGCACGATGTGGGCGTCGAAGGGGGTCTTGCCCTCATACTTGATGTTGGCGGCCAGAATGGGGAAGTCGGCGGCCTTTGCCAGGTTCGTCAGGTTGAAATAGCCATAGTCGAACTCATGGTTGCCGGGGGCGGCCACATCATAGCCCACCAGGTTCATCAGCTCCACGGCGGTGGCGCCCTCGGAGTCGCTGACGTTGGTGGTGCCCTGGATGAAGTCGCCCGCGTCCATCAGCAGGACGACGGCCCCGGCCTCCTCATACTGGGCCTTGAGGGCGGCCACCTTGGCGTAGTTCTCGATGGCGCCGTGGACGTCGTTGGTGTGGAGGATGACGATCTTGCCCTCCATCTCCACGCCGTCGACGGGCGCGGCGAAGGCGGGGACAGCCAGGCTGAACGCCAGGACCATCGCCAGCAGCAGGGCCAGGAGCTTGCTTTGTACTCGTTTCATTGGTTCACCTTTCCTTCCTTATTTTTCTCTCTGCCCGGCCGGTTTTCCATGTGCCGCGCCGGCCAGCCATACCACCATTATACAAACAACCGGGGGTTCTTTCAAGAGCATCTTGGCAAATTGGCCCAATTTTTCGGGAGGCGGGCGGTACAGGGGGGTGGACGCGGGGATAAGACCAAAACAGCCCTCCCGCCTGGGGCGGGAGGGCTGCTCCGTTATTTGACCGCCCAGCTCCCCGTGGCGGCGGCGGTGAGGTAGGCGTTGATGAACCCGTCCAGGTCGCCGTCCATCACCCCGTTGACGTTGGAGGTCTCAAAGGCGGTGCGGTTGTCCTTCACCAGCTGGTAGGGCATGAACACATAGGAGCGGATCTGGCTGCCCCACTCGATTTTGAGCTGCACGCCCTTGATGTCGGAGATCTTGTCCAGGTGCTCCTGCTCCTTGATCTGCATCAGCTTGGAGCGCAGCATTTTCATACAGGTCTCCTCGTTCTGAAACTGGGAGCGCTCGGTCTGGCAGGACACCACGATGCCGGTGGGCTTGTGGATGAGGCGGACGGCGGAGGAGGTCTTGTTGATGTGCTGGCCGCCCGCGCCGGAGGAACGGTACACCTGCCGCTCAATGTCCTCGTCCCGGATGTCCACCTCCACGCTGTCGTCCAGCTCGGGCATGACCTCCACGGCGGCAAAGGAGGTCTGCCGCCGGGCGTTGGCGTCGAAGGGGGAGATACGCACCAGGCGGTGGACGCCGTGCTCGCTCTTCAAATAGCCGTAGGCGTTGTCCCCCTCGATGCGGATGGCGGCGGACTTGATGCCCGCCTCGTCCCCGTCCTGGTAGTCCAGTACCGAATAGGTAAAGCCGTGGCGCTCCGCCCAGCGGGTGTACATGCGGTAGAGCATCTGGGCCCAGTCCTGGGCCTCGGTGCCCCCCGCCCCCGCCTGGAGGGAGACGATGGCGGCGGAATTGTCGTACTCCCCGGACAGCAGGGTGGACAGCCGCGCGGTCTCCATCTCCTGGACCAGGGCGTCGAAGCCGGCCTCCACCTCGGGGATGAGGGACTCGTCCTCCTCCTCGTTGCCCATCTCGCACAGGGTCATCAGGTCGTCCCAGGCCGACTGCCGCCTGGCCTGGGCGTCCACCTTGTCCTCCAGGTTGCTGATGCGTTTTTGTACCTTGCGGGCCTTCTCCACATTGTCCCAGAAGCCGTCGGCGGCGGACTGTGCGTGGAGCTCGTCCAGCTCCCGCGCGGCGCTGTCCAGGTCCAGCGCCTCCCCCAGCTTGTCAAGCTCAGGCTTCAGGTTGTTGAGCTTTACCCGGTATTCGTCAAATTGAAGCATGGCGTTTTCATCCTTCCACAGCATTTTCCGTACAATTATATAGAACGCCGGGCCAAATGTAAAGGGGAAAAGCAAAAAACCGCCCGGGCCCCGCGAGGCGGGGGGCCGGACGGCTTACCGCTGGCTGACCTGGGGCCCGGTCTGGCCCAAAAAGATCAGGTCGTCCACATCCTGCTGGGAGGGGTCGGCGCTCCGGGCCGGGAGATATCTTTCTGTCATGTTCATCGCTCCTTTTTCTGTTCTGCGCGCACCTTGGATTGTGCCATACAGACCAGCATATGCACGGGGAGATACAACGATGACAAAAATTTTAGAAAACTTGCCTCCGGCTGGAACGGGGACAGACATTTTACGGCGGGAAGGTTGCAAAGCCGGCTGCGGCTATGCTATACTGGGTAAAAAGCTGGGGCGCCGCCCCTGAAAGTCCAGTGGTATGAAGTCAAGGGTGATTGAAGGAAAAATTCAGAGGAAAAC
>ERZ779632.808-NODE-808-length-15374-cov-15.645212_pt1 | contig 15374 bp, 21 predicted proteins | sample MGYA00514194_ERZ779632 | MGnify/ENA primary metagenome ERZ779632 (study PRJEB29562, sample SAMEA4376704) | mouse gut metagenome | isolation source: Cecum | study: EMG produced TPA metagenomics assembly of the A DSS colitis mouse model was used to assess the...
CAAGGTTCTGTCCGTGGACCCCAAGGGCGGCAAGGTCATCGTGGAGAAGGTCAACGTGGCCCAGAAGCACCAGAAGCCCCGCCAGCAGGGCCAGGAGGGCGGCATTATCTCCAAGGAGACCCCCATCTATGCCTGCAAGGTCATGACCGTGTGCCCCAAGTGCAATAAGCCCACCCGCCCCGCCCACAAGGTGGAGGGCGGCAAGAAGACCCGCGTGTGCAAGCACTGCGGTGCCGAGATTTAAGGGAGGAGGAGCAGAACATGGCAGAGAAAAATACGCCTAACCTGAAGGCGAAGTATCAGGCCGACGTGGCTCCCGCCCTGATGCAGAAGTTCGGCTACAAGTCCGTGATGCAGATTCCCCGGATCGACAAGATCGTGGTGAACTGCGGCTGCGGCGAGGCCCGGGACAACGCCAAGGTGCTGGACAGCGTGGTGCGGGATCTGGGCACCATCACCGGCCAGAAGCCCATCATCACCAAGGCCAAGAAGTCCGTGGCCAACTTCAAGCTCCGCGAGGGTATGCCCATCGGCGCGAAGGTCACCCTGCGCCAGGACAAGATGTGGGAGTTCATGGACCGCCTGTTCAACGTGGCCCTGCCCCGCGTCCGCGACTTCCGGGGCATCAACCCCAACGCCTTCGACGGCCGGGGCAACTACGCCCTGGGCCTGAAGGAGCAGCTGATCTTCCCCGAGATCGAGTACGACAAGATCGACAAGATCCGGGGCATGGATGTGGTCATCTGCACCACCGCCAAGACCGACGAGGAGGCCAAGGAGCTGCTGACGCTCCTGGGCGCCCCGTTCACCAACAACGGCTGAGAGAGGAAGGGAACAAGCTATGGCCAAGAAATCCATGATTAACAAGCAGCAGGCTGAGCCCAAGTTCTCCAGCCGCCGCTACAACCGCTGCAAGATCTGCGGCCGCCCCCACGGCTACCTGCGCAACTACGGCGTGTGCCGTATCTGCTTCCGGGAGCTGGCGTACAAGGGGGAGATCCCCGGCGTCAAGAAGGCGTCCTGGTAATTTAGGTAACTCGCCCAAAGGCGGGAGTTTGATACTCCCGCCTATGGGCCTGTTATAAGGCATTGTCGAACAGTGCCGGATTAAGAGACCCCCAGCGAGGGAAAAGGCGGACAACAGGTCGGGGGAGGATGCCTAACCTTCGATACCTTTCCGTCTGTACCGAGACAGGCGCGCGAGCCGTATCGCATTCCCGCCAAAGCGGAGCCCCGCGGGGCAGCCGCAGCTGTGCGGGTCTTGCGGCGCGGCGGAGCGTGACAGCTCCGGTAATCTTAATAGGAGGTAACATCTCATGCAAATCACCGATCCCATTGCGGATATGCTCACCCGCATCCGCAACGCGAACAACGCCAAGCATGACACCGTGGATGTCCCCGCTTCCAACATGAAGAAGGCCATCGCCCAGATTTTGCTGGACGAGGGCTATATCAAGAACTTCCAGACCATCAGCGACGGGACCCAGGGCGTCATCCGCATCACCTTGAAGTATGTCCAGCCCGGCAAGGAGAAGGTCATCACCAACCTGCGCCGGGTGTCCAAGCCCGGCCTGCGCGTGTATGCCGGCGCCGATGAGCTGCCCCGGGTGCTGCGCGGCCTGGGCATCGCCATCGTGTCCACGTCCAAGGGCGTCATGACCGACAAGAAGGCCCGGGAGGCCCATGTCGGCGGCGAAGTCCTGGCATTTGTCTGGTAAGGAGGGTTATAGGAATGTCGAGAATTGGCAGAGCTCCTATCGCCGTCCCCGCCGGCGTGGAGATCAAAATTGAGGACAACAATGTTGTCACCGTGAAGGGCCCCAAGGGCACCCTCACCCAGCAGTTCCATCCCAACATGATCATCAAGCAGGAGGGCGCGGAGGTGCACGTCACCCGTCCCAACGATTTGAAGGAGAACCGCTCCCTGCACGGCCTGACCCGCACCCTGCTGCACAACATGGTGGTGGGCGTCACCGACGGCTTCAAGAAGACCCTGGACGTGAACGGCGTGGGCTTCCGCGTCGCCATGGAGGGCGGCAAGCTGGTGATGAACCTGGGCTTCTCCCATCAGGTGATCATGGAGGTTCCCCAGGGCCTCACCGTGGAGACCCCCAGCGCGAACCAGATCGTGGTCTCCGGCTTCGACAAGCAGCTGGTGGGCCAGTTCGCGGCCAATGTCCGCGAGAAGCGTCCCCCCGAGCCTTACAAGGGCAAGGGAATCAAGTATTCCGACGAGGTCATCCGCCGCAAGGTTGGCAAGACCGGCGTGAAGAAATAAGAAGGAGGTGTGCCGATTATGATTAACCGTCCCAATACCAAGGCTCAGCGTCTGCACCGCCATAAGCGCGTTCGCGGAAAGGTGTCCGGCACCCCCGAGCGTCCCCGTCTGAACGTGTTCCGCAGCGGCACCAACATCTATGCCCAGATCATCGACGATACCAAGGGCGTCACCCTGGTGTCCGCTTCTTCCCTGGAGAAGGGCTTCGAGGGCTCCGGCAGCAACTGCGAAGCCGCCAAGAAGGTGGGCGAGGCCGTCGCCCAGCGCGCCAAGGACAAGGGCATTGAAGCTGTGGTGTTCGACCGCGGCGGCTACCTGTACCATGGCCGCGTGAAGGCTCTGGCCGAGGGCGCCCGCGAGGGCGGCCTGCAGTTCTAAGGGAGGAGGAAAAAAGTATGGCTCGTTTTGAAAGAGAACCCAAGGAGTTCGTGGAGAAGCTGGTATATCTGAACCGGGTCTCCAAGACCGTGAAGGGCGGCCGCGTGGCCAAGTTCTCCGCGCTGATGGTCGTCGGCGACGAGAAGGGCCGGGTGGGCTATGGCCTGGGCAAGGCCGCCGAGGTGGCCGAGGCCATCCGCAAGGGCATCGAGGACGCCAAGAAGAACATGGTGAACGTCACCCTGTCCGGCACCACCATCCCCCACGAGGTCATCGGCGAGTTCGGCGCAGGCCGTGTCCTCCTCAAGCCCGCCAGCAAGGGTACCGGCATCATCGCCGGCGGCCCCGTGCGCGCGGTGATGGAGGCCGCGGGCGTGTCCGACATCCGCGCCAAGTGCCTGCGCACCAACAACCCCCAGAACGTGGTGGCCGCCACCATGGAGGGGCTCAAGTCCCTGCGCAGCCCCGCCGAAGTCGCGCGCATCCGCGGCAAGAGCGTGGAAGAGATCTTAGGTTAAGGAGGCTGGCGACAATGGCTAAAACCATCAACATCAAGCTCGTCAAGAGCCTGAACGGCCGTCTGGCCAAGCATAAGGCCACCGCCGAGGCCCTGGGCCTGCGCAAGATCGGCGACACCACCGTGCAGCCCGACAACGAGGCTACCCGGGGCAAGATCGCCCACATCGGTTACCTGCTCCAGGTGACCGAGAACGCCTAATGGAGGTGCTGACCATGAATCTGCATGAACTGTCTCCCGCCCCCGGCTCCACCCAGGTGGGCAAGCGCAAGGGGCGCGGCCCCGGCTCCGGCAACGGCAAGACCGCCGGCCGCGGCCATAAGGGCCAGTGGGCCCGTTCCGGCGGCGGCGTCCGCATCGGGTTTGAGGGCGGCCAGATGCCTCTGGCCCGCCGCCTGCCCAAACGGGGCTTCCACAACATTTTCGCCAAGCGTCTGGAGGCCATCAACGTCTCCGCCCTGAACAAGTTCGAGGACGGCGCGGTGGTGAATGTTTGCGACCTGCTGGAAAAGGGTATCATTTCCAAGTGTGAGTACGGCGTCAAGATCCTCGGCAACGGGGAGCTGACCAAGAAGCTCACCGTCCGGGCGTCCGCTTTCTCCGCCTCGGCCAAAGAGAAGATCGAAAAGGCGGGCGGTACGGCGGAGGTGATCTGAGCATGATTCAGACCATCAAAAACGCCTGGAAGGTGCCGGAGCTGCGGGGTAAGATCCTGTTTACGGTGTTCGCCCTGCTGATCTTCCGGGTTGGCTCCGCCATCCCGGTGCCCTTCATCGACACCAAGACCCTGAGCGACTATATCCAGTCCCAGTCGGGCACCATCTTCGGCCTGCTGAACGTGATGAGCGGCGACGCCTTCGCCCAGGCTACGGTGTTTGCCCTCAGCATCCAGCCCTATATCAACAGCTCCATCATCATCCAGCTGCTGACTATCGCAATACCCGCCCTGGAGCGTCTCCAGAAGGAGGGCGGCGAGGAAGGCAAGAAGAAGCTGGAGGCCATCACCCGGTACGCCACCGTGGCCATCGCCATCATCCAGGCGTTCGGCTTCTACACCTTCCTGCGGGTTGGCTCCAACGGCACCAGCCTGCTGACGGTGCAGGGCGTGTGGCCCGCCTTCGTCATCATCGCCGCTTTCGTGGCCGGCTCCGCCTTCCTGATGTGGCTGGGTGAGCAGATCACCGAGTTCGGCATCGGAAACGGCATCTCCATCATCCTGTTCGCCGGTATCGTGGCCCGTGGCCCCGCCATGGTGTCCACCATCTACAACGGCGTCAGGGCCTGGATGGCCAATGCGAATCCCGAAACCGCCATCGTGATGCACCCGGTGTTCGTCCCCTTTGTTATCATCGGCATGCTCCTGCTGGTGGCGTTCATCGTGTTCATCACCGACGCCGAACGGCGCATCCCCGTGCAGTACGCCAAGCGGGTGGTGGGCCGGAAGATGTACGGCGGCCAGTCCAGCCATATCCCCATCAAGGTGAATATGTCCGGCGTGCTGCCCATCATCTTCGCCCAGGCCATCGCCTCCATTCCCGCCACCATCGGGATGTTTATCCCCAACAAGGGCGCGGGCTGGAAGGCGTTCGAGGAGATTTTCTCCCCCACGGGGCTGGTGTACAGTGTTGTGTACTGCCTGCTGATCATCCTGTTCAGCTATTTCTACAACACCATCCAGTTCAACCCCGTTGAGGTGGCCAACAACCTGAAGAAGAACGGCGGGTTCATCCCCGGCTTCCGTCCGGGCAAGCCCACCAGTGACTTCCTCAGCAAGGTCATTTCCCGGCTGACCATGTTCGGCGCGATTTACCTGGGCATCGTGGCCCTGCTGCCCACCATCGTGGGCAACATCATGGCCCTGTTCAAGAGCAGCGCGGGCAGCAGCCTGGGCATCGGCGGCACCTCCGTCATCATCGTGGTGGGCGTGGCCCTGGAGACCGTGAAGGCTCTGGAGGCCCAGCTCATGATGCGCCACTACAAGGGCTTCCTTGAGTGAGCCCAGGGGTGACTGACATGAAACTCATTATGCTCGGCGCACCCGGCGCCGGTAAGGGGACCCAGGCCGCCATCTTCAGTGAGCGGCTGGGCATCCCCACCATTTCCACAGGGAACATCCTGCGGGCTGCCGTGAAAAACGGCACGCCCGTGGGACTCCAGGCCAAGAGCTACATGGACGCGGGCAAGCTGGTGCCCGACGAGGTGATCATCGGCATCATCGCGGAGCGGCTGGGCGAGGAGGACTGCCGGAAGGGCTATATCCTGGACGGCGTGCCCCGCACCATCGCCCAGGCCGAGGCCTTGGAGGCCAGCGGCATCCGTTTCGACTGCGTGCTGGACATTGAGGTCGCCGACGAGGAGATCCAGCGGCGTATGTCCGGCCGGCGGGCCTGCACCGCCTGCGGAGCCACGTATCACGTGGAGGCCGCGCCCCCCAAGACGGAGGGCGTGTGCGACGCCTGCGGCGGCAAGCTGGTTCAGCGGGACGACGACAAGCCGGAGACCGTGCTGGACCGTCTGAAGGTGTACCACGCCCAGACCGAACCGCTCAAGGAGTTCTACGCCCAGCGGGGCGTCCTCAAGTCGGTGGAGAACCAGCCCACTATTGAGGATACGGCCAAGGCCATCGCCGCCGTCCTGGGTGTCTGACCATGGAGCTGATCACGCTGAAGTCCCCCCGGGAGCAGGAGGCCATGCGCAGGGCCGGACGGATCACCGCCCAGGCCCGGTCGCTGGCGGGCCAGATGGTCCGCCCCGGCGTTACCACCGGGGAGATTGACGACGCGGTACGCAAATTCATCCGGGGCCAGGGGGCGGAGCCGTCCTTCCTGGGGTACGGAGGCTTTTCCGGTTCGGCCTGCATCTCGGTGAACGAGGTGGTGATTCACGGCATCCCCTCCAGGCGGATTGTGCTGAAGGAGGGGGACATTGTGAGCATCGACGTGGGGGCACACTTTGAGGGCTTCCACGGCGACTGCGCCGCCACCTATCCCTGCGGGGCGGTGTCTCCCGAGGCCCAGCGGCTTATGGACGTGACCCGTCAGAGCTTCTGGGAGGGCTTCCAGTTCGCCCGGGCGGGCCAGCGGGTATCCGACATCTCCCACGCGGTTCAGAGCTACGTGGAGAAGCACGGCTATTCGGTGGTGCGGGACTTTGTGGGCCACGGCGTGGGGGTAAAGCTCCACGAGGCCCCGGAGGTGCCCAACTTCGGCCCCGCCGGGCACGGTGCCCGGCTCCAGCCGGGTATGGCCGTGGCGGTGGAGCCTATGGTGTGCGCGGGGGACTGGCACGTGAAGGTGCTGAAGGACGGCTGGACCACCGTGACGGTGGACGGCTCCCTGGCGGCCCATTACGAAAACACCATCCTGATCACGGAGGACGGGCCGGAGATCACCACCGTCACCGAGGACGGGGCCTATTTATGAGCAGCACGATGCCCGATTATACCGGCTGGATCGTCCGCGCCCAGGCCGGGCGGGACAAGGGCGGGCTGTTCTGCGTGATGGGAATTGTCCAGGAGGGGAGACGCCTGCTGCTTGCCGACGGCAAGCGGAGGAGGGCCGCCCGCCCCAAGGTCAAGGCTTTCCATCACGCGAAGCTGCTCACCGGTGGGTTCGACCACCCCGCCATTCAAAAGCTGAAGCAGGGCGAGGCCCTGAGCGACAAGGAACTGAGAAGGGCGCTGGCCGCGTTCCGAGATCAACTGGAGGTATGACGCTTTGGCAAAAGACGACATGATCGAGTTGGAGGGCGTCGTCACCGAGGCCCTGCCTAACACCACGTTCAACGTGGATATTGGAAATGGACACATTATCCTGGCACACATTTCCGGGAAGCTGCGGATGAACTTCATCCGCATTCTCCCCGGCGACAAGGTCACGGTTCAGATGTCGCCCTACGACCTGACCCGGGGCCGGATCACCTGGAGATCGAAGTAAGACCCGGCGTGTAGGGGCGCACATTGTGCGCCCGGTTCCCCAGAGGGAGCACGTCAGAACGGGCGCACAATGTGCGCCCCTACGAAGCATCCACGACCGGCGGAGAGCATGGAACCTTGCTTCTACCCCGCCGGGGCCATTCAAGGCATTAACAGGAGGTTAAACGATATGAAAGTCAGACCGTCTGTCAAGCCCATGTGCGAGAAGTGCAAGATCATCAAGCGCAAGGGCAAGGTTATGGTCATTTGCGAAAACCCCAAGCACAAGCAGAGACAAGGTTAAAGGAGGGGCATAGAGTATGGCACGTATTGCCGGCATTGATCTGCCGAAGGAGAAGCGAGTCGAGATCGGACTCACCTATATTTATGGCATCGGCCGCACCAGCGCGAGCAAGATCCTGGAGAAGGCGGGCATCAATCCCGATACCCGCGTGAAGGATCTCACCGACGCCGAGGAGGCCAAGCTGCGCGAGATCATCGGCCACGAGTACACCGTGGAGGGCGACCTGCGCCGCAACGTGGCGATGGACATCAAGCGACTGACCGAGATCGGCTGCTACCGCGGCGTCCGCCATCGCAAGGGCCTTCCTGTGCGCGGCCAGCGTTCTAAGACCAACGCGCGTACCCGCAAAGGTCCCAAGCGCACCGTCGCCAACAAGAAGAAGTAAGGAGGGATATTCAACATGGCTGCTAATAAGAAAACTATCAAGCGTCGCCGCGAGCGCAAGAACGTAGAGAAGGGTCAGGTGCATATCCGCTCCTCCTTCAACAACACCATGATCACCGTCACCGATATGCAGGGCAACGCCCTGTCCTGGGCCTCCTCCGGCGAGATGGGCTTCCGGGGCTCCCGGAAGTCCACCCCCTACGCCGCCCAGACCGCCGCCGAGACCGCCGCCAACGCCGCCATCGAGCAGTGCGGCCTGAAGAGCGTGGAGGTGTACGTCAAGGGTCCCGGCCAGGGCCGCGAGGCCGCCATCCGGGCGCTCCAGGCCGTGGGCCTGGAGGTCACCCTCATCAAGGACGTGACCCCCGTGCCCCACAACGGCTGCCGTCCGCCCAAGCGTCGCCGCGTCTGATCTGGAAGGAGGAAAACCGATATGGCTAAGAATATGCAGCCCTACCTGAAGCGCTGCCGCACGTTGGGCATCTCCCCCGCCGTGATGGGCGTGAACAAGGAGTCCAACCGGAACCCCGGCCCCCAGCGCCGCCCCAAGAAGAGCGAGTACGCGCTCCAGCTCACCGAGAAGCAGAAGGTCAAGTTCGTGTACGGCGTGCTGGAGAAGCAGTTCCGCGCCTACTATGAGAAGGCCGCCCGGATGAAGGGCAACACCGGCGACGAGCTGATGACTCTGTTGGAGCGTCGGCTGGACAACGTGGTGTTCCGCCTGGGCCTGGCCGCCACCCGGCGGGAGGCCCGCCAGCTGGTGAACCACGGCCACTTCACCGTCAACGGCAAGCGGGTGAACATCCCCTCCTACCTGGTGAAGCCCGGCGAGGTCATTGCTGTGCGGGACAAGAGCCGTTCCTCCGCCAAGTTCAAGAAGATGGTGGAGGACGACCGGTTCGTGGCCGCCCCCAAGTGGCTGGAGAAGGCGAAGAACGCGCCGCTGGAGGGCAAGGTCGTTGCCATGCCCGCCCGGGACGATATCGACTTCGAAGTTGCTGTCAACCTCATCGTGGAGTTGTACTCCAAGTAATGCCGTTAATTTGTCGGTATTCCGGGGCTTCCCGCCGTTCTTCGGGACGGCGGGCACCCCGCCGTACAACGACCCTACCGAGCGATTCCCGGCAACACACGCCACTGTAAAAGGAGGGTAACACACGATATGGTAGAAATCCAGAAGCCGCGTATCGAATGTATCGAGAATGTGGGCGACGATTCCTACGGGAAATACGTGGTCGAGCCGCTGGAGCGGGGCTACGGCACCACCATCGGCAACTCCCTGCGCCGCATCCTGCTGTCCTCGCTGCCCGGCACGGCGGTCACCACCGTCAAGATCGCCGGTGTGCAGCATGAGTTCTCCGTCATCCCCGGGGTGAAGGAGGATGTGACGGAGATTGTCCTCAACATCAAGGGCATCATCGCCAAGCTGTACAGCGAGGGTGTGAAAACGGTCTACATCGAGGCCGCCGGCGAGGGCGACGTCACTGCGGGGGACATCAAAACCGACAGCGACGTGGAGATCCTGAACCCGGAGCACCACATCGCCACCCTGGGCCCCGAGGCCACGCTCAACATGGAGCTTACCCTGTCCCAGGGCCGGGGCTACGTCACCGCGGACCGGAACAAGCCCGCCCAGACTATCATCGGCGTCATCCCCGTGGACTCGGTGTATACCCCCGTGCGCAAGGTGAACTACTTCGTGGAGAACACCCGCGTGGGCGACGCCACAGACTACGATAAGCTGACGCTGGAGGTCTGGACCAACGGCACGATTTCTGCCCGGGACGCCGTCTCCCTGGGTGCCCGGATTCTGGTGGATCACTTTACCCTGTTCACCGATTTGTCCGAAACCATGGGCTCCAAGGCCACCGTGGTGGAGAAGGCCGAGGCCCAGCGCGACAAGGTGCTGGAGCTTACCATTGAGGAGCTGGATCTGTCCGTGCGCTCCTTCAACTGCCTGAAGCGGGCCAACATCAACACCGTGGAGGACCTCATCTCCAAGACCGAGGACGAGATGATGAAGGTGCGCAACCTGGGCCGCAAGTCCCTGGAGGAAGTCATCAACAAGCTGGCAATGATGGGCCTGTCCCTGGCCAGCGACGAGAATTTATAAGACGGTACAGGGGTATGTAACGTTCCTCCCTGTATGAACCCGCGCTCTGCGGGCGTCAGAACGAATTTAGACACCCCGCCAAGCGGGGCCGAAGGAGTGCTAACCTATGGCTAAGAACCGTAAGCTGGGCCGCACCAGCGACCAGCGTCGCGCCATGCTGCGCGCCATGACCACCTACCTGCTGGAGAACGGGCAGATCAAGACCACCTACTCCCGGGCCAAGGAGGTCGCCCCCATCGCTGAGAAGATGATCACCCTGGCCAAGAAGAACAACCTGGCCGCCTACCGCCAGGTGCTGGCCTACGTCACCAAGGAGGACGTGGCCAAGAAGCTGTTCGACCAGATCGGCCCCAAGTACGCCGACCGCAACGGCGGCTACACCCGGGTGCTGAAGCTTGGCCCCCGCCGCGGCGACGCCGCCGAGATGGCGATTATCCAGCTGGTGTAAGCTCCGCTTCCCCAGCGGCAAAAGAAAAGCCCTCTGCCAGTCGGCAGGGGGCTTTTTGCGTGCAACGTTGACTTTTTTTGGGGGATCGTGTAGAATAAAGGGGAGGGGTTCCGTGCGAGGAAACCCGGCGACGGCAGGCGGTTTGGCTGTTCTAACCCGAGAGGGGGTGAGCAGATGCCTATTACCTTGACGTTCCACGTTTTCGGTTTTACCGTAACGGTGCGGGTAAAAAGCGACAACCGCCACTCGGCCAAGTGACGGCTGTCTTGTGCTTAGCACAACAGTTCTAAACTTTGTTTGAGCCAAACCGCTTGCCCGGGTAAACGAGCACGGGACTCCTCTATTATTATAGCCGTACGGCGAGGATTTGTCAAGCGACAACCGCCACTCTGGCAAGTGACGGTTGTCATGATTTTTGACAACTAATCCATTAGAGCCAAACCGCTTGCCCGGGTAAACGGGCTACGGGACTCCTTTATTATTATAGCCGCGCGGCGGGGATTTGTCAAGCACCAGCCGCCCGCGCCGCCAAAGTTGCCCCGGAACGTACAATTTCCCGCCGCTTCTAACCAGCGGCGAAGGAGATGATAGAAGCTATGCAACAAACCGAACACTATAAGCTGAACCTGATCGAAATGGACGACCCCATCTCGCCCCTGCCGCTGAACGAAAACACGCAGGTCCTTGACCAGCTGGTGGCCGGAATCGCCGGGGAGCAGCACCTTTTTAAGCTGGCAGAGGTAACCATCGATGTGGACAAGAGCCCGTTGGTGCTGGATCTGTCCGGGGTGGATGTGACGAGGTACGACGCGCTGCTGCTGGTGTTTTACTTGAAACAGTACGGCGGACCCTATGCCATCAAGATCAATGACAGCAGTATCCTTTACGTTCTGGAGGGGAGCTCAAACCAGAATGAGCCGAATTTCCTGGACGGCATGGGGATGATGCTGTTCCTCCCCTTTGGGGATTCTGTGGTAGGGATGTGCCAATACTTCGGGGCGTTCATTGGAAAGGATTCCGGCAAGGGCGGGACGCGGGGAAAACGCTTCGAAGTCCCCTGGGGGGAAATCCAAACAGTCAGGTTCACTATGAATGTTCCCATTTACTCCGGCGCGATGATGTTTGGCGTGAAGTTTTAAGCAAAAAAGACCCCCCGGCGTAAGCCGGGGGGTTCTTTCTGCGCGGAAAGGGGAATTAGTCGAGGATGTACAGGGTGCTGATGTAGCCGTTGGCATCCAGCTCCCACGCGAAGGCGTGGCCGCCGGTGTAGCTCGCGTACTGCGCGATGCTGCCAGTGGTGCCCTCGTACACTTCGTTCCGGTCGCGGTTGACGATCATAACCTTGACGTCCTTGGCCATGGTCATGTAGGCGTCAGCGGCCACGGGGGTGTCCGCGTTAGCAGTACCACCGGCAGCAGCACCAGCGGACTGCGCAGCACCCTGCTTGATGGTCAGAACGCCAGCGTTGTCATAGGACACGGTGGTGGCAGCCTTCACCACGTTGCTGTTGCCGACAAACGCCACATTGATAGCGGCGTTCTCCATGTTCCAGCCACTCACGGTGACCAGCTGGCCGGAGGCCAGAGCGATCTCCACATTGGTGTTCACGCCGCCGTTCAGGTTGGCGACCTTCAGGGTCTCCTTCACGCCGTTGTGCATGACAGCGTACTCGGAGTACCGGGCGTAGGTGCCGATGGGCTTGATGATCAGGTAGCTGTCATCCACGGCCACGGGGGTCTTGCCGGTCATGTCGTACACATTCGCGCCGGTAAAGTCCTCGGAAGTAATGGCGGCATACTTGGCGACATTGTCAGTCTCATCCAGGGTCTGCATAACAATCTTGTCAGTAGCCTCGCCATTGATGGTGGGAATGTCGCGGAAGTCGCGGATGACCTTCCAGATGATGTCGTCGTTGCCGCCGGTGTTACCGGTGCCCCAGTTGTACTGGAAGTCCTTGTAGGCCACGAAGAACACGGTGTCGCCGTTCACGCGGTGGGTAGCAGCGCCGGTGAGAGTGTTGGTCACGCCGGTGTGAACGGTGTTGTTAGTGCCGTCGGTCACCGTAGTGCCGGGCTTAGCCTTGGTGTAAGCGGAATCGCCGTCCTTCACCTGATAGAAGGTCTTGCCATACTTGGTGTAAGGCTCGATCTCCACCAGGGCGTTCTTGGCAAACTTCAGAGTGTTGCCCAGAACATCGGAACCATCAGCGTAGTTGTCCTCCGCATCAGTCGCACTGCTGAAGAACTGGTGCAGGGAGCCAGTGGTCCCATCATCCAGGAACATAGCGGTCAGGGTGCTCTCGTCCTCCATCAGGAGGGTGGCCTCCAGGGCGTACTGGCCGCTGGCGACCCGGACGCCTTCCACGCTCAGAACCACGCCCACGCCGGCGGCGACGGCGGGCTTCATGCCCAGGATGTTGCCCTGGCCGTCCAGCCACAGCCGGTAGGTCTTGCCGATCTGCTCGTTGACGATCCTGTTGTAGAAGTCAGCGGCAGTGGTGGGAGTGCTGTTGTTGGCCGCCACGGCGTCAGCGGTGGAGGTGTGCTGGTGCATATGGTACACCACGTTGGCCATGATGGTCTCATTGCCGACATAGATGCCGGTCTTGTCATCAGCCGCGCCGGTGGTGCCGCTGATGGTCACGGTCTTTTCCGTGGCCTTGCTGACGATCTCGAACTTGTCGGTGTCGAAGTCGTGAGTGGCGTGGGGGATGGGGTCGGCACCGTCAGCAGCGGAGTCATAGGTGATGGTGGCACCATTATCCGGGTCAGCATCCACAGTCACAGTGTAGGTTCCCTTGGGATAGTTATTGCCGTTGTAGACGATGGTGTAGGTCTCATTGCCAGCCAGAGTGACATTCGCACCGCTTGCGTTCTTCACAGCAATACCCACACCAGCCAGACCAGTGTTGGGAATATCCGTCATGGCCGGCTGAGCGGAAGCCTTGGTGGTCAGGCGGGCCACGGTCAGCGCGTCAGCGGCGGCCAGGGCGGTCCAATCCAGATCAAGGGTGAACTTATTACCACCATTCTCGGCCACCACAGAAGCGGTGGTCTTGCTCTTGGCACTGGGGCTCCAGGTGTTCAGCAGGAGAACGTCGCCGACATTGTAGTCGTCGAAGTTCTCGTCGCTGGTCAGCATGGCGTAGGGATGAGCAGCATTGCTGCCGTCATAGGCACCCACCTCAATGGACAGGGTGGCCTTGTGCATCGTGTGGCCGTTGGTGTCCAGGGTGGCGGGAGTCTTGGCCTTCACCTCGCCCAGGTAGGTGTCGATGTAGACGATATCCCAGTAGGTGTTGGAGGTGCCGTAGGCATCGATGGTGTACTTGTAAACCATGGTCTTGCGGCCCTGTGCGCCCACGAAGTCATTGGTGGTGTGCAGGGCGTCCAGCTTGCGGGTGATGGCATTGCCATCGGAGTCCCTTTCGGTGCGCTCCACGGCGCGGCCATTCAGGAACTCGAAGTCCACGTTGATATCTTCGCCCTCGTTCAGCTTCTCCACCACGGTGCACTCGTCCATGGCGGTGTAGAAGGTGTCAACGGGAGTAACGGGGATCTCGATGGCGGTTTTATTGCTTGCGTCACGCCACCGGATAGAGGGGTTGCCCCATTTGTCATGCAGGGGCGCGGGGTCTTTGTCGACGATGCGGAAGGTGCTCCACAGCAAATCTTCACGGTAGGTATACCCAAAGGCCTGGTAAGTACCAGTGGGCTGATAGTCACTGAGGACGGTGTACTTCACGGTGGGAACCTCAAGGCCCTGGAACATGATCTCGGCAACGATCTCACGGGTGGCGGGGCCAGCCAGACGGGCCTCGGCGATGTTGTCGGTGATGTTCAGGCGGCGGCCATAGCCGGAAGCCTTCAGCCTCCAGTCGCCGCTGGAGAACTCCTTGGGGTTGTTGTAGCCGATGGCCCGCAGGATCATCACCAGGGCCTCATAGCCGGTAACGGGGGCGTTGGGGTTGAACTTGCCGCCGCCCACACCCAGCACCAGGCCGTTGTTGGCGCAGTAGTTCACGTAGCCGTCGTACCACCGGTCGGCGGTGACGTCGGTGAAGTAGTTCGCGCCCTTGTACAGCTCGGCATTCTTGTCGTCCACGTCGCCGGTGACGATGCGGTACAGGATGGCCGAAACCTCGGCGCGGGTGATGGTCTCGCCGGGCCGGAAGCCGCGGTCATCGCCCTTGACAACCTTCAGGGCGGACAGGACGTCAACCGCTTCCTTGTAGGCGTCGGTGATCTTGTCGCCATCGGAGAAGTCGGTGGGCGTGGCGGCGTTGACGGTGACCATGAGGCTCAGGGTCATCATCATCGCCAGGACCAGCGCGAGAAACTTTTTCAGATTTCTCATTGGTTTTGTTTCCTCCTTGTTGATTTTTGCCGGAGGACGTGAACTTTTCGCGCGGGTTCGGTGGCGATGGGATGGGCCATCCTCTTTCGGACAGAAAATAAAAAGCGGGCCGGAGCGTTTCCGCCCCGGCCCTGAGGAATGGAGGATAGAATGAAAAAGAAAGGATGTCTCTTGCAAGTATTAGAATAATCGAGTTTCGTTACAAAAGTTCGTGGGGAAGTGTTACAAAAGTGTGAAATCTTGATTTTTATTTTTTCGCCGCCCCACCCCCCCGCCCGGACAGGCGGCGGGAGGCCCCGTGCAACTTCGGCGGGACGAATGATAGGAGGTTTTGCCCCATCATGGGCGAAAATAGGAGATTTTATCCCCTCATGGGGCGGACGCGGGTTGACAGGCGGGCAACGATACCTTATATTATATATGTTCCGCAGCGGCGCGGAGCGCGAATCCTGCATCTTGCAAAATCTTCGTTTTGATTCGTCTTTTGGTTATTTTCCTCTGCTTTGCACTTTTTTAGGCAACTTCCGGGGTATGTTACACGTATGTTACAATTAGGCTTGGACTATTGACTTTGGCTCGGGGCGGCGTTATAATGCAGTCAGCCTGAGGAGAGAGACCGCGGCGCGGTGAGAGGATGGCCCATCCCCTCTTTTTCGCGTCAAAAAGTTCTCTCCTCAACGGCA
>ERZ779632.809-NODE-809-length-15330-cov-12.721899_pt1 | contig 15330 bp, 11 predicted proteins | sample MGYA00514194_ERZ779632 | MGnify/ENA primary metagenome ERZ779632 (study PRJEB29562, sample SAMEA4376704) | mouse gut metagenome | isolation source: Cecum | study: EMG produced TPA metagenomics assembly of the A DSS colitis mouse model was used to assess the...
CCTGAGCCGCAAGCACGGCGGCCTGCGCATCCTGCCCCCCTTCAGCTACACCGAGCAGGGCCAGGGCGAGTACCGGGGCAGCATGGAGGCCCTGGCTGGCGTGTATGACTATCTGGAGGACATCCGTCAGGACTATGTCCTGCTGGCCTGGGGTGATGTGGCCATCAACCTGCCTGTGAACGAGGTCTTTGAGCAGCATCTGAACTTCGGGGCCGACATCACCATCGTCTGTACCCCCACCCTGAAGGGGGCGCCCCAGTTCTCCGAGTACGTGGAGGTCAGCGAGGAGGGCCGGATTACCGACCTGTCCGTCCACCCCACCTCCGCCGACAAGGCGCTGGAGTCCCTGGAGGTTTACATTCTGTCCAAGCGGCTGCTGATGGACATGGTAAACTACTGCTCCGCCCATGACGTGACCAACTTCAGCCGCGGCGTTCTCCAGCCCCGGATGAAGTCCCTGAAGATGATGCCCTATATCCACAAGGGCTATGCGGGCCGCTTCCAGTCGGTAGGCGACTACTTCCAGCGCTCCAAGGATCTGCTGGACCCGGCGGTCCGGGCCGACCTGTTCAACCCCGCCCGTCCCATCCGCACCAAGGACCAGTCCAACCCCTCCACCTACTACGGCCCCGAATCCAAATCCGTCTCCTCTCTGGTGGCCGACGGCTGCCAGATCGAGGGTGAGGTGGAGAACTCTATTCTCTTCCGCGGCGTAGTGGTGGAGAAGGGGGCCAAGGTATCTGACAGCGTGCTCATGCAGGGCACGGTGGTCAAGGCGGGGGCCTCCCTGTCCTATGTCATCGCCGATAAGGATGTGGTTGTGAACGATGGCCGCATGCTTATGGGCCACCTCACCTACCCTCTGGCCATTGCCAAGGGTTCCGTCGTCTGATTTTCCGGACGCCCTCCCCAATCAGGAGGGCGTCCTCCTGCAAAATGCCAAAAAGAAGATTGAATAAGGTGATTCGTATGAAAATTCTCTTTGCAACCTCCGAGGCGGCCCCCTTCATCAAGACCGGCGGCCTGGCCGATGTGGCCGGCTCTCTGCCCCAGGCTCTGGCGGCCGAGGGCCACGAGGTGAAGGTAATCCTGCCCCTGTATGAAGGCATCGGCGAGGACTGGCGGTCCAAAATGACCTTCCTGAAATATTTTAATGTCACACTGGCCTGGCGGCAGGTGTACTGCGGCATCTTTGAGACAGAGTATCAGGGCGTCACCTTCTGGTTTGTGGACAATGAGTACTATTTCAAGCGCTGGCAGCTCTATGGCCACTTTGACGACTGCGAGCGGTACGCCTATTTTTCCCGGGCCGTGGTGGAGGCTCCGGGTCAGCTCGACTGGGCCCCGGACATCATCCACTGCAACGACTGGCAGACCGCCCTGGTCCCCGTCTACCTGCTGGAGGAGAAGTACCGCATCCCCCAGCTGGCAGGCACCAAGACGGTGTACACCATCCACAACATCGAGTATCAGGGCCGCTACGGCGATCAGGTCCTCCAGGACGTGATCGGCCTGGACCGCAGCTACTTCAACGAGGGGATGCTGGCCTATCACCGGGACGTGAACCTGATGAAGGGCGCCATCATGGCCTCCGATTTTGTCACCACCGTTTCCCCCACCTACGCCCAGGAGCTGCGCACCCCCTTCTATGCCCACGGTCTGGACGGGGTCATCAATCAGCAGAGCGGCAAGCTGGAGGGCATCCTCAACGGCATTGACGCGGACCTCTACGACCCGGCCAAGCTGGAGGGCCTGGCCGCTAATTACACCTTCAAGACCATCGCCAAGGGCAAGGCGGCCTGCAAGGCTGCCCTTCAGAAGGCGGTTGGCCTGGAGGAGGACCCGGACATCCCCCTGGTGGCCTGTGTTTCCCGCCTGGTGGGCCACAAGGGCTTCTCCATGGTGACCGACGCCATCCACGAAATCATGGGCCTGGGCGCCAAGGGCATACAGATGGTGGTGCTGGGCACCGGCGACTGGCAGTATGAGGAGGCTTTCCGTCACACCCAAGGCCAGTACCCTGGCCGCTTCTCCGCCCAGCTGACCTATTCCGCCCCGCTGTCCAATATGATTTATGCCGGAGCGGACATCTTCCTGATGCCCTCCGTATCCGAGCCTTGCGGGCTGAGCCAGATGATCGCCATGCGCTTCGGAACCATCCCCGTGGTGCGGGAGACCGGCGGTCTGAAGGACACTGTCACCCCCTACAACAAGTATGAGGGCACCGGGCGGGGCTTCAGCTTTGGCAACATCAGTGCGGGCGACATGGTGTGGGTCCTTCGGGAAGCGGTAGACCTGTACGACAATGATAAAAAAGCCTGGAAGGGCCTGCAGAAGGAAGGCATGGCCGCCGACTTCTCCTGGAGCTCCTCCGCCAAGCAGTATATTGACATCTATCAGCGTATCCTGGGTTGACCTTCAGCAGCCCCGCCCTCTCGGGCGGGGCTGTTCTTAGAAACTGTTAAATTTTCAGTTTTTTTAAAAAAGGTCTTGACTATAGGCAAAAAGCTGGTATAATACATGATGTTGTCTTGATAACAAAGGCAGTTAAATGTGACCATGCAGTAGTATCGAAGTGGTCATAACGAGCACGACTGGAAATCGTGTAGCCTGATAAGGGCTCGAGGGTTCGAATCCCTCCTACTGCGCCAAACTGAACAACCCTACCTGATTTGAACAGACTGTTGTCAGTTGTTCAGGTCAGGTAGGGTTGTTCTTTTATATCTGAACAGCTTGACATTACAGTAAAAATATACTATTGTTACAATAGCAAAAATAGCAGTACGCTTTTGCTCACAGCATAAATTCAGGATACAAGTAGGTGGACAATAGGGATGGTAAACTTTGTCACTGCGTTGGAGTGCTTCAGCATCTGTCTGATCTTTGTAGCGCTGATTTTACTGCTCAACGGAGACGGGGCCCGGGAACAGAAGCTGCTGATTTTTATCATGTGCGGTTCGCTGGTTCAGAACATAGGTTACCTGCTGGAACTGACCGCCCCCACTGTGGAGGCCGCCGTGGCGGCGGTAACAGTGGAAAATGTGGGCTCCGCCTTTGTCCCGCTGTGCTATTGCTGGTTTATTTATACCTATTGCTACGCCCCCCCGCCCAAAAAGCTGCTGCGCACCCTCGGCATCATCAACTTTTTTGTGTTGCCTACGGTGTTTTTCAACTGGAACGGTCTGTTCTACCGGGAATTCCAGTGGCTGTCCACCGCGGATGGGTTTCATTATGTCAGCATCACCTACGGTCCGCTGTACACTCTTTTCATGATTACTCGCATTGTAATACCCTACGTGCTGTCCATCCATACCCTGATCCGGGCGGTCCGTCTCCGCTCGGACCAGCAGATCAACCGGCAGTATTGGACCATTCTCGGCATCTCATCCTTGCCCGTTGTGGTGCTTGTCGCCTACGTGCTCAAGCTCGTCAAGGTGTTCGATTTCACCCCGGCAACCCTGGCCATCGCTATGTCCATGGTGGCCATTGTGGTGTGGAGCCGGCGCAACTACGATTTTCGCCATCTTGCAGCAGAGAAGGTGCTGGAGAGCCTGGGGGATGGGGTCATCGCTCTGGACGACCACGACAGGCTGGTCAGCTACAACCGGGCGGCCGCCCACATCTTTACCAGCCTGCCCGCCCACAAGCTGGGGGAGAATATCCGGGTGGTGGAGGACTTCCGGGAGGAGATGCTCAACGAGAACATCCCCTGGAGCTTTTCTATCAGCGGACAGCATTATGAGTGCCACAGCAAGCAGATCATGGATGAAAACGGCAGAAAACAGGGCTGTGTCATCCTGGTTCTGGACATGACCGACATCAAGGCCTATATCAACGAGATCAAGCGGGTGAGGCAGCAGGCGGAGAAGGCCAACATCGCCAAGAGCGAATTTTTAGCCAACATGTCCCACGAGATTCGAACCCCCATGAACGCCATCATCGGCCTGAACGACATCATCATTGAGGAGTGCGGCGATACCCAGATATACGCCCACGCCAAGGACGTGCAGTCGGCGGCCAAAAACTTGCTGGCCATCATCAACGACATCCTGGACCTGTCCAAGGTGGAGGCGGGCAAGATGGAGTTGGTGTACACCAACTACCACCTGAAGACCGTGGCGGACGAGGTGGTGAGCATGATGGACATGGCCGCCTCCAAGCGGGGACTGCTTCTGAAATACGAGTGCGACGACACGCTCCCGTGCCGCTACAACGGCGATGAGGGGAGGATCAAGCAGATTCTCATCAACATCATCAATAACGCCATCAAGTTTACCAAAGAGGGCTATGTGCGGGTCTACATCACCGGCGAGCCCGGGACAAATCCCGACGAGGAACGCCTTACCTTCCGGGTGGAGGACACCGGCTGCGGCATCCGTCCGGAGGACCTGGAGAAGATATTTGAGGACTTCCGCCAGGTGGACTCCAAGAAAAACCGGAGCGTGGAGGGCACCGGCCTGGGGCTGGCCATCGTCAAGCACCTGGTGGAGCTGATGGGGGGCGCCATTCATGTGGAAAGCGTCTACGGCGAGGGCACTGTCTTTACCATCACCGTGCCCCAGAAGATCGTGGACCGGCGCTCCATCCAGGAGGTGCCGGAGACCCCCGAGACAGAGCTGGACCGGGTCGAGCTGTTTACCGCCCCCGATTTGAAGGTGCTTGTGGTGGATGACAACGTCATCAACCGCAAGGTGGCCAGGGGCTTTTTAAAGAGCTACGAATTTGCCCTGGACGAGGCCGAAAGCGGTCCGGAGGCCATTGAACTGGTGCGGAAAAACCGGTATGACATCATCTTTATGGATCATATGATGCCAATGATGGACGGCATCGAGGCGGCTGAGATCATCCGAAGAGACTGCGGCGAGAACGGGACGGCTCCGGCAATCATTGCCCTTACCGCCAACGCCATGGAGGGTATGCGGGATAAGTTTTTGTCCAAGGGATTTCAGGACTTCATCGCCAAACCCCTGGACCGCAAGGCACTGGGACAGCTGCTGGCCCACTGGGTCCCGGAGGAGCGCCGGAGTTCCAGAGACGGTGGGAAAGAAGAGGATGCTGTAGGGACGGCAGACCTGAGCGGCTTTCAGATTGAAGGGATTGACACAGCGGCCGCGGCCCGGTACTATACCGGCGACGAGGCGGGCTTTGCCGATCTGCTGGAGCTGTACTACATGGACGGCCAGCGCAAGGCGGCCCTTCTGCGTCAGCTTTCCGACACCGATATCTCCCGCTACTGCGTGGAGGTACACGGCTTGAAAAGCGCCTCGGCCAACATCGGGGCCATGGAGGTCTCCGACATGGCCCGGGCACAGGAGAACGCCGCTAATCAGGGAGACAGGGAGTTTATCGCCCAACACTTCCCCGCGCTGCTGGAGGCCTACGAGGCTTTGTTGACCAATATCGAGCTGTTTCTGGAGGGACGCCGGGGGGATGACGACCAGAAGGAGAAGCTGCCCGCTTTGTCCGCCGGCGAGCTGAAGGAGCAGGTGGGAGCCGCCCTGGAGGCGCTGGAAAATTTCAGGTCCCAGGAGTGTGCCGGTATGGTGGAGACTCTCCTGCGGCACGAGCTGCCCCAGGCGGCGGCGGACAGCCTCAGAGAGATCCAGGGGCAGCTGAGGCTGTATGAGGACGACAATGCGGAAGGGCTGCTGGATCAGCTCCTGCGTGAACTTAAAAAGGAGGAAGGCGCAAATGATTAAGCCGGAAAAGGAGATCGTGAAAAAGCGAATTTTAGCGGTAGATGACGCGGTGATTATCTTGCGGAGGATCACTGACGCCCTAGAGGAATACTACGATGTGGTCACCGTGAATTCCGGGGCGCGGGCTTTAAGATATCTGGAAAAGGAAAAACCCGATCTGATCCTGCTGGACATCCGCATGATGCCCAAGGACGGCCTGGAGACCCTGAAGGATATCCGGGATATGGAGGACCGGGCCGATATTCCGGTGATTATGCTCACCGGCGTGGAGGACAAGAAGTCCGTTATGGAGGGTATCAAGCTGGGAATCTGCGACTATATCCTCAAGCCCTTTTTCCCTGAGGATCTGCTGGAGCGGATCCAGCGGGCGTTGGAGTTCAGTGAAGAGAATCACCAGCCGGCTGGGGAGGAACTCGAGCCATGAACACAGCCATGACCAAGGAATCCCTGGCGCAGATTTTGGATCAGGCCCTCCAGGAGGTGACAGAGTGCACCGCCGGAGTATGTCTCCGCCAGGGGGACCAGCCGCCGGGAGAGGATCTTTGCACGGTCCATATCACCTTTGACAAGGGATTCAGCACCAGCCTGACCCTCTGTGCCGACAAGAGCCTTCTGGCCCGCATGGCCCGCAACTCCTTTCATGAGGACGAGGTGACTCCCGAGGACCTGGAGGAGTTCTGCAAAGAGTATCTTAATGTACTCTGCGGCAAGGTGACAGGGGCAATGTTCCAGGCCACTCATATCCCCGCCCATTTCGGCCAGCCTGTGTTTTACCAGGGGCGCTATGAGCCGGAGGGACAGGAGGTACAGTTTATCCTCACCTACTCCGACGAGCACAGCGAGGGCGCTCAGCTGATTCATCATGTGCCCAGTTCCCAAGAGAACGGGGCCGTTCCAATCGAGACCTGACGGAAGGGAGCACATCAAAATGAGCAAACGAATCATGGTAGTAGACGATTCCCGGCTGGTCAGGGTACAGCTGGAGGACACCCTGAAAGGGACGGATTTCGTGGTGGCGGCATACTGCCGCAGCGGTGAGGACGCAATTGAGCAGTATTCCGCAGTGCAGCCTGATCTGGTAACCATGGACATCATCATGCAGGGAATGGACGGGCTGGACGCCGCGGAGATCATTTTGAAAAATCACCCGGAAGCCAGAATCGTGATGATCTCATCTCTGGCATATGACGACACCTTTGAAAGAGCTAAAGCGATTGGGGCCAGAGGCTTTATCGACAAGCCGTTTCACCAGGAGCAGCTGCTGAAGGTATTTGAGCAGGCGCTGAAATGACCCCCGGTCAAGTTGAACGACCTTGCCTGATCTGAACAGACTGTTGCCAGTTGTTCAAATTGGGCAAGGCCGTTTTTTATCTCCAAAGCATTGACATGTCAAGGCTTTCGGTACAGAATTCGAGTGCAAAACGTGTAAATGAAAGGTTACGTCATGACTCCTTCCGCAATCACGCCGGGGAGGTTTATACGATTACAGCCACAGGACCACGCGGTACATCATGATAAAATGGGCGGCGCTGCCCAGCAGGATGAACACATGGAATATCTCGTGACAGCCGAAGCGGGGGTTGTCCCGGCCCGGCCACTTGACGGCGTAGAGCACGCCGCCCACGGTGTAAAGCACTCCTCCGGCCAGCAGCCAGAAGAAGCCCTCGGCGGGCAAGGCGCGGTAGATGGGGACGATGGCGAAGAGGGCCAGCCAGCCCATAAAAATGTAGATGGCGCTGGTGAGCCACCGGGGAATCCCCAGCCTTGCGATGGTGAGGATCGTTCCGGCCGCAGCCAGGGTCCACACGGCGGCCAGTAGGGGCACGCCGCCGGCGTCCCGCAGGACGGTGAGGCACAAGGGGGTGTAGCTGCCGGCGATGAGCAGGTAGATGGAGCAGTGGTCGTATTTCCGCAAGGCCAGCCGCCCGGGGACAGAGACGCTCAGGCAGTGGTACAGGGTGCTGGCGGTGTACAGGCAGATCATGGACAGACCGTAAACGGCGAACAGTCCGAACAGCAGCCACCTGCCCAGTAAGGCCGACCGGACCAGCAGGACTGCGGCGCCGGCCACGGCCAGGACCGCGCCCAGGCCATGGGTGATGGCCGACCAGGGCCGCAGGCCGTCGTAAGGGTCCCGGACCTCCGCCCGGCGGCCGGGCCGGACAGACCCCATCGCGGCGGCGGTCATGGCGTTGGCGGTCAAAGTGTTTGTACGCATGAGATACACTCCTTTCAAGGGAGACGGGGCATGAAACAATCTGTTGATTAAAGTATATCCAAAAGCGGACAAAATATCAATATTAAATATGACCAAATATAATTTTAAAAATTATATAGAATGATGTAAAAAACAACGCCGGAAGCCCCGGCGCTGTTTTTTTGGTTTTTAGCCCTGGGAAATCGCGCCCATGGGGCAGGTACCAGCGCAGGAACCGCAGTCGATGCAGGCGCCGGCGTCGATGACGTAGTGGTCGTCGCCCTGAGAGATGGCGCCAACGGGGCAGCCGTCAGTGCAGGAGCCGCAGCTGATGCAAGCGTCACTGATAACATAGGCCATGATATGTACACCTCCATTAAAATGGTATCCCCATTCTATCACAATTTTCAGAAAAAGCAATGCTAAATTTTTGAAAATACGGGCATGATGGTAAAAGACTTGAAACTGAGGTGATCCTAACATGGCAGACAGCCAATTCACATCCACCGCGCTGGGGGCCATCCGTCTGGCCCAGGAGAACGCCGCCCGCCTGGGCCACAGCTATGTGGGCAGCGAGCACCTGCTGCTGGGGCTGGCCGGACAGGAGTTCAGCCCGGCCTCCATGGCGCTGCGCCGGGCGGGCGCGGACAGCCGCAGCCTGCGCTCCGCCATCGTGCAGCGGGTGGGAACGGGGGTGCCCGCCCGCTCCATCCACCAGGGGCTCACCCCAAACTGCTGTATGGCCATCCAGGGGGCGGTGGAGGAGAGCCGCCGTCTGGGCGGCGGAGCGGTAAACTCGGAGCACTTGCTGCTGGGCCTGCTGCGCACCAAGGGCAGCGGAGCCGCCCGGCTGCTGGCCCACTGCGGTGTGGAGGCCGAGGGGCTGTACCGGACGGTCTCCGCCTCTCTGGGCGGGGAGGAGGCCCCCACACCCAAGCCCCGGACCAGAGAGCCGGAGGCCCGTTCCAACGGCGACACCCGTCAGCTGGACCAGTGCGCCCGGGACCTGACCCGCATGGCGGGGGAGGGCCGGCTGGATCCGGTGATCGGCCGGAAGGAGGAGCTGGAGCGCCTGATTCAGATACTGTCCCGGCGGACCAAGAACAACCCCGCCCTGATCGGGGAGCCGGGCGTGGGCAAGACCGCCGTGGTGGAGGGGCTGGCCGTTGCCATTGCCGACGGAAACGCCCCCCAGCACCTGCTGGGCAAGCGAATTTATGCCCTGGATTTGTCCGCCATGGTGGCGGGCACAAAGTATCGGGGGGAATTTGAGGAGAAGCTGAAGCATGTCCTGGGCGAGGTCCGCCGGGCGGGGAACATCATTCTCTTTATCGACGAGCTCCACACCATCGTGGGGGCGGGCAGCGCCGAGGGGGCCATCGACGCCGCCAACATCCTCAAGCCGGCCCTCAGCCGGGGGGAGCTGCAGGTCATCGGGGCTACCACCATCGACGAGTACCGCAAATATATCGAGAAGGACGCCGCTCTGGAGCGCCGCTTCCAGCCTGTCACCGTGAAAGAACCCTCCCGGGCGGAGACTCTGGAAATACTCCAGGGCCTCCGGGGCCGGTACGAGGCCCACCACCACCTCATTATCTCGGACGGCGCCCTGGAAGCGGCGGTAGACCTGTCCTGCCGCTATCTGCCCCAGCGATTCCTGCCCGATAAGGCCATCGACCTGGTGGACGAGGCGGCCGCTCAGGCCCGGCTGTCGGGCAAGGCGCTGCCCCCCGAGCTTCAGCGGCTGGAGGGCCGGGTGTCCCAGGCGGGAAAGCAGCTTTCCGAGGCGGTCCGCCGCCAGGACTTTGAACAGGCGGCCATTCTGCGCAACGTGGAGCGGGACTTCCGCCGGGAGCTGGAGGGGGAGCGGCAGAAGTGGCAGTCGGGCCAGGGCCAGTTCGCCGTGGAGTCCCACCACATCCGGGCGGTGCTGTCCCAGTGGACGGGGGTGCCGGTTACAGACCCGGACGAGGCGGACAAGCAGGCTCTGGCTCAGCTTGACACCGCTCTGCGCCGCCGGCTTCTGGGCCAGGACAAGGCGGTGGATACGGTGGTCCGGGCCATCCGCCGGGGCCGGCTGGGCCTGAAGGACCCCCGGCGGCCGGTGGGCTGCTTCCTCCTGCTGGGACCCAGCGGGGTGGGCAAGACCCAGCTGTGCCGCTCCCTGGCCGCCGCCCTCTTCGGCAGCGAGGAGGCTCTGCTCCGCTTCGATATGTCCGAGTATATGGAGGCCCACACCGTCTCCCGCCTGCTGGGCTCTCCTCCGGGCTACGTGGGCCACGAGGAGGGGGGGCAGCTCACCGAGCGGGTACGGCGGAATCCCTGGTCGGTGGTGCTGCTGGATGAGCTGGAAAAGGCCCACCGGGACGTGTGGTCCGTCCTTCTTCAGGTGATGGAGGAGGGGGTGCTCACCGACGCCCAGGGGCGGAAAACCGACTTTCGCAACACGGTGCTGGTGATGACCTCCAACCTGGGAGCCCAGCGGTTTGCCAGGGGGAGGCGGCTGGGCTTCAACGCCGGGGGCGAGGCTGAGCGGGAGGAGCTGGAGCGGGCTGTGCTGTCCGACGCCTCCAACACCTTCGCCCCGGAGTTTTTAAACCGGCTGGACGCTGCCCTGGTATTCCATCCTCTGGACGGGACTACCTTGAACGCCATTACCCGCCAGCTGCTGTCCGAGACCAGAAAGCGGCTGGAGAAGCTGGGCGTGACCATGGCGGTGGAGGAGGAGGCCGTCGGACTGCTGGCCGGTAAGGGCACTCGGGAGTACGGCGCCCGCCCTCTGCGCCGGGCCATCGCCTCCCTGGTGGAGGACCCGGCCGCCGACCTGATGCTCTCCGGCCGGCTGAAAAAGGGGGACACCCTGTGCGTCTCAGCTCAGGGGGAAGAGGTAAAGGTGAGACTGGTGTAGTCGAAACCACCTGTATAACGGTGGCCTGCACTGCCGTCAGGAATTCCCTTGCCAAAAAGACTCCCATCATGTATAATTGATTTGCAATTATATTTTCACCGGGAGGCTGTCGTTATGGAAGCTGAATTTGAATGGCGGGATGAATATAATATCGGCGTGGAAGTGATCGACAAGGAGCACCAGCGGCTGTTTAAGATCATCAATAAGCTGTTTGCTTTCCGAGAGGAGGAAAAGGACAGCCGGTGGACATGCCAGGAGGGAATCAAGTATTTCAAAAGCCATGCGGTGACCCATTTTAAAGACGAAGAGGCCTACATGGAGTCCGTTGGCTACGAGGGGCTGGAGCAGCACCGGCGCATCCATCGCAGCTTCCGGCAGGACACCCTCCCCGCCCTGGAGCAGGAGCTGGAACAGACCGGCTACGCCCCGGACGCGGTGGACCACTTTCTGGGCGTCTGTACCGGGTGGCTGATCGGCCACACCATGACGGAGGATCAGGCCATTGTGGGGGAGCGCATCAGCAATTGGGACCGCCTCCTGCCCGGCGAGGAGTTGGGCGCAATCAAAAAGGTAATCGTTCAACTGCTGTTTGACATGTTCCGCCTGGAGGCTCAGGCCATCAGCGATGTCTACGGCGGAGAAAAATTCGGAAAGGGCGTGTACTACCGCCTGGTATACGGGCCCGGTCAGGGAGAGAAAAAGCAGGAGGTCATTCTGGCCTTTGAGGAGAAGCTGCTCATCAACACGGTGGGAAAGGTGATGGGCCTTCAGACCGGCAAGCTGGACTCCATGCTTATCAACGCCGCCCGATATACGGCCCGTCAGTTCGTGGGGCGGGTGATGGAGCAGCTCCCCGACGTAAAGACCTACGAGCTGAAAGAGGAAAACCTCCTGTCCTATGAGCAGTTCCAAAAGATATTTAAGCGGGAGAAGCCCCAGGTCAGTCTGCTGTTCAACACAGGCGGCGCGGGCTATTTCGCCTACTGCGCCATTGCGCCCCACATGCTGGAGGATGGTGTTGGCACTCCCATCGAGCCCCAAAACGCCATGAGCGAGGTGGAGAAATATCTGGCCAAGCGCGAGGCGGAGGTCCAGGAGGAGGAGTCCGACACCCGGCTGAAGGTGCTGGTGGTGGACGATTCCCTCACCGTGCGGCAGAGCATCCAAAAGCTGCTGGCTCAGGATTACCAGGTGGTTCTGGCGGAGTCCGGGGTGGCCGCCATCCGGACCATCACTCTGGATAAGCCCGACCTGGTCCTGCTGGACTACGAGATGCCGGTGTGCAACGGAAAGCAGACGCTGGAGATGCTCCGCTCCGCCAAGGAGTTCGCGAAAATCCCGGTCATCTTCCTCACCGGCCGCGACGACCCGCAGCTTGTGCGGGAGCTGCTCTCTTTGAAGCCGGCTGGCTATTTGCTGAAATATCTGAAGCCCGATGAGATCAAAGAGAAAATCGACGCTTTCTGCGCAAAGCTGAAGAAAGCCTGAGGAACCACTGAAACAGACCAGCGGCCAGCCGGAAAACTCCGGCTGGCCGCTTTCGGCTTATTTGGGGAGTGGGATATCCTTCCGCTCAAAATAGGCCCCCAGCTCCACCGAGGTCTGGGAGTCGCCGTACCGCTTGATGGCGGCCAGCAGAGCATCCAGCTCCCGTGTGTCCTTGACCGCGAAGCGCAGCAAGGCGTTTAGCTTGCCCACCAGATGGTGATGGGCGGTGATAGCGGGGGCGTCCTCACAGAACTGGCAGAAGGGGCCGTATTTCTCAGGAAAGACCGCCACCAGGATAAAGCCTGTCAGGCTGCTGTCCAGCAGCGTACGGTCCACATGGACCGAGAAGCTTTTGATGATCTCCTTTTCCTCCATGCGGCGGATGCGCTCGGAGACAGCGGGGGCGGTAAGACCCACCCTGTCTCCGATGGTCTTTAATGTGGTGCGGCTGTCCGCCTGGAGCAGATTTAAAATCTGATAGTCGGTGCGGTCCATCAGTCAACTACCACCGCGCCCTTTTTAATGACGGTCTTGGCCAGATTGCTGCCCATGCGGTAGCAGATGTAGTCCAGGTCGGGGGCGTCCCAGATTACCAGGTCGCCCTGCTTGCCCGGCTCGGCGGTGCCCACTTTGTCCGCCATGTCGATGGCGCAGGCGGCGTTGAGGGTGACGGCGGTAAGGACCTCCTCCGGGGTGAGCTTGTACTTCAGGCAGCCCAGGTTGATGACGAACTGCAGGTTGAGACAGGGACAGGAGCCGGGGTTGAAGTCGGTGGCCATGGCCACGGGGACGCCGGCGTTGACCATATCCCGGGCGGGGGCGAAAACGGCCCCCAGATAGAAGCTGGTGGCGGGCAGCAGACAGGCCACCACCCCGCCCTTTGCCAGGCTGGCGATGCCATCGGGGGGGCAGACGATGAGGTGCTCGGCGGAGATGGCTCCGAGCTCACCGGCCAGCACGGAGCCGCCGATGGCCTCGATTTCGTCGGCGTGAATCTTGGGGCGCAGGCCGTACTTCAAGCCGGCCTCCAGCACCTGCCGGGACTCCTCCGCCGTAAAGGTGTCGGCCTCGCAGAACACGTCGCAGAATTTGGCGATTCCCTGCTCCTTCACCTTGGGCATCATCTCCTCGCACACCAGCCGGATGTACTCCGCCCGGTTGGCCTTGTACTCGGCGGGCACCAGATGGGCCCCCATAAAGGTGGCCACGATGTCCATGACGTGGCGGTCGTTCAGGTTTTTGATGACCTGCAGCGCCTTGAGCTCGTGTTCGGTGGCCAGACCGTAGCCGCTCTTGGCCTCCATGGTGGTAACGCCGAAGTGGAGCATCTCGTCCAGGGCCTGCTTCGCCTTCAGGGTCAGCTCCTCCTCGGTGGACTGGCGGGTGGCGTTGGTGGTGGACTGGATGCCGCCGCCGGCGTTCTGAATCTCCAGGTAGGTCTTGCCGTGGAGCTTCAAGCCCAGCTCGTTCTGCCGCCAGCCGCCGAAGATGAGGTGGGTGTGGGCGTCCACCAGGCCGGGAGTGACCAAATTGCCTCCGGCGTCGATGGTCTTGTCCGCCGCCGGGGCGGGGCCAGCGCCCACCTGGGAGATCAGACCGTCCTCCATCAGGACCCAGGCGTCTTTCAGAATCTGAATGTTCCCCTGGTCCGGACCCTTTTTGGGGCCGGTCCCCTGGGGAGTAGCCAGCATGCCGATATTGGTGACAATGGTTTTCATGTTGCTCCTTCCTTTCCAAAAGAGGGGACGTCGTGGGACGCCCCCTCTTTTATCTGTTAATATTTTGCTGTAATCAGCCCTGGATGCTCTTGAGGGCCTCGGCGACGATGGCGTCGTCAGCGAGGTAGGGCAGAGTGATGTGGTCCTGGCCCTTGTACATCTCGTTGTACTCGGCCACGGTGGACATGGAGTTGGGGTTGCCGGCCCAGTTGCGGCGGGAGACGCCGATCATGGTGTCCCAGGGCATGGACATCTTCAGGATGGTGTCTACCCGCTCGGAGCCGTCCAGCACCATGCCGAAGCCGCCGTTGATGGACTTGCCGATGCCCACGCCGCCGCCGTTGTGCAGGGCGATGAGGCTCATGCCCCGGGCGGCGTTGCCGGCGTAGCACTGGGTGGCCATCTCAGCCATGATGTTGGAGCCGTCCTTGATGTTGGAGGTCTCACGGAAGGGGGAGTCGGTTCCGCCGGTGTCGTGGTGGTCGCGGCCCAGCATGACGGGGCCGATCTCGCCGTTGCGGACCATCTCGTTGAACTTCAGGGCGATGTTCATGCGGCCCATGGCGTCCTGATACAGGATGCGGCACTGGGTGCCCACCACCAGCTTGTTCTTCTTGGCGTCCCGGCACCAGACATAGTTGTCATAGTCCTGATAGCGGCGGTTGTGCGCCTTGATATACTCGGCGGCGGCGGCGTCGGTCTTGTCCAGATCCTCGGGATTCCGGGACAGGCAGCACCAGCGGAAGGGGCCGTAGCCGTAGTCAAACAGACAGGGACCCAGGATGTCCTCCACGTAGGAGGGGAAGATAAAGCCGTCCAGGTCGTTCTCCCCGTTCTTGCAGATGGACTTGACGCCGGTGTCGTACACGGCCTTGAGGAAGGCGTTGCCGTAGTCGAAGAAGTAGGTGCCTTTCTCGTGGAGCTTGCAGACCAGCTCATAGTGGTGCTGGAGGGTCTTGTCCACCAGCTTGGCGAACTGCTCGGGGTCCTCGTCCAGCATTCTGGTGCGCTCCTCGAAGGTAAGGCCCTGGGGGCAGTAGCCGCCGTCGTAGGGCACATGGCAGGAGGTCTGATCGCTGAGCAGGTCCACGTGGACGTTGTTCTCCAGGACGTACTCCAGCAGGTCCACCACGTTGCCGTGATAGGCCACGGCACAGGGCTCCTTCTTGGCCTGGTGCTCCTGGGCGATCTTCACGGCCTCGGCCAGATCGGAGGTGCGGTGGCTCACCCAGCCCTGGGTGTAGCGGGTCTCGATGCGGGAGTCATCCACCTCGGCGATGATGGAGGCGGCGCCGGCGATCTCAGCGGCCTTGCCCTGAG
>ERZ779632.815-NODE-815-length-15263-cov-22.666491_pt1 | contig 15263 bp, 10 predicted proteins | sample MGYA00514194_ERZ779632 | MGnify/ENA primary metagenome ERZ779632 (study PRJEB29562, sample SAMEA4376704) | mouse gut metagenome | isolation source: Cecum | study: EMG produced TPA metagenomics assembly of the A DSS colitis mouse model was used to assess the...
GAGATAACAAAATCAGGTACTTCCCTGTTCAAAAAGAGTGTTCACGATCTGCTGCTTCTGGCGCATAAATTCCATGCGCTCCTTCAGGCGGTAAGACTCGCCCTTGATGTTGATGACAATGCAGTGATGCAGGACGCGGTCCAAAATTGCGGAGGCGATGGTGACGTCGGCAAAGACCTCGTTCCACTGGGAGAAGGTCTTGTTGGAGGTAAAAACGGTGGACGTTTTCTCATACCGTCTGGCAATGAGCTGGAAGAACAGGTTTGCACCCTGGATGTCCATGGGGAGGTAGCCGATTTCGTCGATGATGAGCATCCTGTACTTGGCCAGAACCTTGAGCTTGTCCGGCAGACGGTTCTCAAAATGGGCCTTCTTGAGCTGTTCAATGAGCTGGTGGCAGTTGATGTAGTAGGTAGAGAAACGGTGCTGTGCTGCCACCAAGCCCAGAGCGGAGGCCAGATGGGTCTTGCCCACGCCGGGCGGGCCGAGGAAGACCACATTCTCCCCGTTTTCCAGGAAGCGCATGGTGGCCAACTCATCGATTTGGCGTTTATCGATGGAGGGCTGGAAAGAGAAATCGAAGTCGTCCAGGGTCTTCTTGATGGGGAAGCCAGACATCTGGATCTGCTTCTCATAGGCCCGTCTCCGCTTGGATTTGGCTTCTTCTGAGAAAATGTGATCCAAAACCTCCACAATGTTGAGCTTGTCCGCCACGGCCCGTTCCAGGTAGTTGTCCAGAATCTCCAGGGTGTTTTTCATTTTAAGGGCTTCCAGGTTTTCCCTCAGCCTGTCCATAGTAAATTCAGTCATACAGCACCTCGTCATATCTGGACAAATCGGAGGGTTTCAAGGGGAAATCAATTACCTTCTCCTGCTCTAACAGAATATTTTCCGCATCCATCGTCTGTTTCAAAGTGAGTCTTCGGTAATGCTGAGGATTGACAACCATGTCCTTTCTCTGGTACGATATCCGATGCAGAGCGATCTGTTTCCCCTCGTAATACGCTGCTAACACGTTATCGAGGGCCACGACTGCCTCGTCGGGACAAACTTCGCTCCACTCGCCACGCCCGTTCGGGCATGGCTCGCACCGCTCCGTTGCCCCTCCTCTCCAAGCCGAGACCACTTCGTTGGGTCTCGGTTTGGTTTTTGGAAAAATCATCATTTGTACCCGTCTCAAATTGATCTTGTCGATGATGTATTCCCGGGAGAGGGGGCTTAGGCCCTCTTTTTTCAGCCGCTCAAAGGGAATCTCGTTGGTTGTAGCGTGTACGTTCCCGTTGACCTTATTGCACCAGGCCAGGGCCTGTCCGTTCAGATCCGCCAGGCTGCTGTACTTGATCCCCACCATGAAATTATCCCGCACGAACTGCACCGTCCGCTCCACCTTCCCCTTCGTTTGCCCCCGGTACGGCCGGCACAGGATGGGCTTGAAGCCATAGAAGCCCGCCAAGTCCTCAAACTGCCGGTTCAGCGTGGAGTCTTCCTGCTTCAATAGCCGCTTGATCACCACCTGCTTCATGTTATCGTACAGGATCTCCTCCGGGTATCCCCCAAAGTACCGAAACGCGTCCTGATGGCACCGTATCAACGTGTTTGTGCTCATATCCGTTACAAATTCAATATACCGCATCCGCGAATATCCCAGTATCATGAGGAAACAGTACAGCTTCTTCCACTTCCCGTCCTCGTATACCAGGTGATCCTCGAAGAACCCCCAGTCCATCTGTCCCTGCTTCCCCGGCATCGTCTCGAACCGCACCGTCGCTTTCTCATTCAAGTCCATCTTCCGGCTGCTTTCATACGCCTTTACGATGCTGTAGCCTCCGTTGAATCCCATCTCCCGCAGCTTTTCCAGTATCCGCAGCGCCGAATACGGCGCCTCCGCCAGCCACTCGTCCACGATCTGCTTGTACGGATCCATCTTTGTGGGCTTGGGCTCGCTCAATGTGTACTCCGGCTTCTGCGGTGACTGCGCGTACCGCTTTGCTGTCCGTGGGTCTATGTGGTACTTCTTTCCCAGCTCCACATAGCTCAGCCCTTTTTGCCTGTCGCTTCGGATGTCCATCCACTGTGCTCCGTTCATTTCCCGACTCCCTTCCTGGGCTCTTTTTTGCCCTATTGGGAGTCTATCTTTTTTTCGCCTCCTTCGCCATAAAACTACATTTTTTCCTCGGCGTTTTCTTTCATTTTATCATTGGCGATGACATTGCTGACAAGGTAGAGTGGTGTAAAGTAGAACTCCAGCAGCCGATGAAAAACGTCCGTTGGAAAAGGCGTGGGCAAAACCATCGGATCCCGTGGCAAGGTTCAGATCAGCCTAAACGAAAGGGTCCCCGGATATCTGAAGCCGATATCCGGGGACCGGTTTATGTGTGGAGCGGTCAATGGGCTTGTGCATATTGGCAGAACCGCATCAAAATGGTGGCCACCTGGGCACGGACGGCGGAGCCGCCTGGCTGGAGGGTCCGGCTGTCCACCCCGGTAATGAGCTGGGTATGGACAGCCCAGGCCATGGCGTCCATGGCGTAGGGGCTGACCTGGCCTGCGTCTGCGTAGACGGACAAGTCGGCCCTGCCGCTCACATCCAGTCCCTTTTGCTGGGCATAGCGGTAAAGGATAGCCGCCATCTGCTCCCTGGTGATGGGGTTTTGCGGCTCGAACAAGCCGGTCTCATAGCCCTTTACCACCCCGCCAGCAGCGGCCCAGGACACAGGGGCGGCGTAATACTCGCCCGGCGGCACATCCGGGAAGCTGGTCATCCCCGCCGCCGGGGAACCCTCATAGCGGTAAAGGATGGTGACGATCATACCCCGGGTGGTGGTTTCCCAGGGGGAGAAGAGATCAGGGCTGGTGCCGTTCATCAACTTGGCGCCGTAGACGTAGGCCACGGCGTCCCGGAACCACTCGCCCTGAGCCACGTCCCGGAAGGGGAGGAAGGCGGGCTGGGCAGGGGCGAAAGCTACGGAAATGGTGACGGCGCTGGCGGGCATGACGAAGGACCATTTGCCGCCCCCCAGGCCGGATACAGCCACCCCGCGGCCTGTGCTGTCGGTGACCGCCAGCGAGTTGAGGATATAGCCGGGATTGGGGGTAGTGGTGAAGCTGACGGTCTCCCCCGGGGCGGCATGGGTGGTGCCAAACTGCACAGAGCCGCCGGAGGTGCCGGGGGCCGCCTGAACCGGGTAGCGGGTAACGCTGCCTCCCCCGCCCCAGCTTGGTCCCGGATTAAAACCTCCGCCCGGGGTCGAGCCGGTCCTGATCTCCAGGCTGGCGGACGCAGTCTGGCTGGTGTCGTTGGAACCCACGTTGACCAGCTTCAGGTTGGAAACGGATTCCACTGCGGCCCGGCCTGTAAGGGAACCCAGGGACAGGGCGCTGCCCTGGCCCAGCGTGGACTTGGAGGAGATATAGAGGGTCACACTGTTTCCGTTTACAGTGTACGCGGTGTGGATATCCCCGCTGGACAGGGCCGGGGCAAACTGAAAGCTGCCCGCAGCCTCCTGGTTCAGGTTCAGGGTGACCTGAAGCGCGGTATAGGGTTCGGACAGGCCCTGGATGCTGACGGACTGGCCGTTCAACTGGAGCCAGGGCGCGGCGGCGGCCGCCGGACAGACCAGCAGGGCGGCGGCCAGCGCCACGGCAAGGAACATGGAAAGGATGCGTTTCATGGGCATGGTCCTCCTTATTGGATGCCCGTGCCCGTCAGGACAATCTCGGGCAGGCTGTCATAGTCGGGGAAGCTGATCCACAGGGTCTGGCTGGTCAGCCGCTTTGTATCCGCGCTGCCGGGGTTGTCGGTGCGGTAGAATACCGCCCGGATCTGGATGGGATTGCCGCCCCCCTCAAGGGCGCCGGTCTCAATGTTGAGATCCTGCGACACCCCGGTCTGGGCGTTCAGGGCCTTTTCCGCCTCCAAGTCGGGCACAAAGAGCCAGAATCCGTCGCTGGTGTCGCTCACCTTGCCGCCCTGGGGCACCTCGGCGAAGAGGAGGGAATAGCCGTTCATGGGCCGCTCCACATACCCCTTGTCCGCGTCCGTCCCATTGCCGGGCTCGGCGGCCTCCTGCTCAGTGCTGTAGCGCACCTCCACCTCCACGGTGTTGTAGGCCGGGTCGCCCCGGTAGGTGCCCAGCACCACCAGCGTACCCGCGGGGATCACCTCGTCCGGCTTGTCGCCGTAGCGGTATTCCGCCTGGAGCCTGCCCACAGCGGCGCCGGGATAGAAGTCCACCCGGTCGCCGGGATAGTCCAGCAGGGTGAGCTGGGCCGCCCCGGAAAGCCCGGTGACCCGCACCGCCGTCACGTCGTAGGTCCAGATACGGGAGTCCTTTGCGGGGTCCGCCCCCGGCTTGGTGAAGTAGGTTATGGTCTCATTGCCGGACAGCTTGCCCTCCCGGACTGTAATCCAGCCGCCGGTGGTCTGCACCTGCACCGTATAGTGCCCGGTCAGGTTTTCTCCGGCAATCTTCACGCCGGTGACGGAGGCGGTCCTGGCCAGGGTGGCGGTGACGGTATCGCCCTGCTGGGCGGTGGTGTACAGGCTGGCGTCGATGGCGGTGTCCCAGGCCACGCGGACCTCGCCCGCCTTGGCCTCGCCGCCCATATTGCCCAGCTTGTCCACAGGGATGACGCTGTAGGTATAGGTCAGGTTATTGGCCGGGCCCAGGTTGTCGGTGTAGGTATTTCCCGTTGTAAAGGCGATGGGCGTGCCGTTCCGAAGGACTTCATAGCCCAGGACAGAAGAATCCCCGCCCAAGATGGTCAGCACCGCCTCGTTTTTGTTTGTGGCGGCGGACACTGTGACAGCACCCCCAAAGCCGGACTCACCGGCCAGACGGGCGGCATAGGAGTTGTCGTTGAGATACCAGATGGCCCGGCCCTCCTTGGGATAGCTGCCCAGGGTCTGTTTCACACCGTCGCTGAGCGCCAGGCCCCAGCGGGTGAAAAATTCGGTCAGGTCCCGGTTGGCGGTCTTGGCGGCGACGAGGGCTACCCGCTCGTCATAGGGATAGCCGCCGTATTCCCCAGCCTTCCAGCTGGTGAAGAACTGGTTGAAGAACTTCAGCGGCTGGTCCGCGCTGTCGTAGGCCAGATGGAGCTGCCAGTACATGGCAAGCTGGACAAAGACATTTCCGGCGGAGCCGGGCCGCCCGGCGCTGGTTTTGTCGTAAACGGCGGCCCAGATATTGCTCTTGGTCAGGCGGGTGGGCAGGGCCATGGAGGAACCGTCGTAGGCCTGGACGGCCAGGGCATAGATGTTGTTGGTGATCTCGGCCTTGCCCAGCTTATCCATGTTGTGGCCGATCTCGTGGGCGATGCCCCAGCCAAACAGGCCGTTGGCAGCATTCTGGCCGGTAACGGATACGGGCCTGCCGCATACCAGCCCGGTGGTGGAGCCCCAGCCCACGCCCACATGGTTGCCGGCGGCGTACATGAAGGCCCCGGCAAACATACGCATGTAGCGGATATTCTGGCGGGTGGTCATGGGATATTTATAACCTGCGGCGTTTTGCTCCGAGGGAATGATGCCCTGGACCTTGTTGGCCACGAACAGCACATCCTCCCAGGCCAGCACGTTTTGGTACATGGCGTCCACCATCTCCTCAACGCCCCGGTTTGTGCCCTTCAGCCCGGCCAGCGCCTGGGAGGCGGGGATGGACAGCAGCACGCTGGGGGTGGAGATCTCGGTGGCGTTGCGGATGTCGGTCTGGGGCGCGGCGGACTTCAGGGCCCCCACATAGGCGTCCAGCTGGGCCACATAGGCGCGGATGGTGTTTTTGCGCCCGGCCTCGTCCATGCCGTACCACCCGGACAGCTCCAGCACGGGCATGGCGAAGGAGTTGGAGTCCACCCGGAGCTGGAGTTTGACGGCCCCAGGATTGTTCCCGGCGTAGGTCAGGTACAGCGGGCCGCCCCGCTCCGCGTCCAGGGAGCCGATTTTGGGCACGGTGATATAGTTGCGGCCATTCACCAGCCGGATGGCCGTCCCCTGCCAGATGCCCGACTCTCCGAAATACTGGGTGGGAACCACATAGACCGGCGCATCGCCGGGCAGCTGGGCATAGACGGCCACCGTGGCCCCCGCCCGGGCGGTCACGCCCAGGGGCTGGAGGGAACTGGCGCTCTGCCCGGAGGCGTCCTTGGAGGAGGCGCGGCCCTGGAAATCATTTTTCACCACGCCCAGGGCGGCAGTGTCGCCCGCCAGCAGCGCCCGGGCCAGCTCCAGCTCGTCCCGCAGCCGGGCCAGATCCAGATAGAAGTCGGCCTTAGCCTCCAGCCGGGCGGAGAGGGCGGTGATCTGCTCCCCGGTCACACCAGGCTTGAGGGAAGTGAAGGAGCCGTCGGCAAACAGCGCGGCGATATCGTCGGCCAAGCTGTCGCTCTTGTAGAAGGCCATCTCGGAGATGCTCACCCGGCAGCCGTTGCCCTCCCGCTCGTTAAGGGAGACGGACAGGGACTTGACGCCCTTTACCGGGGCGAAGGGCAGCACCAGATAGCCCTTCTGGGCGTCCATGGAGGGGGCGTAATAAAGCGTTTCGCTGAGCAGGGTCTCCCCCTGGCCGTCCTTGGCGGTCACGGTGTAGGAGCGCAGGGCATACTTGTGGTTTCCGGCCAGGTAAGGCACCAGGATGACATAGTTCATGTCCTGGGGCTGGCGGAAGGTATAGGTGAAGTGGCTGTTCAGGCTCCAGCTCCGGGCAACCCAGTAGGTGGCCGCGTCGCCGTCCACCACCTGTCCCACGGCAAAGCCGGGGCAGAGCGTCCGGTCTACGTTGCTGGGATCGGTCATGGTCACCGACTCGATCAGCCCATTGTCAATGCGGTCCTCCTGGGGCAGCTCGGGCATGGCCAGCTCCTCCCGCTGGGGGGTGCCCGAGGCGGTGGCGGAGTAGGGGCCCGTGCCCCTGCTGTTGCCCGCCTTCACCGCTACCTGATAGGTCACGCCGTTGGTCAGGCCGGTGATAAAGGCGGAGGTGCCGGACAGGTTGCCGCCATACTGGGTGAAGACCCCCTGGCCCGGCGCGCGGTAGAAGACCTGGTAGTAGGACGCGTCCTTGGTTTTGCCCCAGCTCAGCCGCAGGGACTGGTCGGCGGCGGTCACGGAGATGTTGGAGGGCGCGCCGGGGACGCTGCCCGGCTCCGGGGTAGCGGACACCACCTCGGAGGGCGCGCCCTTCCAATCGCCGTTGACGGCGGTGACCTGGAACTGGTAGGTTTTCAGGTTCTCCAGCCCTGTGACTGTGGCCCGGGTGGAATTGGCGGACATCTGCCGGTCCAGACTGCCGCCGGTGCCGTAGTCGATGACATAGCCGGTGACGTTGCGCACAGCGGTCCACTCCAGGGTCACCTGTCCGCTGCCGGGGGTGGCGGTGAGGTTTTGCACCTGGTCGTTTTTGGGGTTTTCGGGTACGATGTCTTTCAAGAACTCAATCTTTCGCACCACGGCAAAGTCCGCGTTGTCCTGGGTTGCGGTGACGGTGATGGTGACCTTCTTCACGGCTACCTTGCCGCCCAGGTCGATGGTGACCACCCGCTCCTCCGCAGAGGGGCCAACGGCATGTACTCCCTGGGGGAGGGTGGCGTCGAAGGGGACGGTAAGGGTGGCGCCATCGGCCAGCTCCGCCAGCGCCTCCCCCTTTTGGACGGCGCCGGTGCCGTCGGGACAGGTGACCTGGATCTCGCTCATCTCCACCGCTTGTCCGCCAAAGCTGATGGGCAGGGAGATCGCCTGCGCGTCTGCCTCCTGCTTCAGGGTGACGGTCCCGTCCTCCCGGAACAGGTCGGCGGGGTTCCCCGTGATGTTGGCGGCGTCCACCTGGGGAGAGACGATGGCGGCGGTCTCCTTTACCAGGGCCTCGCCGGTGCGTCCCACGTTATGGCTGATATAAGCCAGGTCGGTGACGTCCACCCCGCCGTCCCCATCCAGATCGAAAGAAGGCGCGCTGCCGCCCAGCACGGCGTCCATGGCGGTCAGGTCCGCAGTGTCAACCTTTCCGTCCCCGTTCACGTCGCCCAGGGCGAAGGTGCCGTCCCCGGTGCCCACAATCAGGTGCTTGGAATACCTGTCCAGGGCGACGGCCTGGGAGAAGGGCTTGTAACCCGTTCCGGTGAGCTCCACCTGGTAGCTCTGGGCGGCGGGCAGGCCGGTGAGCTCCAGCGTATAATAGCCCACCCTCCCCTCGCCGGCCAGAGGCGCGCCGTCCACGTTTTTCACCTGGACCGGGACGGCCTGGGTGCCGCCCGGCAGGGGGACGGTGATATCCTTTCCACCGCCGGTCACACGGAGCCGGATGCCCCGCCCAGCGGCGCTGTCCGGCGTCTGGGGCAGGTCGAACCGGAGGGTGAGCCCGATAGAGCCGGCGGAGGCCGGGGCGTCCGCCGCGCTTGCGGCGGATACGCCCGCCAGGCTGAGGGAGCACATCATAATCAGGCTGAGTACCCCGGAGACCAATCGTCTAGCTGCTTTCATGTTTGCCACTCCTTACTGATCGCTCCCACATTATGTTAATCAAGAAATTATGTGGGACTTCATTTTAATATGCCGGAGCGGTCCTGTCAATCACAATCGGCGCCCCCGGCGGCTTTTTTCCCGGGAAGGGTGTGCGGCAGCCCGGAACCCCTTTCACAGCCCGGCATAGGATATACCGGCCTGCGGATATTGCCGGGCCGCGGGAGGCCCAAGGCACACCAGACAAGCTCCCGCCCGGCACATCTGGGGCCATGGCTGTTTTATGGACTTGACCTGAAAACGTCTTATCCCGCCTGAATCCTATGCCCAGAAAAAGGAAGGGAATGGTATGCGGCAGTTACAATGGCAGGAACGGTTTGACATCGGTGTGGATATTGTGGACCAGGCCCACAAAAGGCTGTTTGCCATCGTGGACAAGATCATGGAGCTCTATGTGGAGCGCCATGAAAGCAAATTTGCCTGCGTGGAGGGTATCAAATATTTCAAGGCCTATGCCCTGAAGCACTTCGCCGAGGAAGAGGCCTATATGCGGCAGATTGGCTACCCAGGCTATCCGGCCCACAAGCGGCACCACGACAGAATGCGGCGGGAGACGCTGCCCGCCCTGGAGCGGGAGCTCTACGCCACCGATTTTTCCACCAAAGCGGTACAGCACTTCATCGGCGTGTGCGTCGGCTGGCTCACCGGGCACATTTTGATTGAGGACCGGGCCATCACCGGCAAAGCCGCCGGAGCGTTCACGCCTCCGCAGGCGGACGATGAGCTGTCCCTGATCCGGGCGGTTATTATTGAGCCGCTGCAGGAAATTTTGGGACAGGAGGTTCGGTTTGTGGGCCGGTTTTCCACCGAAGACATGATCCGGGACGCCCAGTATTATGAAATGACCTGCCACACCCGGCCGGGCCAGAAAACAAGGTTTGTCCTGGTTATCGGCGAAGCGCCCATGCTGCGGGCGGCCGGGATGATGTTCGGCATGGAGTTCCACTCCATGGACGAGGCGGCCCGCTTTGCCATCCGGGAGCTGGCCCAGAATTTGATCCAGCGGGCCGCGGCCTGCTTTGAGCATGATCCGGAGGCCTATGAGATGGAAGAGGAGCGCTTTCTGGAGGAATGGGAGTATAATCAGGAATTCAGCGAACACGCTCCCCAGTATGGTCTGCTGTTCAGTGTGAAACAGGATTGCTTCGCCCTGTGCATCGACCAACTGGCGGCCGAAAAAGCCCCTGCTTGAGCGCGCGTAAAAAACAGATCCCGGAGCAGGGCTCCGGGATCTGTTCTGCGGATGGGTCTGGTATGGGCGCGCTTACCACTCCCGGCTGATTTCGCTCTCCTCCACTTGGTAAAGCCGCATGAATTCCTCCAGGTCGCGGCTGTCCCGGATCAGCATCAGTTCCTCAAACCTGCCTCCGGCAAGCTCCTTGAAGCCGGCCACCTGCTCCCCGGTGCAGATGCTGGAGCGGATGACGGGAACCTTTCCCTCCTTATCGTAAGGCGGGGCCCGCCGTTTTTTTCTCCGTCCAAACATGGCGCCTCACGCCTCCGGGGCGCCGGGTCTTACAATCCAGCTCTCGTCCGAGGGGTTGTCCCGGAAGGCGATGAGGCGGGCGATGTCCCGGGGGGCGATGTAGCCCGCTTCCGCCGCCGTCCGGGCAATGGTATCGAAATCGGTGAGACTCACATTGCGCACGCGGGCTGCGGCCAGCCGGTCCAGCCCTTTTTTCATGCCGTAGGTAAAGATGCTGACGACGCCCAGCACCTCCGCCCCCGCGTCCCGAAGGGCCTCCACAACTTCTATGACGCTGCCGCCGGTGGAGATCAGGTCCTCCACCACCACCACCTTCCGGCCCTTTTCCAGCCGGCCCTCAATCTGGTTTTGGCGGCCATGGTCCTTCTGCCCGGCGCGGACATAGCCCATGGGCAGGCCCAGCAGGTGGGCGGTGATGGCGGCATGGGCAATCCCGGCGGTGGCGGTGCCCATCAGAACCTCCGCCCCAGGGTATTCCCGGCGGATGGTCTCAGCCATGGCCCGCTCCACATCGTCCCGCACCTGGGGGGCGGTGAGGGTCAGGCGGTTGTCGCAGTACACGGGGCTCTTGATGCCGCTGGCCCAGAGGAAGGGCTCCTCCGGGCGGAAGAATACCGCGCGTATATCCAGCAGGTCCTGGGCAATTTTTTTGGCAATGGCATCCGGGGTGTTCATGCCTGTCACCTCTCCTTTTGTGTTTTCGGGCCTCAGCCCGTAAATTCCGCCACGCACCGGCGGTAGGCGGCCACAGGGTCGGCGGCCTGGAGGATGGGCCTGCCCACCACGATGTAGTCGCTGCCCAGCTCCCGGGCCCGGGCCGGGGTGGTGACCCTGGCCTGGTCCCCCGTCTCCCCGTCGGCAAAGCGCACGCCGGGGGTGACGGTGAGAAAGCTGCCGCCGCAGCCCTCGTGGACCTTACCAGCCTCCAGGGGGGAGCAGACCACGCCGTCCAGCCCAGCCCCGGCGGCGTTTTTGGCGTAGTGCATCACCACCTGCTCCAGGGGCCTGTCAATGAGAAGCTCCCGCTCCATCCGCTCCTGGCTGATGGAGGTGAGCTGGGTGACGGCGATGAGCAGGGGGCGGGAACCGCCGGGCCGGGCGAGGCCCTCCAACGCCGCCTCCATCATGGCCGCGCCCCCGGCGGCGTGGAGGTTTACCATGTCCACCTCCAGCTCCGCCAGCCGGGCCATGGACCGCCTGACGGTGTTGGGGATATCGTGGAGCTTCAGGTCCAGGAAGATTTTGTGGCCCCGGGATTTGATCTCCCGGACAATGGCGGGGCCCTCGGCGAAGTAAAGTTCCATGCCGATTTTCACGAAGGGTCTCTCGTTTGAAAAGCCGTCCAAGAAGTCCAGCGCCTTGCTCCGGCTGTCCAGATCCAGCGCAATGATAACATCCTTGCCCATGGGGGCACCTCCTAATGAAATTTTTTATGTCCTGTCGTATTTTTCGCCGTCCAAAAGGCCCTCGCTCTTGGCCACGCAGATGCTGGTTACCGCGTCGCCCACCACATTCAGGGCGGTCACCAGCATCTCGATGGGCCGGTTGATGGCCAGGATGAGGGAGTAGGCCAGAAGCGCCCCCTCGTTAACAAACCCCACCCCGGACAGAATGGTGAAGAGCACGATGGCCCCGGCCCCCGGCGCCGCAGGGGTACCCGCGGAGGCGATGAGGGCAAGCACAGCGATGACGATAAGCTGGGACAGGCTCAGGGAGTACCCGGCGCAGCCCGCGATAAACACGGTGGCAATGACCTGCATAATAGCGGTGCCGTTCATGTTGATGGTCATGCCCAGGGGCAGGACGAAGGAGGCGATGGTCTCGTCCACCCCCAGATCCTCGGTGCAGGTCTTATAGTTGAGGGGCAGGGCGGCGGCGCTGGAGGAGGTGGAGAAGCCGAACACCGCCACCTTGCTGATTTTTTTCAGGAAAGTGACCGGGTTTTTCCGGGCCCCCACAGCCACGATCAGCGGATAGCCCACGACGAGGTAGAGCAGCAGCAGCGCCACCGCGGCCACCACGTAGGCGAAGGCGGGCCGCAGGTGGTTGACGCCGTAAGTGGCAAAGGTGCGCACCAGCAGCACAAAGATGGCGAAGGGGCCGAACTTGTTGACCACATAGTTGAGGAACACCACCACCACGTCGTTGAGCTCCTGGACCAGCTTGCGCAGGGCGGCGGTTTTTTCCCCGCCCAGGGCGTTCATGGACAGGCCCAGGCAAACGGCCAGGAACACCACAGCCAGCACCGCCGTATTGCTGCCGAAGGCCGTGATAATATTGGCGGGGACGATGTTCAAGACCACATTCATGGGGTTGGCGCCGGTGGAACCGGCATTGCCCGCCAGCCCCTCCACGTGGGCGGCAAAGAGGCCCGCGTTATACAGCACGCTGCCGGTGCAGCAGGCCAGCGCCAGCGCAAAAAAAGAACAGATCAGGAACCAGATCAGGGTTTTGGCGGAAATGCGCCCCAACGTTCTGGTGTCTGAAATCTGTCCGATCGCCAAAGTAATGGAGGTAAATACCATGGGTACGATGATGAGCTGGAGGGAACGGATGAACAGCTGGCCGATCAAATAGAAAATACCGAGGGCCTTTTCCGCCCCCTGCGCGGTGATGTCCTGGAAGAAAAGGCTGTTGACGGTATTCCAAACCGCCTCTTTGCCCGACCCCATCAGGGATTCCCGTAAAAACAACAGCAGCGCCCCGGCCGCAAGACCGCAGATCAACGAGATTCCCATTTTCTCCGCCAGCGTGAGCGCATGGCGCTTGTCCTGCTTACCCATGTGTACTCCCCCTATGTCATATTTTTGGGATATGCCCAAACTTTCGACACTATACCATAATCGTCTTTATTTGTAAACCCCCAATTTTTCAGGTCCCTGTTCAGTCCCCGCAGCCGGCCGCTGCGACATGAAATAGATGGGTGAAGAACGTATTGCGTCAAGGCTGTCAGGCCTGACTGCGGCGGGGATGGGAACCCGCCGCCGGCAATTGGGCCACCGCCCCTTATCTTTTTCCTGTGACAGCCGAATTGGAACAATGTATCGGAACCCCGGCGGACAGGGAGAGATCTGTGTTTGCCGCCTGAGAAAATGAAGAATTGGGAGGAAACAAATCTATGAAAAAGAAAGAGACGCTCCTGGCCCTGCTGTTGGCGCTGCTGCTGTCGGTAACCGCCGGATGTTCCCCCTCCGACCCGGGGGCGGAGGGCACGGACAAGGGCGGGACCCCGGCCAGTGTCGAACCCACCCAGGAGCCCACCCCGGTCCAGGACGAGCCGGAGGAGTCGCTGGACCCGGAGCTGGTGGACAAGGTGAAGTATAACATCTATGTGGAGCTGAACAACAAGATCGTGGATGTGCTGGACACCATGTACAGCTACTATGAGGTGGTGGAGTATGCGGACGAATTCGCCCTGCGCTCCGACAGCGAGTACACCTATAAATATGATATTTCCCCCTATAACACCGACCTGCTGGAGAACGCCGCATATGTGGCGTCGCTGGAGCCGGCCTTTGAAACGCTGGACGACCTGACGCTGGAGATCATTGAACCGCTGCGCGCGCTGATGGACGCCTTTTCCGACATCTACCACGATTACGACTATGCCGCCGACCAGTACGCCGGGCCCAAGGAGTACCATAAGGCCATCCAGGCCAATGCGGCCACATTTGAAGATCTGGCCTATGCGTACATGGACGCCCTGGAGGAGCTGAGCATCGAACGGGTGGAGGTGGAGGAGAAACAGATGCAGGAGGACGGCCGCCTGCTGATTTACGGCTTCAGCCATTCCATTACAGTGGTCAAAAAAATCACCGCCGAGTGCTACAGCCAGGGAATCTCCGACTACAACATTGAGGAGCTGAATCTGGAGCCTATCCGGCCGCTATACCAGGAACTGCTGGACACCATTGAGGCGTATAAGGCTGCCGCAGGGGACAACAACCAGTTGATGGAGGAGTCTATGAGCGCCGACCACGCGTATCATTATGGTACCCAGATGGACCGCATGGCATCCGCCATTGATTGGATGATCCGCCAGGTGGAGAGCGGCAATCCCATCGACGACCCGGGAAGGGAATACCTGGGCGGCCTGATCCACGTGGAAGAGGTGCTGGGCGACTGTATTGATTTGTATAACAGCGCGTTCGCATCCTGAGCTTGAAAAACAACCCACAAAAGCCCGCATGTACGGAGGCTTCACGAGGAAGCAATTTTATCTTGAAGAAGTGGTGTGGTCAAAAGGCTACACCACTTCTTCCTTCATATCGTTATACCGGGTCATTTGGCTGTTGATAATGATTTGTATTCCCCCAATATGCGGCGGCTGGCAATGCAATGCCACGATGAGCAAGCCCTGGAGGATATAAAGGGGCACATTGCGGCCGTTCAAGCTGAAATTGACCAAATGTTCCTGGGAGAACGTCGCCGCTGACGCGGACAAGGGGGAAAAGTCGATAGGAATGTGCAATCTAAAACGGAGAAATATGGGGGTGCACACGAAGCGTCCTATACAGTAATCATGAGGGGACTTTTAGGACGCAGCTTGTTTCCTGTCCACACGAACCGCGCGGAAAGGCATGGAGTGCACGGAAGATCAAGTGTCAAAAAGCTCCTGAAATCGAATAAAACTGTGCAAAAACAGTATTATATATCATAATTTATACAAAAACCTTTACAGGCTTTTGTAGGCACTCGTGTGATAGACTATCGAAGCGGCGAACGGCTGACCAACGAGTGGGACGGCCAGACCCACAACTAACGTGAGCCAGAAGATCAGCGACGCCCGGTTTGCGAAGATGTCCCAGCGGTACGAGCAGGAGCAGGGGGAGAACGCCAAGCGGATCAAGGCGCTGCGGCTGGAGCTGAAAAGAGCGAGGGGCAGCGGATGGACATTGACACATTTCTTGCAACCGTCCGGCGGTACACCAACGCCACCGAGATCACCCAGCGCATGGTGGCGGAGCTAATCGACCATAGCAGCCGTTGGTCCCGGCGAAGTCCGCCGCCTCGTTCACCACCACGGCCCCCTGCCCCTTGAAGAACTCGTACAGCTCCAGGTCCGCCTGGGCGTAAATGGGGTTGCGGAGCATTTGAGAAATGAAGCCCCGGCGCAGCTCCTTGTCATACACCAGTATGCCCTCCTGGGCGAAATACCGGGCGATGTCCCCGAACGACGTGGACGGCTCGGCGTACATTTCAAACATCAGCCGGGCGATATTCGCCGTGTCGGGGTCCGGGATCATCATTTTCGTGCGTATGCCC